>ENA-OZLH01001437-OZLH01001437.1-human-gut-metagenome-genome-assembly--contig:-NODE-1437-length-11328-cov-9.320766_pt1 | contig 11328 bp, 6 predicted proteins | sample MGYA00244832_ERZ653776 | MGnify/ENA primary metagenome ERZ653776 (study PRJEB26926, sample SAMN06165218) | human gut metagenome | biome: ENVO:00009003; feature: ENVO:2100002; material: ENVO:00002003...
AAAAGCACCCGCTACGGCAGGCAGAATCCCATCTCCGAACGCTGGAACAGCGAGGAACAGCTTGCAGCATGGCGGGCGGCGTGGGCTGACGTGTCCAACCGCTATCTGGAACGCGCCGGGCGGGAGGAACGCATTGACCACCGCAGCAACGCCGCACGGGGACTGGATGAGATTCCTACTATCCATGAGGGCGTAACGGCACAGGCGTTGGAGCGCAAGGGAATCATCTCTGACCGCTGCGAACTGAACCGGCAGATCAGGGCGGACAATGCGCTTCTGCGGGAGCTGAAAGCCGAAATCAAGAAGCTGGCAGCAATGATTGCCCGCACCGTACCGACCATTGCTGAGGGACTGGAGAAGCTGCGGAGCCGTGTGCTGATCTTCTGTTATCAGCTCTCCCATATTCGCAGCGGCAAATCTCATATTCAGAAATCTCTCGCCGTATGGAAACCTGAGCTGGAATGTTATACCGGGCTGGTACAACAAATCAAGGAAAAAAGCAAGGAGCGCAAAGCGCTGATTACCGAGAAAAAAGAATTGCCAATATACCATGTGAAGCGCCACAAGGCACTGGCTGTCCGCATTACAGAGCTGACGGAAGAACTGGAAGAACTGCGTTCTGAAAAGGCACTTCTTCTGCAAAAATTTGAGTATGCGGAGGATGCAGGCGCAGAGGCGTTCCACAATGATATTGCTGCAATGGAAGCCGGCCTGAAAAAGCTGGAGACGCAGGAACAGAAATATTCCGCCGAGTTGGATAAGGCTTTGACCGAATACGCTGAACTGAAAGCGCAGGCTGCGGATTTCGACCCGGTGGAGCTGTATGAAGCACGGCAGGCAATTCGTCCTGCGCAGGAAAAGGCGGCAGAACAGCAGCTGGAGGATGCCTTGCAGAAGAAGCCATCGTTCAGTTTGCTGCTGAACGCCAAGCAGGAAACATCCCGACTGCTCAAAGAGGACACAGAAGAGCGGCAGGTACGGCAGATGCTTATTCGTCGGCAACGGTCAGACCCGCAAAAGCCCAAGCACTTCCAGCGCTAAGTGATAAAAATGCACATTTTCCCCTATTGACTTTTCAACTCTAATCCGTTAGAATAATACTAACAGATTAGAATGAAAGGCCGATAGAATGAGTACACCAAAAGTTTTTGAAAGCGAATACCGTTTTTGCCTGATCCTTTGGGATCATGAACCCATCAAGAGCAGAGATTTAGCTCAACTTTGTGAAGAGCAACTAGGCTGGAAGGTTACTACCACTTACACGGTAATAAAGCGTTTGTCGGAGCGTGGCGTGATAAAGAATGAGAATACGATCGTTTCTTCGCTGGTATCCAAGGAGCAGATACAGACAGCTGAAATTGAAGAATTGGTCGAGAAGAAATTTGCCGGTTCGATTCCAGCTTTTTTGACCGCATTTACCAAAAGCCAACAGCTCACGGCAGATGAAATTCAGGAGATGCAGCAGATGATTGACCGCTTTCGGAAGGAGCATCCGGATGACTGAATTGTTTATGAAGCTGCTTAATATGAGCATCAATGCCGGATGGCTTGTTCTGGCTGTTCTTCTTGTTCGCATCATGTTCCACAAAGCTCCAAAATGGCTGTTCCCCTTATTGTGGAGCTTTGTTTGGATCCGGCTTCTCATGCCAAACGCATTGGAAAGTCGCTTGAGTGTCATTCCTGATATAAGTGGCTTTTCGGCATCCGAGCAGGGCCTGCTTTCTGCTAAAGGTTTCACTGCTCCTGTTCCTTATGTTGGAATCGTCTGGTGTACTGGTATGGCAGCAATGCTTCTGTTTGAAGCATTAAGCTATGTACATCTCCGCAGCAAAGTAAAAACTGCTGTCCGGCTCTCGTCAAACGTGTATCAAAGCGAGCATGTGAATGCTCCATTTATTCTTGGCCTGTTTGCGCCGCGCATCTATATTCCGTTCCATATAAAGAGCAAGGAATTGGATAGCATAATTGCACATGAACGTGCGCATATAAAACGCCGCGATCATTGGCTAAAGCCCATTGCGTTCTTAATTCTTTCTCTTTATTGGTTCAATCCTTTGATTTGGATTGCGTATTATTTCCTTTGTAAAGATATTGAGTTGGCATGTGACGAATACGCTATCAAGGATATGAGTGATTCTCAGCGCGCTGCGTATTCGCAGACGTTGCTCTCCTGCACTGCAAACCAGCGTATTTTTGCGGCCTGCCCGCTGGCCTTCGGCAGTAAGAATGTGAAAACACGAATCCGTGCTGTACTTTCTTATCGAAAGCCTCATACTTGGATCATAACCGTGACCGCGATACTTGTTTTGGCAGTTGTCGCCTGCTTTATGACAAACCCGAGACAACCAAAAGAAAGTACTGCTCAGGGTAGCAACTATATTGATCTAAATCAGCCTCCAACATTGGACGTGATTCAAAATGGACAAACTATTTCGGATAGAAATAGTAGCGAAGAGAGGCAACGTGAAGTAGAGCTTGAGAGCGCTTTGCTAGGAGAAGCAATAAAGAAGCAAGAGTCTCTTACTCGAATTCAAAACAACTGATTTTTACAGATAAAAAGCCCTACGTTATCTATAGGATTGACGTCAATTTAACTGTCGATGTGGTTACATGGAAGGAGGGAAAATTCATGAAAATCATTTGAGGAAGCACATGGCCTGTCTGTTCAACGGATTCTGGCTCATGTGCTGACCCAAGAAGACATCAGGCAAAAAATCAGTTAAAAAAGGAGCGTTGTTTGTGAAAAAGATCAAGTCACTGGCCGCAGTTTTTCTGGCCCTTTTTATCCTCGCAGCGATTCCGACACAGGCTCTCGCCGCCGAAGCTCATGTTGATGCTATCACTGCACATACTCATCAATGGTATTTTGACCATTATGACACTACGTATATCCCAATTGACGATGAAACTCACTTAAAGACGCTCTATCCTGTGTATAAATGCTCCGTTTCTGGTTGTAGTGCTTTCGACATCAGGGATGGTTATGAATCAACGCCGTCCCATACAATGACCAGTTACTCGTATACGGGGAGCAATTATCATGCGGGTAATTATCATTATATCCGCTATGAACGGCATTGCGTCCAGTGTGGACATTCCACTGGCTATTGGGATCATTACAGCTGCCCCGGTAATGGGCATTGCATCCTGCCCCAGTCTGTTTTCCCGGTTTTGACAGATAAGTAAGTGACAGCTAAGCAGCGGCATGGGTGAATATTTCTCCCATGCCGCTGCTTGCATTATTGGAGTGCAGTTAAATGATTGTTTTCTTTTACGAAAAGGTGCGCTTAAAGCGCGGCGCTTGGCAGACGGTGAGTATTGTATTGCTGATAGCTTTCCTTTGTGCATTTTTTACTCTCTTTGATGGCTTCATTTGCCAGAAAGAACAGGATATGGAGAGCGCCTACGCAGTGATTCCCGTAACTGTCGTCGTATCCAATCTTACCGGCACGAAAACCGATGACCTGAAAATTACAGACTATATTATCAACTACTTTCTCTCTGACAAATATGCTTATGGCGGGGAGCTTCAGGAAAAAGCATTTTCCTCCTATGTGAAGGATGTTTGCCTGAAAGCATCTGTCTATTACAGCCAAGGGACGGGTTTTTCGAGTCGGCAAAAGCTGATTGGCATTACTTCTGTTGATGCCGCATCGGAATTGGCACCCGTTTCAGGAAATTCGATTACTTATTTTGAAGGATACGACGAATCAATTTTTACCTCAAATAAAGCAGCGTGTCTTGTTTCGACCGCAGCGGCAGAAGAACTGTCGCAAGATACTGATAATAATGGTAATGTCATATTGACGGTTCAGATGTCGCCTGCTGCGACCGGTGAAGCGGCCACACAGATTTCGCTCGAAATTGCTGGGACGTATTCGTCGGAATCTCAAACGATCTATTGTCCATTCAGCTGCGTTGCCGCAGTACAAACAGAGCTGGATGGGAAGATTACGGGGGATAGCTTGAGCGCCACAGTGCGCGATAATCATGAGCTGGACGAATTCCGGAAAATACTGATGCGTCACTTCGCAAATGTGGACCCATCCGGGCATCAAGAAGAAATCAATAATTCTCCAGCTCTCCGATATCAGCAATTTGCCATAACAGTTCATGACGAAACACTCCGCGAAACTCTGAATGCTTTGAATCGAAATTTGCAAACACTGTATCGACTAAAACCAATTTTTGCCTGCACAGAGGTCATGATTGGCACCGCCGCAGGTTTTTTCTATATTCATATCCGAAGGCGGGAATTTGCCATTGCACGATCTCTTGGTACAAAACGCATTGAAACGGTCATTATGGTATTCGTCGAGATATGTCTGATGTTTTTGGTTGGCGCAGCTATTGGAACAATTCTCATTCTGTTTGTCCAAGAGACTGCCACCCAATATGTCATGGCCGCAGCACTCTTTTTTGCTATGAATGTCGGGGCAATTACAGCTTGCTTGATGGCAACTGGAAAAAGCGGAATCCGATTACTACGGGAGGTTGAGTAGCATGTCCGTATTATCTGTGCAAAGTGTTTCTTATTCATACAAAACAAAATACCAAACTGTTCAGGCTGTAAAAGACGTCTCGTGTGATTTGAGTGCTGGAACTCTTTATGCGTTAGTCGGCAAAAGTGGAAGTGGGAAGACAACACTGCTTTCATTACTGGCAGGACTGGATACGCCGCAGAGCGGAGACATAATGGTCAACGGCCAGAGTTTGCGGGAAATAGACGTGGATATCTACCGCCGCAAGCAGGCGTCTGTGATTTACCAAAGCTATAATTTGTTTCCACTTATGACTGTTTGTGAAAACGTCATGTACCCCTTAAAGCTGCTGAGGCATTCCGATGCCGATGCAAAAAAAGAGGCACAGATTGCTCTTGAAAAAGTCGGTCTGGGCGAAAGTTATTGGAAGCGACTCCCTGCCATGCTGTCAGGCGGCGAACAGCAACGAGTCGCAATTGCTAGAACATTAGCTGTTCATGCGCAGATCGTTCTTGCAGATGAACCTACGGGAAATCTGGACACAGAAAACAGCTCACAAATTATTCAACTGCTTTCTAAACTGGCGCATGAGGAAACCTGTTGCGTGGTAGTTGTCACACATGATTTGGAGGTTGCCAAAGCGGCGGATGTCGTATTCCGTATGGACAGCGGCAGAATCAAGGAGGACGCTGTATGACACCTTTGAAACAGCTTTTTCGTCAACCAGTTCGCTTGCTTGCAATTATCCTGCTGGTGGGAATGGCTTCCGCTTTTATCTGTCTGAGCGCAGGCGTATTTTCATCTGCAAAGGCAACGCTTGCGCAAATTGAAGAACGCTATGTGACAATTGGCATCCCCACAACGGAGACAGAGGGTGTGACAACAGAGTACAACGGGCTGACGCTCCATCATGAAGAAAGTATAATTAGTCAAGATATGTGGGCATATATGGATCAGCTTGCTGCTGATGGAAGGATCATAAAAGGCGCGTACCAACAAAAATATATCAGTGCATATTGCCCCTCTATTCAGACCGTTACCAGCGGAAATGAAGATGGCACATATGCCCCCAGCCTTGATACGCCATATGGTCGAGCGATTTTGGTAGTTCGTATCACGTCAGTAGATGAGATAAATCTGCCTGAGTTTGCTGAAATTGCGTCCGTATCTGTTACCGCTTCGATTGAAAACGTGATTAAACTTCATCAAGACTATGCTGTTCGCAGCACGCTATACCTTACTATAGGGTGTAACTCTCGGGAAGAATTGGACGCACTTGACATTCAGGTTGGGCGACGCTACTTGGTTTATGGATCGGAATATATAGACCGAGACCTAGAACTGCGCACGACATTAGCAGAATCGCACCGGTGTTCTGTAGAAGATATTGATTTGTCTCGTATATCATATGACTTGACGGCAGATGAAAAGAAAACCGCTTCACAAGATTTCATACCAGTAGCAAAATACTCTTCTGGTGAAAAAACGTCTATTTTGGGACAGAACATGGTTGACGCAATAGATTCCTGTGCAATGACTGTTACACACTGGCACGGACTGTACCCAGAAACACAGCCAGACTATGCAATTGACGGTTCTGAAACGGGTGTACTGCTAAACGACCAATACCTTGATGTATACATGACCCCGTTGGAAACTGGTCTGGATGTCTTTCTAAGCTCAAATGCGGGAATTGAATGGCGGAGCGCAGCCCAAGAATTGGATACGCAATATCATACTGTCAGTGTGATTGGTACAGATCTTCTGGAAAGCATGTATTGTTTCCATCAAAAGGACTCTTTCGTAACAGAAGGACGGAGTTTTGGGGCGGACGATTACAAAAATGGCTCTAATGTCTGCCTGATTTCTGAAACAACTGCCATTGCAAGCGGACTTGGTACAGGAGACTGCATTGATTTGTCGTTCTACTGGGGTCCAAATCCTCTTGCCGATTTATCAGCTCCGGAATGGAAGGTGCAGCCACAGCTTTTTTCCCAAAAGATTGGGGTTTCAGGTGATACGAAAACGTATCAGATTATAGGAATTTACCGACAGTCGGACTTATGGGATACCGCAGACTATCGCTTCCTTCCGAATACCGTCTTTGTCCCTAACGCTTCTCTGCCAGAAAATTGCTATAGTAGTCGAAATGGCGTTTTCTTTACATACGTCTTGCAGAACGGGAAGGTATCTGCGCTCCAAGATGCGCTGGAATCACATGGATATCCGGCAAACATTCTGTTTTGCTTTGATAACGGGTACACCGAAATTGCTGAAACCTTGCATGGATTCTATAGCAGTGCGCAGCAGCTTCTTTTCGCTGCCTGCACAACAGCGGGCGCGGCTCTGTTCGTATTTCTTGCACTGTTTGTAAACCGTCAACGGCGGACGCTTGGACTGATGCTCTTGCTTGGTTCCGGCAAAAGGACCGCTGTGATGTTTAGCTGGGAGATAGCCGCAATACCTATCATCCTTGCGACAATAGCTGGGATCATTGCTGGAATCCTTACAATGAATGCTACGACGCTAAGCCTGTTTTCCTCCGTTTCAGAAGTGCTTAATACAAGTTTGAGCGGTGCAGCCACGATTGGGTATAACGATATGATAACGGAAGTCGTATCAATGCCAATTGCGGTTATTGTGGCAGGTATCCTGCAACTGATTGTTTATATTGTGGCGACTTACCTGCATTTGCAGCGGTTGGCGCAACGATCCCCGCTTGAGTTAGTGCGGAAAGGCTAAGCTTGGGTATTAACAAGAAAAGCAAACTTGATTGGTTATCAATTCCAATACTTCATTTAGAGAGCGCCCTGTCATGATTTTGTGCAGGGCGCTCTCTTATGAGGAAAATACCCTTGACAAATCTCTTCTCATGCGGAAATTCTTAGCGACTCTGCTGGCGCTGGTCATGACGCTGGCGCTGATGGTCCCGGCTTCCTGGGGCGAGAACAAGGAGACGTATCAGCTCCCTGACTCCCTGGCGGGCAAGACCGTCATCCTGCACACCAACGACGTCCACGGCGCCATCGACAAGTACGCCAAGGTGGCTGCTCTGCGGGACGAGTGCTACGACAAGGGCGCTCACCAGGTGATCCTGCTGGACGCCGGTGACTACAGCCAGGGCTCTCCCTACGTCAGCCTCAGCAAGGGCGCAACCGCCCTGGACATGATGGCCCTGGTGGGCTATGACGTCATCACCCTGGGCAACCACGAGTTCGACTACGGCTTCCCCCAGCTGATGGAGAACCTGAAAAAGCACCAGGGCGATTTCATGGTCGCCTGCAACAACCTGGTGGACGATGAGGGCGAGCTGATCTTCGCCCCCGGCGGCACCGCTCCCATCTATGCCGACGACACCTATGAGACCGAGCTGTTCCGCATCGCCATTGTGGGCATGGCCACCCCCGAGACCCAGACCAAGGCCAACCCCGCCCTGATGAAGGGCCTGAGCTTCATCGGCGGCAAGGATCTGTACAAGGTCACCCAGGAGGACGTGGACATGGCCCGCAACGAGGGGAATGCCGATATCGTCATCGCTCTGGGCCACCTGGGCGTGGATAAGTCCTCCGAGCCCAACTGCTCCTATAATGTGATGCAGAACGTCAAGGGCATCGACCTGTTCATCGACGGCCACTCCCACACGGTGATGACCGCCAGCAAGGACAACAGCATGGTCCAGTCCACCGGCACGGGCCTTGCCTATGTGGGCGCCATCGTCATTGACAACGCCACCAAGAGCATCGAGAGCAACGGCCTCATCGACCTGTCCGCCTACACCAAGGAGGACGCCACCGTGAAGGCTGCCGCCGACAAGATCATCAGCGACATCAACGCCGAGTACGGCAAGGTTTTTGCCAGAACCGACGTGGAGCTCAACGGCGACAAGGATCCCGGCAACCGCACCCAGGAGACCAACCTGGGCGACCTGATCACCGACTCCATGCTGTGGGCCATCCGCAAGGACGCTGAGCTCACCGTTCCCGCCGAGAACGTGGTGGCCATCACCAACGGCGGCGGCATCCGGGCCTGGATCCACAAGGGCGACATCTCCAAGCTGGACGTGAACACCGTGCTGCCCTTCGGCAACACCGTGGCCGTGGTGTACGTCACCGGCGCCGAGCTGCTGGAGGCCCTGGAGGCTTCTACCTTTGCTCTGCCCGACTCCCTGGGCGGCTTCCCCCAGATCGCCGGCATGAACATCTCCATTGACGCCACCAAGAAATACGATCCGCAGACCACTCCCTATCCCAGCGGCAGCGGTAAGGCCACCTACTATGGTCCCGCTTCCATCAACCGCGTTACCATCAACAGCGTCAACGGCAAGGCCTTTGACCCCAACAAGACCTATGCCGTGGTCACCAACAACTTCTGCGCCGCCGGCGGCGACACCTACTATGCCTTCGCTGCCGCCTCCAGCCAGTTCGACACCGGTCTGCCTCTGGACGAGGTGCTGATGGACTACATCACCACCGAGCTCAAGGGCGTGGTGGGCGAGCAGTATGCCCAGCCCCAGGGCCGCATGACCATCACCCTGCCCGCCGAGGGGCCCACCACTCCCACCACTCCCACCAAGCCCGAAAGCCCCAAGACCGCCGATACCGGCGTGGTGGTGTACGGTCTGGTGGCCGTCATGGCAGCTGGCGCTGTCGTGGTGATGACCTCCAAGAAGCGCAAGGCCATCTGAGCGATCTCCTTTCGCTGACACAGCATTTCCCCTGCCCCGGCGGACAAGCCCCGCCGGGGCTTTTTCTGTCATGGCGCTATTCTGCAACTAAAATTACGCCAACCGCTTTTCAAATCCGGCGGGATGTGCTATGATACAATGTAATAAAGAAGAATTACGAGGGCTTATGCCAGATATCGCGGCTTCTTATTTTGCTGAGGAGGACACCATTCATGGCTGAGGTTGGAAAACGGGAGGTCCGGGTGGACGCCTTTGACAAGGCCACCGGACGCACCAAATATTATGAGGATCTGATGCCCCGGGACGCGCTGTATGTGCGCATCAAGCACTCCACCATTGCCCACGGCTTCGTGAAGTCTGTGGATAAGTCCGCTGCGGAGGCGATCCCCGGCGTGGTAAAGGTCCTGACCTGCTTCGACGTGCCGGAGCACCCCTTCCCCACCGCCGGTCACCCCTGGTCCATGGACCCGGGACACCAGGACGTGGCGGACCGGCATCTTCTGAACCGGCACGTCCGCTACTACGGCGACGACGTGGCCGTGGTCATCGCGGAAAACGAGGTGGCCGCCATGCAGGGCGTCCGGGCTTTGCAGGTGGAGTATGAGGAGCTTCCCCTGGTGCTGGACGCGCAGGAGGCCATGAAGCCCGGTGCGCCCCAGCTCCACGAGGCCTTTCCCAGCAACATCCTCAAGCACACCGACATGAAAAAGGGCGACTATCAGGCCGCCATCCGGGAGCCGGGCCTCATCAAGGTAGAGGGCTGGTACGACACCCCCACGGTGCAGCACTGCCACATTGAGAACCACGGCTGCTTCGCCTATGAGGAAAACGGCCGGATCACCGTGGTGGCCTCCACCCAGATCCCCCACATCATCCGCCGGGTGGTGGGCCAGGCCCTGGGCCGCCCCTGGAGCGATATCCGGGTGGTAAAGCCCTATATCGGCGGCGGCTTCGGCAACAAGCAGGACGCCCTGTATGAGCCCCTGTGCGCCTGGTGCTCCACCCAGGTCCAGGGCCGCTGTGTCCGCATCGACTGCTCCCGGGAGGAAACCTTCGTCTCCAACCGGGTGCGCCACGCCATCCGGTTCCACATCGTGTCCTGGCTCCGGCCGGACGGCACCTTTGCCGCCCGAAAGGTGGAGCTGTTCTCCAACCAGGGGGCCTACGCCTCCCACGGACACAGCATCGTGGCCAAGGCCATGGGCTCCTTCCCCCAGCACTACCCCTGCGACAACATGGAGTGCGATGCATGGACCGTGTTCACCAACCGGCCCGCCGCCGGTGCCATGCGGGGCTATGGCATGCCCCAGGCCTCCTTTGCCGACGAGGCCAACGTGGAGGACTGCGCCAAGGCCGTGGGCATGGACCCCCTGGCCTTCCGGATGCAGAACGTCATGCCCCAGGGGTACGAGGACGGATTCTCCCACAACGTCAACTATGACGATTCCTTCCGCCAGTGTCTGGAGGCAGGCAAGAAGTACATCGACTATGACAGGAAGCTGGCGGAATTTGCCAAGGACACCGGCCCCGTCCGCCGGGGCATCGGTGTGGCCACCTTCTGGTACAACACCGCCGTGTATCCCATCTCTCTGGAGACAAGCTCCAACCGTATGCTGCTGAATCTGGACGATTATCTGGATCAGATGCCCCATGTCAACAGCTCTGAGAAGATCGAGAAGTCCCTGAACTTTGCCCGCAAGTTCAAGAGCGCCGGCACCGGCGGCCTGTACGGCATCCCCTGCGAGTGCGGCGACACCTACGTCAAGTACAGCTGGATTAACTCTACCGAGCGCAACGCCCTGCGCCTGCGCTGGGACACCTATGAAGAGATCGGTGCACCGGAGATCAAGGACTTTGACGACCTGATCGACGTTATGGAGCAGATGCAGAAAGCCCGACCCACCGCAGAGGACGGCACTCCCTGCTTCGGCACCATCCTGAACAACGGTTCTGACTCCAGCTTCTGGGCCTGCATGGTCCTGTGGTACCGCTGGCAGGGCTACTTCGAGCATCAGCTGCCCTACCTGCTGGAAGCCGATATGTATAACGGCGAGTACCACTCCATTCTGGATAAGGATAGCTTGTATTACAAGGGCCTGAAATGGTATAACAAGGTCTACCGCCGCGGCCTGATGGACCCGGACAGCATCAACAATGACCGTC
>ENA-OZLH01001439-OZLH01001439.1-human-gut-metagenome-genome-assembly--contig:-NODE-1439-length-11323-cov-27.290202_pt1 | contig 11323 bp, 10 predicted proteins | sample MGYA00244832_ERZ653776 | MGnify/ENA primary metagenome ERZ653776 (study PRJEB26926, sample SAMN06165218) | human gut metagenome | biome: ENVO:00009003; feature: ENVO:2100002; material: ENVO:00002003...
TGAACTGACTGTCCGTGCGCGGATAGGTCAGGAGCTTCTTTTCGTAGAGCGTCTGTACGAGATCAAGCGTCTGCTGGGCGGTGAAGCCGTAGTATCGGTTTGCCTCGCGCTGCAAGGTGGTCAGATCATAGAGCTTCGGAGGATTGACGGTTTTCGTCTCCCGCTTGAGAGAAGAAACGACGGCTTGCTTTTTCTCGCAAGCCGCCGCAATCTTCTTTGCTTCCTCTTCGGTTTTGACCTTTTCCAGATCGGCGGTCAGATCGCCCTTGCCGACGTGGACGTTGAAATACTTCTCCTTCTGGAACGTGGAGATTTTCCCGTCGCGCTCCACCAGCATTGCAAGGGTCGGCGTCTGGACGCGCCCGACCACCAGCTTCTTGTGATAGAGCGTGGTGAAAAGGCGGGTGCCGTTGATGCCGACAATCCAGTCCGCCTTCGAGCGGCTGAGTGCTGCTTCATAGAGACGGTCATATTCCTTGCTGTCCCGGAGATGATTGAAGCCTTCGCGGATGGCGGAGTCCTCCAACGAGCTGATCCACAGACGCTTGAAGGGCTTGGTGCATCCGGCTTTGTTGTAGACCAGCCGGAAGATCAGCTCACCCTCGCGTCCTGCATCGGTTGCGCAGACCAGCTCGGTGACGCGCTTGTCCTTCATGAGAGCGGACAGCACCTTGAACTGCTGTGCTTTGTCCTTCGTGACCTCAAACATCCAGCTTTCCGGAACAATGGGCAGATCGTCATACCGCCACTTGGCATACCGCTCATCGTAGGAGCTGGCGTCTGCCAGCTCCACCAGATGACCGAAGCACCACGAAACGATGTAATTGCCGCCCTCCATATAGCCGTCCTTTCGGGACGTTGCGCCCAGCACCTTTGCGATGGACTGGGCAACGCTGGGCTTTTCAGCAATGACTAAGATCAATCTTCATCACCATCCGTTTCAGCATCCTCCGCAATCTGCGGCTCATCATCCTCGTTGATGTACGGCTCTTCCTCGTAGCCTTCATCATCAAAGAAGTCCATATCTTCATCCTTGGGCTTTCTGCCCTTGACGAACTTGATGTAGTAATAAGCTGCACCCGCAGCACCGGCAAGGGCAAAGATGACGAGGATCATGCCGATGTTGGATTTCTTTTCGGGTTTAGGGGCGGGGACATCGGTTTCTGCATCCTTGTCCGGCTCAGGTGTAACGGGGGCTGTGCCGGTGCATTCGCTCATGTTGGTCTTGCAGACCGGGCAGTCGGTATTGACTTGACCGGCAGCGCATTTTTCTTTGCAGTTACAGGTGGTCAGAGCCGCCGCAGTGTCATCATCCAGCAGCGCAAGCAGATCGCTCTCATCGACCATGTTCAGGAAGTACGTCTGATACTGTTCCTCATCCTCGTTGATGGGTGCATCGTAGTCGATGACAATGAAGAAGGTGTTGCCGCTCTTCGTCTGGACAGTGATGAACTGCTTGTTGGTTGCCTTGTCATAGAGCAAGTCGCGGGTGTAGGCGTTGCCCTCATCGTCAATCGGCTCACCCTTCGGCTTTTCCGGCGTGGGAGTGACTGCGGGCTGCTGTTCGGGCTGAGTTGCCTCCGTAACGGGAAGGTTCTGCTCGGTATCATCGGCGTAGGCAAACGCCGTCACCGAGAAGCAGGACAGAACCATGACGCAGACCGCAAGGACGGTCAGAAAACGAAACTTCTTACGCATTGTCGATTACCTCCGTATTTTCAGCGGGCTTGGTGCCGCCCTTCATGGAAGACAGGAACGCCATGATCTGATCCTTGTCCATCACCATAGAGCGCACGGTATTGATGATTTCAAGGTTTTCCAGCTCTGTCTTCTTGTCGTACAGCTCCTTGAGCTGACCTTCGATTTCGGACTTCTTCTTTTCAGCCTTCTCGATGTCGGAGAGGACTTTCTGATACTTGGGATTCATGCAAAACTCCTTTCTTTTAATAGGCGGGTCTTCCGAAGGCGTAGAAATGCTGCTGCCAGTAGGAAGAATTGATGGATGTGTACTGAATGGGGTCGCCGCAGTGGATCATGACCCCATCACCGACGTAAATGCCGACGTGGGACACACCGGGGGTGTCATACGTCCCGACGAAAAAGATGAGATCACCGGGCTGTGCATTCGCCTTTGAAACCGGCGTACTGATGTTGTAAAGCCCCTGTGCGCCCAATCGCCCGGTATTCACAAGTCCGCTGTTTGTGAGAACGTAGCTGACGAAGCCGGAGCAGTCGAAGGACGTGTCGGGATTGGAGCCGCCCCACACATACGGATAGCCGAGATACTTTTCCGCCTCGGTGATCAGTGTCGCAAACTTCTCGTCGTTCAGGTATTCCGGGTTGACATCGTAGTCGGCGGGAGGATTGGTGATGTACTTGTCCACATAGGGAGAGTCACCGAACAGATCCTCGCGGTTGCCCAGCACCGACATATACGTTGCGTACATGGAAAGCTGTTCCTGAGACATGATGTAGACCGGGACATGGGAGAGATTGAAGTTTTCGAGCTTCACGTTGCAGATGTAGTAGTCATACGGGACGCGGTAGGTTTCCGTGTGCGTGTTGCCGTCTGCATCCGTCCATGTGTCGGTCTCCGTGCGGTATCTGGTTTCGACGATGACCTCTTCGGTGAGGATGTACTGCTTTTCAAACAGCATTTGGAGCGTACCCTGCACCTCATCCAGCGTGAACTCGCCCTCATGGAGAGCCGAGAGAATGGAGATCAGCACATAGGGGTCATGCTCAATATCGTCCAGATCGAAGTGATACTCGTCATAGTCATGAGTGCTTTCATAGGTGTCGAGATAGCGTTGCAGCTCTTGCTCCATCCGGCAATACTGCGCCTCTGCGCCGAGCATCGCGTCATCCTCGCTGAGATAAGAGGAAGCGATAACCGACGAGCCGGTAGAGGTGAGCATCGAACACGAGCTGATTCCAGCACCGAGCAAAACGAGAAGGGCAATTCCGACGCCGATCCAGATGAAGACCTTCTTGTTCTTCTCAAAGAACTCCTTGATCTTGTCGGACGCCTTCTCACCGAGCTTCTTGCCGGTATTCTTTGTGGCAGTCCCGGCAGTCTGAGAACCGGCATTTCGAGCGGCGGCATATTCCTTCTTGATGTTCTGCTTCTGGTAGTGCTTGTTCATGTTCTGCTTCTTCATCTCAGGATGCTCCTGCTGATTTCTCTCATATTGGAGCTTCGCATCAGCGACATCCGCCTTGTGTTCCAACTTGGAGACCTTCTCATAAGGCTTGTTGACGCTGCTTTCCCGATGATGACTGAAATGCCGAGCGGCAGTCTCAGCGGCGATCTCCGTTTTATGCGCCGCCTCAACCGCCGAGTTTTCCTGTTCGACCTCATGGATTTTGCCGTGAATGCCGGAAGCGAGGGTGTCACCGACCTTGCGGACGGTTTTATCCGCTTCAAATTGCAGCTTGCCTTTGCCCTTGGGCTTTTTCAGCTCATCCTCAAAATGAAGGCGGGTTTTGCCCTTGCCGGTCTCTTCATCAAAGACACGCTCTTTCTTGAGAACCTTGTGCGTGGGCAGCTTTTCACGGGCAGCATCCAGACGCTCATGTGCCTTCTCAGACTTCCTTTCGAGCTTCTGCATCCGCTTCGTGGGCGGGACGGCATCGTCCGAGAGCGGCTTTGCAGAGGCAGTCTCCGCCGCTTGAGTGAGAACGGCATCTGCATCAACGGCTTCAACCGCAGAGGTCTTGCGCAGCTTGTGGGTGACAACCGTTTCGGCAATCACCGTGCCGGTATGAGAAGAAACGCCGTGCTGCTCTAAAGTTGGAGGCTTGAACGGCGTTTCCGAGGGCAGCGGTTCAGGTACATTCTGGGGTGGATTTTCTGCCCTTTTCTCTTCTGTGACGGACGTTTCCGAGGGCGGCTGTGTGTCGTTATCCTCGGCGTGTTCCGCCTGAAACTGACGCTGCTGACGGCGCATCTGCACCTTTTTCTGTTCCTCCGCAGAAAGAGCTTCGGAAGGCACGGCTGTCTCAACCGGCTTGACCAGCTCCGCATCTTCCAGCCGCCTTGACACACGCTGCTCGGTACCAGCCGTCAGGTTTTCCTCAACCGCGCCGTCTCGCGTCATCCGCACGACTACCTTGTCGCGGGCTTTGAGTTCCGGTTCCTTGGACATCAGATTTCACCTCCAATCCGCTTGTAGGCAAGCTCGGTGTACGCTGGATTCAGCTCTATGCCCACGAAATGACGCCCCATCTGTGAGGCAACCATGCCGGTTGTGCCGCTTCCCATAAAGGGGTCAAGCACAATACCGCCTTCGGGACAACCGGCGAGAAGGCAGGTCTCAACCAGTTTCGGAGGGTAGGCGGCGTAGTGACCGCCCTTGAAGGGGACGGTGTTGATCTTCCAGACATCGCGCTTGTTGCGAAGCGGATTGATGTCACAATCCTTGATCTCGCCATGCTCACGGGGGCGGTTGATGGACTGCGGCTGAGGCTGACCGGGAACGGGCTTGCCGTATTTGTTGCCGCCCTTCATGCCGCGCTTGAGGCGTTCTGCCGTTGCAGGGGCAATCGGCTCGGAGATCGCCTTGTAGTCGAAGAAATACTTCTTGGACTTGGAGAACAGGAAAATATGCTCATAGCAGCGGGATAGGCGGTCTTTCACGCTCTCCGGCATGGGGTTATCCTTCATCCAGATGATGTCGTTGCGCAGATACCAGCCGGTATCGCGGAGGGCAAAAGCCAGCATCCACGGAATACCGATCATGTCTTTGGGCTTGCAGCCCTCAACCTTGTTGTTGAGAGCCACAGCCTGACCGTTTCTGCCGTTGGGGTTCTTCGGGTCAATGAAATCGCCCTGATTGCCCTTTCCGGCGTAGGTGTCCGAGATGTTCAGCCAGAGCGTTCCATCCGGACGCAAAACGCGCCTGACTTCGGTAAACACTTCCGTCAGGCGCGAGATATATTCCTTCGGCGTTGTCTCTCTGCCGATCTGAGCCTCCATGCCGTAATCGCGGAGCGCGTAATACGGAGGGGACGTCACACAGCAATGAACGCTGTCATCGGGCAGAGTTTTCAGGATTTCAAGGCAATCGCCGGTATGAATGATGTCAAGTTGTATGGTGGTGTACCTCCTGTTCTGTTGGATTTGTGTTTCCATTGAAATGTTGGCTGTGAAACCCGACAACATTTCAATGGGCATCAGTCGGAGTAATACTCGTCCGGCTCATAGTCCTCATCTTCCATGAAGTCCTCGTCGAGATCGTCAATCTCGTCTGCCCAACGGTCGAAGATTTCCTCGGCTTCCTTCGCCGCCTCACGATAGAGGCTCAGGCGGTTCTTCTCAAAGGCGGCAAAGGCGGGGACGAACTTGCCGAACTCGCGGATTGCCTTCACATCCTGCGTGCGCATATCTGCGACGCACTGAATGATTTCGGACATCGTGAGCAGATCGTCGATCATCAGCTCATACTTGTCCTTGGGGATAGAAACGGTTTCATCATCCGCCGCGTCAGCGAAAGGGGTATTCTCATCGCTGTTGCTGCACTTGGGAACATCAACCTTGAAGTAGAAACCGATCATATCCACAGATACCTTGGTCATAATCTGACGCGCCTCCTTGACCTTTTCGTCGATGTCCTCCCTCACATGGAGGTAGGCGCGGTGATGCTTCTTGAGGTCGCTTTCCAGTCGGATCAGATCGGTCAGCTCCCACAGAGCCTTAAACAGCGCGGAGGTGTTCTCTCCGTATTCGATAGCGTCCGCATAGGGAATGGTAATCATCTTGTTGTTCATATTCAAAAATCCTCCTATCAGTTCTGTACGGTTTCTTCTAAGCGGGTGGTCATGATGCGGTAGAGCTGGGTGTCCTTCGGGAAATCGTCCTTGAAGGGAACGATGGTCGAGCCGTAGAAGATCAGCCCCTCACCGGCATTGGAATTGGTGATGTAGTTCTGCTGGCTGGGCGAGATGTTCAGCGCCTTCGAGAGAATCTGCCGGTCGCCGGATGCCTGATTCAGAAGGTAGACAAAATCCGAGTTTTCAAAGATATTCTCTACCTCGCGGGACGCAAGCAGATCCTTGACATTCTGCGTGATTCCGGTCGGAATGCCGCCCCACTTTCTGAAACGCTTCCAGATTTCCACGCTGTATGCGGCGGTCTGTTCCTCCTTCAAGAGCAGATGGAACTCGTCCATGTAGTAGCGCGTTGCCTTGTGCTGGGCGCGGTTGATGGTAACTCTGTTCCACACCTGATCCTGCACAATCAGCATACCGAGCTTTTTGAGCTGCTTGCCGAGTTCGCGGATGTCATAGCAGACAAAGCGGTTGTTGACATCCACATTCGTTCTGTGATTGAAGACGTTCAGAGAGCCGTGAACATAGATTTCAAGGGCAGTTGCGATGCGCTGTGCCTCCGGCTCCTTCTGATTTCTCAGAATGTTGTAGAGGTCTTCGAGGATCGGCATTTTCTCCGGCTTGGGGTCTGCAAGAAACTCCTGATAGACCATGCGGACACTGCGGTCAATGATGGTCTTCTCAACCGGCTGCAAGCCGTCCTTGCCGCCGACAATCAGCTCACACATGGAGAGGATGAAGTCGGATTTCAGCGTCAGCGGGTTTTCCTCTTCGGAGTAGTTCGTGTTGATGTCCAGCGGATTGATGTAATCCGTGCTGACCGGCGAGATGCGGATGACCTGACCGCCGAGCTTCTGCACAAGGGGGAAATACTCGGCTTCGGGGTCGCAGACGATGATGTCATCCTCCGTGATGAGGAAGGCGTTCGTCATTTCACGCTTGGCGGAGAAGGACTTACCGGAACCGGGCGTACCCAAGATCAGCCCGTTGGGGTTTTTGAGCTGCTTGCGGTCAACCATGATCATGTTGTTGGACAGCGCGTTCAGCCCGTAGTAGAGAGCTTCGCCGCCCTGAAAAAGCTCCTGCGTGGTGAACGGCACGAAAACCGCTGTGCTGGAAGTGGTCAGTCCGCGTTCGATCTCCACCTGATTGACGCCGATAGGCAGAGAGGACATCAGCCCTTCCTCCTGCTGGAAGTCAAGACGCTTGAGCGCACAGTTATACTTTTGGGCAATGGCGGCGGTCTGGAACACCGCATTTTCGAGCTTCTGGCGATTGGTTGCCGTATTCATGATGAGGATAGTCACAAGGAACAGTCTCTCATTGCGGGTCTGGAGATCCTGCAACAGACGCTTTGCCTCACCGCCGAAGGTGGCAAGATCGGACGGGATGATGTCCATATCGTAGCCGGAGCGGACTGCCTTTTTCTGCTCTTCAATCTTCATCTTGTCGAGGTCGGTGATCTTCGACTTGATGCTCTTGATTGCCTTCGCCTGGTCAATCGTCCGGATATGAAAATTGACCGTGATGTTGCTGTCCATCTCAAGGAAGTCGGCAAGCATACGGTCATTGAGTTCCGGCGCGAGGATTTGCAGGAAGCTCACCGCACCGATGGTTTTGCCCATCTTGAAGCACTTGCCTTCACGGAAGTCAAAGGAAGTGGGCGCGATGAAGTCCTTCGTGCTGAGTCCTGTCCGGGCAACCATATCGAAGGAAAAGCGGAACGGCTCATTGGTGTCCATGTTGAACACATCATGAAGCACTTTCAGCCGCTCGTAGCCGGACAGCGGCTCGGTTTTCACACCGAGGGTTTTGAAGTTGTTGAGAATATCGGTTTCAATGCGTTCGAGCTTCGGCTTTGCCGTGCGGAGGGAGTCTGCCTCAATGCCGAAGGTGATGTACTTTTTCTTGACCAGTCCGTTGTTGCCCTTGGTGAGCTGGTTTTGCAGCATACCGGAATACTCGGAGCGGATGTCGTTGAAGGCGTCCTCCTGTGCCGGAATGTTGATGCGCTTGCGGAACTCATTGAGGCTTGCCTTCTGATTGATGAAGGAGAGCTGGACGAAAATCGAGCTGTCGAAGTAGTTCAGAAAGTCGCACCAGTTCTCAAAGATGGCAGTTTTGTCCTCGTTCTGCGCAAGCTGGTAGTTGATGTCCTCAAAGGCGATGGACTTCGTGTAGAGGCGGCTGTTCACCTTGCAGATACCGTCGCGGCACATCTCCACATAGGGAATGGTCTGCTGGGCGGACTTGCGGACTTTCTTTGCCTTCCTGTCCTTTTTCTTCTGCATGACGATCCGCTTCTTTTCCTGAGCGGAAAGGGCATCGCCGTAAACGACGCCGTTTTTGACGGTCATCTTAGGCTTTGCCTTTGCTGTGCTGTTGTTCAAGCTGCAATTCCTCCTGTTCTTTGATTTTCTGCTGAATCTCAGCGTAGAGATTGTTTGTGCGATAGGGACGCACCTTGTCCCGGATGAACATGGACTGTACGATGTGGTACAGATACTTTTCGGCGGGCTGACCGTCCTTCTCGTAAAGCGCGAAGAAGATGAACGGGAGCATGATCACCACCATCAGCATTGCCGCCGTAGACAAGTCGAGATGCGCCTTCGCCAGAAAGAAGATCGGGACGCCGACCGCCGCAGCGATGGAAAAACAAATGAGCTGCCGCTTGGTCAGGTTGAACATGACCTTCGTTTTGACGCGGTTAAGATCCTTCGGGACCGGAACAAATGCCATTGACTGTTTCCTCCTTTCTAAGCTGCTTTTCATAGCGCAGCTTCATTTGTGCGGGATATTGATCCTCCTTCGGTTGACGCTTGCCCGTCCAGCGAAGCCCACCCGCTTTGCCTTGACAGATCCAGCCGGAAGCCCGAAGGCTTGCACCGTTTTCGCTTTCCAGCGTGTAGGTGATGATGCGCTTATAGCCCATAGCCGCAGCAGCTCTTGCCGCCGCACCGTAGAGAAAGCTGCAAGCGTTCTTCGCCCCGTTGGTGCATAGCCTTGTAACCTCCAATGTGAAGCCGTCATCCAGATACCGGCTGACGGGACGCCCGGCGATGATTACACCGACCAGCTCACCGTCTGCTTCACAGCCGATGGAAAACTTGTGACCGGCAACCGGCTTGTGATGCCGGTGATGCTGCCGGACATACTCGTTGGCGTCACGAAGAGAGATGGGTTTTAGCCGCAGCATGGTGTTTCCTCCATAGGAAGATGAGCCGTGCATTCGACCTCGTTGCCCCAAACGTCCCAGCCTTCGGGAGACTGACGGGCAAAAAGCTCCACGCGGGGAAGGTCTCCCATGAGCCGAACAATGCGCTCCCGCGCTTCATCCGGCTTTTTGGAATGCTCTTCGATGTGGCTGAGGATGACCTGACGCACACCGGCGTCAACACGCTTCGGATGTCCCTTCGTGGCAAGGATGCAGATTTCGGCGTTTGCCCTTGTCCAATACCCCATGCCGGTGAAGAGGTCATCGTTCTTGCGGTTTTGCTTCACCCATACAAAAGCCACGGTCTTATAGGAAAAGCCCCATGCCGTCAGCACTTCGAGTGCTTCACAGAGGCACGGGAACGTGATCCAGAGAAACAGAGCGCAGTCCTTCGCGGCAAGCTCACCGACCGGAAGTGCCTTGATGTCTTCAATGCACATCGTCGGGTAGTGGCTTTCCGCCGACCGTCCCTGTCCCTTCTTGGAGTAAGTCCGATACGCCCAAGGGGGATCGGCGTAGATGATGCTGTACTTCTTCATGCTGCCGACCTCCTTAGTGCGCATGGAAGATGGATTTTGCGAGGCTTCCGGTCTTGAACAGCGAGAAGCACAGAATGACCGTGTACGCTGCCACAGAGAACAGAGCCGAATGAATGTTGTCTGCGATGATCATGCCGTTGATCAGCACCGCATAGATGCCGACGCAGACCATGATGAGAAAGCCCTGAAATGCCAGAGCGAACAAGCCTTTCAGATAGTTCGTGCCGATGCTGCCCCATTCGCGGTTGCTCATGGTTGCGATGGGAATAGGCGCAATGCTCACGGTGCAGTAAATCTCAATCATGCGCCCGTAGAGAATGACCGTAATGAGGATCGCCATGATTTTGAGGCACAAGCTGATCAGAAGCGTTTCTATCGACAGTCCGAGCAGTTCTCCGACGCCCATGTTCTCCATGCCGGTACGCATCTGCGCAATCGTCGCGTCAATGTCAATGCTGGTGTTGCCGTGGATGACTCCTGCTGCACCGGAAACTACGTTCTGCCCGATGTCGAATACTGCCATCACGATGTCAAACGTGTGCGTCACGAGGTAGATCGCCACAGCCGCCTTGAAAAACCACTTGAAGAACATCCAAGTGTCCATGTCGTGAAGGTTGTTTTTCTCGGTGATCATGGAAATCAGCTCGTAGCACAAAACGAAGGTGATGATGATACCAGCGATGGGGACTATCACGTTTTCGGATAGTCCCCGGATCATCTGGTACACGCCGCCGTTCCAGCCGGACGGTGTTTGCCCGACCTCGGCGGCAATCGTTCCTACCTTCTCGTTGACATCGGTGAACATATTGGTCAGGTTGCTCTCGATCCATCCGATCAGCATATCCTTGAGAGCCTGTTCGATCTTTTCTAAAATGCTGCCCAATATTTCACCACCCTTCGGTTAAGCTGGGCTTGCCGTGGATTAGCCGAACAAACCGGAGAGCAGGGGGATGAGGGTCGTGCCGATCAGCACCACACCGCCGCCAGCCATGAGCTGTGTCATTCCCAAATAGCAGGAACAATCACAACTCACAGCAGGCGGCGGTGTTACTCATCGACATCACCCTGATTCCCGGTGGTATCTATTCAGTTATCATGTATTTTCGTTTGAACCCTTGAAGTTCCAGTGAATCTCAACCGTCTGGCGGACAGTCTCGCCGTCCAAATCCTCATGTATCACGATCACCCGGATAAGGCGGTTCAGCGTTGTCGCGTCAAGCTCGCGGATGTCTGCGTATTCCTTGATCGTCTCAATCCATCTCACACTGTCAATCTCTTCCTGCTCACGCTCAGCAAGCCGCTCGGAATTCAGTCTGACACGGTTCTTCAGCGTCGCTTGTTCGGTTTGCTTCTGCTCAAGAATCGAATTGAACGTGTCCTCGTTCAGCTTACCGGAAACCATATCCTCGTAAAGCCGTCCGATCACTCTTTCAAGCTCACGTATCCGTTCGTTGTCACTTGAAATGCTCCGCTCGATGACCTCACGTTCCGAAACCGCTCCGCTCTCTGAATGCATCTGAAGCTCACGCTCAATCGCTTCTTCATCGGCAAGTGCGGCTTTTGCACACTTCTGAATCTCACTGAGAACGATCTCATAGAGCGTATCGAACTTTATTCGGTGCTGACTGCAATGCTTCACGCCGAACTTGTTGTAGCGCGAACAGGTGTAAATCTTGTCCTTGCTCTTCTGGTTCGCACGTCGGATATTCATGCTGCTGCCGCATTGTCCGCATTTGACCCT
>ENA-OZLH01001443-OZLH01001443.1-human-gut-metagenome-genome-assembly--contig:-NODE-1443-length-11316-cov-5.576681_pt1 | contig 11316 bp, 9 predicted proteins | sample MGYA00244832_ERZ653776 | MGnify/ENA primary metagenome ERZ653776 (study PRJEB26926, sample SAMN06165218) | human gut metagenome | biome: ENVO:00009003; feature: ENVO:2100002; material: ENVO:00002003...
GAGCCTTATCGTCGGCAGCGTCAGATGTGTATAAGAGACAGCCGCTGCGCATCTCTCCGGCAAGGCTGTGGTACAGCTGTTCGTACAGCGGCACGCTGGAAGACGGGTCCAGCGCTGTGGTCAGATGGACCATAAATCATCCCTCCTGTTTGGGCATTGCTCCAAACTGATACCATAAAAAAACTTTGTTCTGGGTATTTTCATGGTGTCAGTTCTGCGTATAATAGGAGCATACCCGCTGGACACCCAAATGTCAAGTAGGATTGTAGGTTTTACGGGGAAATCTGTCCCCAAGGGGTGAAGGCTTTCGCTCTGGGTTAAACTGCAAAAGTTGATTTCCATGTAGGTTTTAGGGCTTTGGCTCCGCGGGAACGGAAAATTGGAGGGAAAGTAAATCATGTCTACTACTGCAATGTGGCTGCTGCTGGCAGTCGTTGTCATCGCCATCGTCATTGGCAGTGTGCTGTACAAGCGCACCTTCACCACCGAGGAGCTGGCCCTCACCGGTGTCATGGCCGCTTTGAGCCTTGTGGCCTATCTGTTCTTCCGTGTGCCGTTCTACGGCGGCTCGTCGTTCCATCTGGGCAACACCTTCACCGCCCTGACCGCCCTGCTGCTGGACGGTGTGTCCGGCGGTCTGGCCGGTGCCATTGGTCTGGCGCTGGCCGATATCCTGGCCGGTGACCCGGGCTACGCCGTCACCACCTTTGTGCTGAAGTTCATCATCGGCATCACCTGCGGTGCTGTGGCGCACAAGGTCTTCAAGCTGCGCGAGCTGGACAGACACAGCTCCGGCTATCTGGCAAAGGTGATCGTCTCTGCCGGTTCCGGCCTGTTCCTGAACGTGCTGACCGACCCCTTCCTTGGCTACTTCCGCAATGTGTACATCTTTGGTCAGGAATACACTGTGGCACAGGCGCTGACCAAAATTGCAGGCGGCATCACCTTTGTGAACAGCGTGGCTTCCACCGTGTGCGTGGTGATCCTGTACCTTGCCCTGCGTCCGGCTCTGGAACGCGCCGGTCTGCTGCCCAAGGGCAAAAACTAAGCGATCTCTCTATCCTGATACAGCACTGCTGCCCTCGTCTGCCGGACTTCTCCTATCCCCCGGCGGGCGGGGGCAGTGGTGCGTCTGCCTGCCGGGCCTGCTGCGCAGGAACAAAAAAGTGGACGGCCCTTGCTTTTGCCTGCACGGCTGCCTTATAATAAGCTCAAAAAAGGGGAGGGAGCACCCATGAGCGAATTTTCCCATCTGAAAAATAAGCTTCTGGCCGAGCAGGTGGAGGATGAGATCTACCATTATATTCTGGACACGCCGCTGGAACCGGGCACCAAGCTGCCCAATGAATTTGAACTGGGCGAAAAGTTCGGCGTGGGCCGCAGCACCGTGCGCGAAGCGGTGAAGCTGCTGTCCAGCAAGGGCATCGTGGAGGTGCGGCGGGGCTCCGGCACCTATGTGGTCACGACCGCCAAGGGCCTTTCGGACCCGCTGAATCTGCGCAGCGTGCAGGACAAGAACGCGCTGGCGCTGGATCTGGTGAATGTGCGCCTGCTGCTGGAGCCGGGTATGGCCGAGATGGCAGCGCTGAATGCCTCCGACGAGGACATCGAGCGCATCCAGCGCCTGTGCGACCGGGTGGAGAACAAGATCCACAGCGGCGATCTGTACATTGAGGACGACATCGCATTCCATACCTGCATTGCAGAGAGCAGCAAGAACATGGTGGTGGAACAGCTGATCCCCATTATCGATACGGCGGTCATGATGTTCGTGAACGTCACCCACAAAAAGCTGACGGAGGAGACCATCCTGACCCACCGCATGATCACCGAAGCCATTGCCCGGCATGACCCCATTGGTGCCCGGTCCGCCATGGTGATGCACCTGAATTTCAACCGCAACTGCATCCGAAAGCTTTACGACGGCGAATGGGAAACCTGACGCCGCTGCATTTTACGTCCCCGCACAGACCTTGCGCTGTGCGGGGACTTTTTATGCCTGAAGTTGTCTGATGACTTTTTAAGACGAATGACACAGAAAAGTCGGAAAATGGTTCGGATTGTATGATGTATCCAAGATTTCAGAGCAGTATGCACGAAAAACTGGGCTGGTTATTGTCATAAAGTGGGTTCTGACTGCGACAACTTGCAAACGAGGCGGGAGTCGATTAAAATGAACATGTAAGATGTCCGACAGTCAAAAGGACGATTTGCAAAGCAGAAAAAGAGTATTTTGGAGGTATGATCATGGAACTGCGTTCTCAGGCAGTGCGTAAACTGGCACCGGAAAACGATCCGCTGAAGATCGGCATGGGCTGGAAGGTGGACGACCTTTCCAAGCCCCAGATCATGGTGGAGAGCACCTTTGGCGACAGCCACCCCGGCAGCGCCCATCTGGATCAGTTCGTGAAGGAGGCTGTACAGGCAGTCAACACCCACGGCGGCAAGGCTGCACGCTATTTTGCAACCGATATGTGCGACGGCATCGCACAGGGCCACGACGGCATCAACTACTCGCTGCCCCACCGTGACGCCATTGTGAATCTGGTGGAAGCACAGGCCAACGCCAGCGTCTATGACGGCGGTGTGTTCATCGCCAGCTGCGACAAGTCCGTGCCCGCCATGCTGATGAGCATTGGCCGCCTGAAGGATATGAGCGCCATCGTGGTCACCGGCGGCGTGATGGAAGCCCACACCCTGCCCAAGAAGTATGTGGTCAACGACCCCGCCTGCGCCATCAACGATCTGCTGACGCTGGAACAGATCGGCAAGTTCGACGCATGGGAAAAGACCGGCGTCATCCCCAACGAGCAGCTGGACTACTACAAGCACAACGCCTGCCCCAGCTGCGGTGCCTGCTCCTTTATGGGCACCGCTTCCACCATGCAGATCATGGCCGAGGCACTGGGCCTGATGCTGCCGGGCACCGCCCTGATGCCCGCCACCGCCCCGGAGCTGAAGCAGGCCGCCTACGATGCCGGCGTTCAGGTGATGAAGCTGGTGGCCGAAGGCATCAAGGCCAAGGACATCGTCACCATGAAGAGCTTTGAAAACGCCATCATGGTGCACGCCGCCATCTCCGGCTCCACCAATGCCACCATGCACCTGCCCGCCATCGCCCACGAGTTCGGCTTTGAGATCGACGCCGACACCTTTGACCGGATGCACCGCGGCGCACACTATCTGCTGAACATCCGTCCCTCCGGCGACTGGCCTGCACAGTACTTCTACTATGCAGGCGGCGTGCCCCGCGTGATGGAAGAGATCAAGTCCATGCTGCATCTGGACGTGATGACCGTCACCGGCAAGACGCTGGGCGAAAACTTGGAAGAGCTGAAGAAGAACGGCTTCTACGAGCACTGCGACGAGATCCTGCAGGAAAAGACCAAGGGTCTGGGCATCAAGGTCACCCGCGAGGACATCATCCACAGCTTTGACAACGCCAAGGGCACCGACGGCAGCATCGCTATCCTGAAGGGCAATCTGGCCCCCGAGGGCAGTGTCATCAAGCACACTGCCTGCCCCAAGAACATGTTCCACGCCACCCTGCGCGCAAAGCCCTTTGACAGCGAGGAAGAATGCATCAGCGCTGTTCTGAACAAGCGGGTCCAGCCCGGCGACGCCATCTTCATCCGTTACGAAGGCCCCCGCGGCAGCGGTATGCCTGAGATGTTCTACACCGGTGAGGCCATCTGCGCCGATCCGAAACTGGCTTCCAGCGTGGCGCTCATCACTGACGGCCGCTTCTCCGGCGCAAGCCGCGGCCCGGTCATCGGCCATGTCAGCCCGGAGGCTGCAGTGGGCGGCCCCATCGCTCTGGTGGAAGAGGGCGACCTCATCCGCATCGATGTGCCGAACCGTCAGCTGGCCATCGTGGGCGTGAACGGTGAGGAAAAGACCCCCGAAGAGATGGAGGCCATCCTTGCCCAGCGCCGTGCCAACTGGAAGCCCAAGGCTCCCAAATACACCAAGGGCCTGCTGAAGCTCTACTCTCAGCACGCCGTCAGCCCCATGAAGGGTGCATACATGGAGTAAACCACTCCACATAAACAACAGAAAGTAAACTGTCCGGTGCGTTTTTTCGGACGGCTTGGATAAGTGTAACCAAAATCACGAAACGGAGGAAATTTCTATGACAGCAGTTGCAACGCCCGATGCGGCACGGCTGGTTTTTGCTGCCGTGGCGGGCCTGATCCTTTTGCTCATCCTTATCATCAAGTTCAAAGTCCACGCCATGATCTCCATCCTGATCGGTGCGGTGGGCATCGGCCTGATGGCCGGTATGCCCCTGTCTGACATCATCGGCTCGGTCAACGAAGGCATCGGCAACACCTTAAAGGGTATCGCCCTTCTTGTGGGTCTGGGCTCCATGTTCGGTGCCATTCTGGAAGAATCCGGCGGCGCACAGACGCTGGCTGTGACCATGGTGCGAAAGTTCGGTGACGAAAAGGCCGCGTGGGCACTGGGCATCACGGGTCTGGTGGTGGCCATGCCGGTGTTCTTTGATGCCGGTCTGATCATCCTGATCCCGCTGGCCTTCTCGCTGGCAAAGCGCACCAAGCGCTCGGTCCTGTACTATGTTATCCCCCTGCTGGCCGGTCTGGCTGTCGGCCACGCCTTCATCCCTCCCACGCCGGGCCCCGTTCTGGTGGCCAGCATGCTGGGCGTTGATCTGGGCTGGGTCATCCTCATCGGCATCTTCTGCGGCATCTTCGCCATGATCGCTGCCGGTCCCATCTGGGGCTCCATCTGCGGCAAGAAGTATATGATCGCGGTGCCTGAGCACGTTGCACAGCAGGCAGACATCGATGAGAGCAAGCTGCCCAAGTTCGGCACCATCGTGGGCATCATCCTGATCCCGCTGGTCCTCATCATCGCAAACTCTGTGGCAAAGGTGGTACCCGCTCTGGCTGGCATCCAGCCCGTTCTGGCCTTCCTCGGCGAGCCCTTCATGGCTCTGTTGCTGGCTACCATCGCTGCCATGTATCTGCTGGGCACCCGTCACGGCTATAACAATGCCCAGCTGGAAAAGATCATGACCAAGTCCCTTGAGCCCACCGGCATGATCCTGCTGGTCACCGCCTGCGGCGGCGTGCTGCGCTACATGCTGCAGAACTCCGGTCTGGGCGACGTCATCGGCAACGCCGTGGCAAACGCCAGCCTGCCGCTGGTTCTGGTGGCATTCATCGTGGCTGCTCTGGTGCGCATCTCGGTTGGTTCCTCTACCGTGGCTATGACCATGGCAGCAGGCATCATCTCCGCCATGCCCGGCCTCAGCGCGCTCAGCCCGCTGTACCTGGCCTGTGTCACCGCTGCCATTGCAGGCGGTTCCACCGTCTGCTCCCACTTCAACGACTCCGGCTTCTGGCTGGTGAAGAGCCTGGTGGGCATGGATGAAAAGACCACCCTCAAGACCTGGACCATCATGGAAACTCTGGTGGGCGGCGTCGGCTTCCTGGTGGCACTGGTCATCTCCTTCTTTGCCTGATCATCCTCATCTGCGGGGCTGTGCCTGCACACAGTCTGCGCAATGCTTTGCAAATTCCTGAAATCTCCTCAGCACAGCAGACCCCCGGGCGGTGAACCGTCCGGGGGTCTGCTGCTTTCTGTATTATCTGTATTATAAAAGCGGAAGGTCCGGCCCGGAGGCCAGCTGGATGAAGGCGTCCATTTCCCGGGTGCAGCATTTATCCTTGTGGTAGAACATCTGGCGGTACATGGTCAGCCGGAAGTCCGACACCTCCAGAATGCGCAGATCTCCTCTGGACGCAGGCTCGGCCACAGCGAAACGCGGCAGCAGGGAGATGCCGGAGGAGCGCTCCAGCATCTTGATGATAAAGGAGGTATCGCTGATCTCAAGGCTGGGGGTCAGCTCGATCTGACGGGAAGCCAGAAACCGGTCAAAGGTGCGGCGATAGTTGGCATTGCGTTCGGTGAGGAAAAAAGGCTTGTCCAGAAGCTCTGCCACCCGGTAGGGCCCGGGGTGGCCCAGATCGATGTCCGGCGACGCCGCAAACACCACTTCTTCCGGGATCTCGTTGCATTTGTGCCAGCTGTTGGAGTAGCGGGGCTCGTCCAGAATGCAGATCAGGTCCACCTGACCGCGCTCCATTTTTTCAATGAGCTCTTCCGGGGAGCCGGTAGTGATCCGCAGGCTGACCTTGGGGTGCTCCAGCCGGAACTGATGCATCAGGCCGGGCAGACGGAAAAAGCAGAGGGATTCCAGTGTGCCGATGTGCAGGCAGCCCTCCAGCTCGGCGTCCTCGCTCAGGGCGCGGCGGGCGTTGTGGATGGTGTCCAGAATGCTGTTGGCGTATTCCAGAAAGCACTGGCCCTGTGCAGTCAGGATCACCCGTTTGCCCATGCGGTCGAACAGGCGCACGCCCAGCTCTTCTTCCAGCGCCTTGATCTGCACGGTAACGGCAGACTGGGAATAGCCCAGACTTTCCGCTGCCTTGGAAAAGCTCTGGAACTGGGCGGCACGGATCAGGGTGTTCAGCTGGCGCACTTCCATGGCAAAGCTCCTTTACTATTAAGATTTTTAAACTATAACTTAATTTTTATGAATTTGAATCATGCATATGTCTATGTTAAACTAAATGTGTCAACACGTCAAGTAAAAATTTGACGTTTCGTGAAAGGCTGGCCGTGCGGGCTGCGGTGGAGAGAGCGCTGTCAGGTGCCGCACAAAGGTCAGGATAGGAAAAGGAGGATTTTATTCTTATGGAAAAGAAAAAATTCAAGCTCGGACTGCTGCCGAAGCTGCTCATCGCCATCGTGCTGGGCATCATCATCGGCCAGTTCTTCCCGGTGTGGTTCTGCCGGGTCGTCGTCACGGCATCCAGCATCTTCAGCTCGTTCCTGAAGTTCATCATCCCGCTGATGATCGTGGCCTACGTCACCATGGGCATTGCCGACCTGAAGAGCGGCGCAGGCAAGCTGCTGCTCATCACGGTAGCTCTGGCCTACGGCTCCACCCTGATCGCAGGCTCGGCATCCTATCTGGTGTCCGCAAGCCTGTTCCCCAGCTTCATGAGCGAAGGCGCTCTGGAACAGATCGCCGCCACGGCTGACAACTCTCTGGTCAGCTACATCTCCATCTCCATCCCTCCGCTGCTGGACACCCTGTCTGCCGTGGTGCTGGCCTTCGTGCTGGGCCTGTGCATGTCCACCTTGCGCGGCAAGACCATCGGTGATACCCTTTATAATGGCATGAAGGATTTCTCCGGCATCATCGATCAGGTGCTGCACAGCGTCATCATCCCGCTGCTGCCCCTGTACGTCTGCGGCACCTTCATCGACATGACCAAGTCCGGCAAGACCTACGCCATTCTGGGCATCCTGTGGAAGGTGTTCCTGGTGGTCATCATCATGCATCTGGTCTGCATCTTCCTGCAGTTCTGCGTTGCAGGCGCTGTGAGCCACAAGAGCCCCTTCAAGATGATCCGCAACCAGATCCCCGGCTACACCACCGCTCTGGGCACTCAGTCCTCTGCAGCCACCATCCCGGTCAACCTGCAGTGCGCTGCGGCTGATGGCGTGAGCGAGCAGATCCGCAACTTCGTGGTGCCTCTGTGCGCCAACATCCACATGGCAGGCTCCATGATCACCATTACCGCCTGCGCAACTGCCGTCTGCCTGATGAACCAGCTGCCCATCAGCCTTGCTACCGTGGTGCCCTTCATCATGACGCTGGGCGTTGCCATGGTGGCTTCTCCCGGTGCTCCCGGCGGCTCCATCATGACCGCTCTGCCCTTCCTGTACATGATCTTTGGCGCTGAGGCCGGTGACCCCAATGGCCCCATCTGCGCCATCATGGTGGCTCTGTACATCACGCAGGATTCCTTCGGCACTGCCTGCAACGTCTCCGGCGACAACGCCATCGGCGTCATCGTGGAGACCATCTACCAGAAGTTCATCAACAAGAGCAGCGCAAGCGTCTGATGCGCGGCGCGCGGTTCTTGACCTGACAGGAGTGACACCCCATGGCATTTATCAGCGTTTTTGATGTTCTGGGCCCGAACATGATCGGCCCTTCCAGCTCCCACACCGCAGGTGCGGAGATCATCGCCTTTCTGGCACAGAAGATGATCGCCCCGCCGCTGAAGCGGGTGGACTTTACCCTCTACGGTTCCTTTGCCAAGACCTACCACGGCCACGGCACCGACCGCGCCCTGCTGGGCGGCATCATGGGTTTTTCGGCCGATGATACCCGCATCCGGGATTCCTTTGCCATTGCCACCGACCGCGGCCTTGGCTACAGCTTCACCCCCAATGAGGTGGAGACCGACATCCACCCCAACACGGTGGATATCCGCATGGAGAATGCGGCCGGCCAGGTGATGACCGTGCGCGGCGAGTCTCTGGGCGGCGGCAAGGTGCGCATCGTGCGGATCAACGGCGTGGAGGTGGACTTTACCGGCGAGTACAATGCCCTCATCGTGGTGCAGAAGGACAAGCCCGGCGTGGTGGCGCATATCTCAAAGATCCTCAGCGACCGCGGCGTGAACATCGCATTCATGCGCCTGTTCCGCGAGGGAAAGGGGCACACGGCTTACACCATCGTGGAGTCGGATGAGCGCCTGCCCGAGGGTGTGGATCAGCTGCTGCTGGCAAACCCGAACATCAACGATGTAATGGTCGTGCAGCCGTAAGGAGGGACGAGCGATGAACATGGATTTCAAGTCCGCCAAGGAGCTGCTGGACCTGTGCGAGGAAAACCAACTGCCCATTTCGGAAGTGATGCGCCAGCGGGAATGCATTCTGGGCGAAGTGCCCCGGGATGCTGTGGATCACCGCATGGCAAAGGCATGGGAGATCATGCGCGCTTCTGCCACCCAGCCGCTGAAAAAGCCCATCAAATCCATGGGCGGGCTCATTGGCGGCGAGGCCAAAAAGCTGGAAACACATTATAATAAGAAGAAAAACATCTGCGGCGATGTGCTGCAGAAGGCCATGACCTACGCCATGGCCGTGCTGGAAGTGAACGCTTCCATGGGCCTGATCGTGGCTGCACCCACCGCAGGCTCTGCAGGCGTGGTGCCGGGCATGATGCTGGCGCTGCAGGAGTGCTACCGCATCTCCGAACAGCGCATCGTGGATGCCCTGTTCAACGCCGGTGCCGTGGGCTATCTTGCCATGCGCAACGCCACCGTGGCCGGTGCCGTGGGCGGCTGTCAGGCCGAGGTGGGCATTGCGTCCGCCATGGCTGCTTCTGCCGCCGTGGAGCTGATGGGCGGCGACCCGCAGCAGTGTCTGGACGCGGCTTCCACCGTGCTGATGAACATGCTGGGCCTTGTGTGCGACCCCGTAGGCGGGCTGGTGGAGTACCCCTGCCAGAACCGCAACGCTGCCGGTGTGGCCAATGCCCTCGTTGCAGCGGAACTGTCCCTGAGCGGGATCCGCCAGCTGATCCCCTTTGATCAGATGCTGGATACCATGTATGCCGTGGGCAAGCGTCTGCCCGCCGAGCTGCGCGAAACAGCACAAGGCGGCTGCGCCACCACCCCCGCAGCCTGCGCGGCCTGCGGCCTGTGCGGCTGAGAAAGATCGTAAAAAAATGAGGCAGGATTCCCGGGGAAAGGGATATCCTGCCTCATTTTTGGCTTTTTGGGTTTTAGTTCAGTTTCAGGTCGTTCTCTTTGATCCAGCCCAGCTTGCGCTCGATCTCACAGAAGATCACGCTCAGGACAGCGGGGAGAACGAAGCAGACGAGGACCAGAGCGGCCCAGTCCATCGGGGTGATGGCGGCCTTGGTGCCGGCGGCAATGTCGTTGACCCAGCCGGTGTAAACGCCGATCTGGCCCACCAGACCGCAGGTGCCCATACCGGAGGAGACGGCGGCACCGTTCATCTCCAGGTGGAACACGCAGGTGGCCAGAGGGCCGGTGATGGCGCTGGCCAACGTGGGAGCGATCCAGATGCGGGGATTCTTGACGATGTTGCCCATCTGGAGCATACTGGTGCCCAGGCCCTGGCTGATGAGGCCGCCCACGCCGTTTTCCTGAAAGCTCATCACGGCAAAGCCCACCATCTGGGCGCAGCAGCCCGCCACGGCGGCACCGCCGGCCAGACCCGTCAGGCCCAGCGCTGCGCAGATGGCCGCACTGGAGATGGGAAGCGTCAGCGCCATGCCGACCAGCACAGAAACCACAATGCCCATCAGAAGCGGCTGCAGCTCGGTGGCCCACATGATGAGGCTGCCCACGGCGGACGCCACCGCGCCGATGGACGGCGCAAACAGCGCGCTCAGGCCGACGCCCACCAGAATTGTGACGGCAGGGGTCACGAGAATGTCGATCTTCGTCTCCTTGCTGACCAGCTTGCCGATCTCGGCGGCAATGATGGCGATCAGGTAGACGGCCAGGGGACCGCCTGCGCCGCCCAGCTCATTGGCAGCGCCGCCCACGGCGATCAGGCTGAACAGCACCAGCTGCGGCGCGTGCAGCGCGTAGCCGATGGACGCGGCCATGGCCGGGCCCGCGACTGCCGCCGCATAGCCGCCCGCCGTGACCAGAAACGCCAGCCCCAGCTGCTGGCCCAGCGTCTTGATGATCGTGCCGATCAGCAGGCTGGCGAACAGTCCCTGCGCCATCGCGCCCATGGCGTCGATGCCGTAGCGGTGCGCCGAGATCACGACGTCCTTGCGCTTGAAAAACGATTGAACCGATTGGATTGCTTGTTCCATGGGTGTACTCTCCTCTTTCCTCTGAATTGTAAAAATTCTAGCACTTTGCCCCGCAAAAAACAATCCGTTTGATTGAAAAAGCCATGCAAATGCGCTACAATTATAAATAAACCAGCAAAAAGGGGAGAGATACCCATGGTCGAAAATTTTACCGCCCACATCACACCGTTTGGGCTGGACCGCAACACCTTTGTTTACCTGCCCGATGACTGGCAGTCGTCCGGCAGGCGCTACCCCGTTGTGTACATGTTTGACGGGCACAACCTGTTTTTTGACTCTACCGCGACCTACGGCACCTGCTGGGGCCTGAAGGAATACATGGACGCCCACCCGCAGGCCATCATCGTTGCGCCGGAGTGCAACCATGAGGGCAACGCCCGGCTTGAGGAGTACAGCCCCTACGACTTTGTGTGGCAGGAATACTGCCTTGATCAGGAAATCAATGACCGTGGCATTGCCCTTGACATGGATGTTGTGACAAATGCCATCTCCATTGATGAATACTCCAAAAATCAACTGATTACGGAAATGAAAAAGTTGACGGGACTTGAAAATCCAAACTCAGTGCAACAGATGAAACAGTGGCTTTCGGATAATGGATTACAAACAGAATCTCTTGATAAAAAGAC
>ENA-OZLH01001460-OZLH01001460.1-human-gut-metagenome-genome-assembly--contig:-NODE-1460-length-11239-cov-8.788805_pt1 | contig 11239 bp, 13 predicted proteins | sample MGYA00244832_ERZ653776 | MGnify/ENA primary metagenome ERZ653776 (study PRJEB26926, sample SAMN06165218) | human gut metagenome | biome: ENVO:00009003; feature: ENVO:2100002; material: ENVO:00002003...
TACTTCATCGGCATGGCGGCTATCATCTGCTCGGGCATCATGCTCAAGAAGACCAGACGCTTTGCAGGCGACCCCGCTCCCTTCGTTATGGAGCTTCCGGCATACCACATGCCCACCCTCGGCAACGTTCTCCGCTCCATGTGGGAGCGCGGCTGGTCCTTCATCAAGAAGGCCGGTACCATCATCCTGCTCTCGACCATCTTCGTATGGTTCACCACCTACTTCGGCTGGGTCGACGGCTCGTTCCAGATGCTCTCCGAGGATCAGATCGACTCCTCCATCCTTGCTAAGATCGGCAACGCGATCGCCTGGATCTTCAGCCCGCTCGGCTGGGGCAACTGGCAGGCAACCGTCGCATCCATCACCGGCCTTGTCGCAAAGGAGAACATCGTCGGCACTCTCGGCATCCTCTACGGCGGCGGCGACGGCACCGTTTACCAGAACATCGCGGCAGCCTTCACCGGCATAACCGCTTACTCCTTCCTCGTGTTCAACCTCCTGTGCGCTCCCTGCTTTGCAGCGATCGGCGCGATCAAGCGCGAGATGAACAACCGCGGCTGGACCTGGTTTGCCATCGGCTATCAGTGCGGCTTTGCTTACTGCATCGCCCTGATGATCAATCAGTTCGGCAGCGTTTTCGTCGGCAAGACCAACGTCATCGGCCTGATCTTCGCAGTCGTGATCCTGGCACTTATGATCTACATGCTCTTCCGTCCCTACAAGGAAGCTGAGACCCTCAGCACCAAGGAAGCCACTGCAAGCGTAAAATAAGCAACATAACATAACGAATAATTTTCAAAGGAGGAATAAGCAATGCTGGAATGGTTAACGGCCAATCTCGGAACGATACTGATAAGCGCCGGACTTATCGTCATCGTGGCGCTCATAATCCGGTCGATCGTCAGGGATAAGAAGGCAGGCATATCCTCCTGCGGCGCAAAATGCGGCGGCTGCGGAGCCTGCGCCATGGCAGGAAAATGCCACGGCGGCTCCGGCTGCGGCGGCAGCGCCCTCAGGGATGTTAAAAACCTGAAGCATCAGAACACCTAAAATTCTGACGGGAGGTGCAGTGATTCCCTTCTGCACCTCCCGGTTTTACAAACAGGAGTAAGCAATGACTAACCCCAAGCTTGCGGTTTCCGCCTCGGTGATCCGATATCTTCTCGCCCTCGATGCGCTCAAGGGCGCCGGCGGAATACGGACGACCGACGTTGCGCGATATCTCAACATCAAAAAACCGAGCGCGCACACGATGCTCAACAATTTAAAAGACGCCGAGATCCTGACGAAGGATGAGCTTGGCATAGCGCACCTGACAGGCTACGGAGTTGAGCTTACGCAGAAGTACAGGCGCTATTACAGCGCCGTTGCCGCGACTCTCGCGCGCACCCTGCCGCCTGCGGCAGACATAAAAAATGCAGCATGCGCCCTTGTGGCGGAGCTTGACGAGCAGGTGCTCGAGGAGCTGTGCGCCCGATGCGGCGCGGAAGGGACACTTAATGTATCTTGAGGTCCGTGATCTTCACAAATCCTTCGGCAGCGGAGACAGCCGCTGCGAGGTACTCCGCGGCATAAGCTGCGGAATTGAAAAAGGACATATATGCGTCTTGCTGGGGCCGTCAGGCTCCGGCAAATCGACGCTTCTGAATATAATCGGCGGCATCGAAACGGCCGACTCTGGCAGCATCGGCATCGGCGGACAGAAGATCGCCGCGATGAGCCAAAGGGAGCTTTCGCTGTATCGCCGCAAGCACCTGGGCTATGTTTTCCAGTCGTATAACCTCATCCCGAACCTGACGGTCAAGGAAAACATCGAGGTCGGCGCGTATCTTGCCGATAATCCCCTGCCGACGGAGGATATCCTCAAAACGCTCGGCCTGTGGGAGCACCGTGACAAGGTGCCCTCGCAGCTTTCCGGCGGCCAGCAGCAGCGAACGGCCATCGGCAGGGCGATAATCAAAAACCCCGACATCCTGCTGTGCGACGAGCCGACGGGCGCGCTTGACTACAAGACCTCCAAGGAGATACTCGACCTCATCGAGCGCGTGAACAAAAAATACGGCAACACCGTTATCCTTGTTACGCATAACGACGCCATAAAGCGCATGGCCGACCGCGTTATCCGCCTGCGCGACGGTATGATCCGCTCGGATGAAGTAAACCGCGAGAAGCTCGGCGCAATGCAGCTTGACTGGTAAGGGGGCGCGCACGCTTGAAAAATCCACTAAGCCGCCGCCTGCTGCGCGAGCTGCGGCAGGATATCGGCAAATACATCGCCCTGTTTCTGTTTTTGACGCTCACAACGGGCTTTATCTCGGGCTTCCTCGTAGCCGACGGCAGCATGGTCAGAGCCTATGACGAGAGCTTTGAAAAATACGATATCGAAAGCGGCCACTTCATCCTTGAGGATAAGCTGCCGGACGGGACGAGAGCGAGGCTTGAAGCCGCCGGCGTTTCGGTGCATGAGCTTTTTTACAAGGAAGCAACGCTCGATAACGAAAACACCGTGCGCATTTTCAAAAACCGCAGCGAGGTAAATAAGGCCGACGTGCTCGAGGGCCGCCTGCCCGAGAGTAAGGGCGAGATAGCCGCCGACAGACTGTATCTTGAAAATAACGGCCTTACGATCGGCGACGAGCTTGCCGGACTTAAAATAACGGGCGCCGTCGCGCTGTCGGACTATTCGGCGCTGTTTAAAAACAATAGCGACATGATGCTCGACGCGAACAAATTCTGCGTCGCCGTCGTGACGCCCGAGACATTCGACGAAATTGACGAAAACGTTCACCTGTGCTACGCGTGGCTTAATAACGACAAAACGCTCAGCGACGAACAGTGCCGCGATAAAGCGGATGAGATAAGCGATATCCTTGCAGAGGCTTGCAGCATAACGGAGCTTGTAAAGCGCGAGGATAATCAGGCGATAAGCTTCACCGGCGAGGATATGGGCAGCGATAAGGCAATGATGACGACTCTTCTGTATGTTGTTATCGTCATTCTCGGCTTTGTGTTTGCAATAACCACGCGCTCGACGATCGAGCAGGAGTCCGGCACGGTCGGAACGCTGCTTGCCTCGGGCTACACAAGGGGCGAGCTTATCCGCCATTACATGGCAATGCCGATCATCGTAACGCTCATTGCCGCCGCGATCGGCAACGTGCTCGGCTACACGGTGTTTAAAGATGTGTGCGCCGGCATGTACTACCACAGCTACTCGCTTCCGACCTACGTCACCGTCTGGAACGCCGAGGCGTTTGTGAAAACAACGCTCGTTCCCTGCGTGCTCATCGCGCTGACGGTTTACCTCGTGCTTTGGCGCGTTATGCGCCTGCCGGTGCAGAGCTTCCTGCGCCATGACCTGCGCGTGCGCAAGAAGCAGTTCGTTCCGCGCCTCAAGGCCGGCAGCATAACCGAGCGCTTCCGCAAGAGAGTCATTCTGCAAAACCGCAGCGCCTACATAACGCTGTTTATCGGCATCCTGTTTGCAAACATTCTGCTGCTGTTCGGCCTTATCATGCCGCCGGTGCTGGATAACTTCAAGACCGAGGTGCTCGAAACAAAGTTTGCCGACTATCAGTACATCCTCAAGACCCCGACGCTTACGGAAAACGAAAGCGCCGAGCCCTTCTGCCTTGCCTCACTTGAATACGACGATGAGGAGATCAGCGTTTACGGCATAAAGGCAGACTCAAAATATGCCGATTTTTCTTATCTCCCGGCGCACAGGGATAATATCCTCGTATCCGAGGGCTTTTTGGAAAAGTACGGTCTCTCCGCCGGCGATAAGATAACGCTGCACGAAAAATACGGCGAAAGGGAGTATACCTTCAACGTGTTCGGCACCGCCGACTACGCCGCCGGGCTTGCCGTTTTCATGGATAAGACGAGCTTTAACGAGAACTTTGACCTCGATATGCGCTTTTTTAACGGCTATTTTTCAAACGAAAGGCTCACCGATCTCGACCCCGAGGCCGTGTCCACAGTTATAACCGAGCACGATCTCACCGTTATTGCCGATCAGCTGAACGATTCGATGGGCTTCATGTTCCCACTCATGTGCGGATTTTCGCTTGCGCTGTATATGCTTTTGGTGTATCTGCTCTCAAAAATGATAATCGAGAAAAATGCGCAGAGCATATCCATGCTCAAGATCCTCGGCTACACGCCGCGCGAGATAAGTTCGCTTTATAACTCGGCAACGGCCATCGCCGTCGGCGTGTCGCTCATCGTGACGATCCCGATCTCGGCGCTCATCATGAAGTGGCTGTTTTACTACTACATGCATGAAATGAGCGGCTGGGTCTCGTTCTATATCGCGCCGTGGATATGGCCGGCAATGCTCGGCCTCGGCGCGGCGGCATATTTCATCGTTCATCTTATACAAACAAAACGCCTTGGAAAGATCCCCTTGGCGCAGGCACTGAAGAATATGGAGTGATATTTATGCAATACGTTATTTTCGGTATTATTCTCATAGCTTTTGCCGTGCTTGTGATCAAAAGCTACGCAAAAAAGCTCGCGGCCGGCTGCTGCGGAGCGGGCGGCGATACGGCCAAAAAGGTGAAGGTAGCGGATAAAAACAAGGCGCACTATCCCTACGCTGCGACCCTCACCGTTGACGGCATGATGTGCGCGGCCTGCGAAACGCGCGTTGAAAACGCGCTCAACGCCATCGACGGCGTGTGGGCAAAGGCAAGCTCCGGCGCGGGCCGGGTGGATGTTCTCATGAAAGCCCCCGTCGATGAGGACACCCTGCGCAAGACGATAAACGATCTTGGCGTTTACACTCTTATGAAAGCGGATTTCCACGATGCAAAGCAAAACTGAAGCATATTCCGGCGCCGATGGCAGCTACAGCGTAACAAGCTACAACGTTTTTCCCGGCATCGAGCTTATTTACAACGATATAAGCCTTTATGAGCACGATTTCCGACCCGAGGAGGATAAGACGCTGCTTGAGATCCACCACTGTCGCTCGGGGCGCATGGAGTGCAGGATCGGTGCGGACTTTTTTTACCTCGCGCCGGGCGACCTGTCAATAAGCCTGTCCGACGGGGCGATATCCCATTCAAGCTTCCCGACCGGGAGCTACGAGGGCGTGACGATCCGCATAAACGGTAAGGACGCGCCGCGCTGCCTGTCCTGCTTTCTGGCCGACGTCAACGTTCAGCCGGATGCGCTGCGCGAAAAATTCTGCCCGCAGGGGCAGTGCTTTGTCGCGCGCTCGTCGCAGGCCATTGAGCACATCTTCTCCGAGCTTTACAGTGTGCCCGAGAGCATACGCAAGGGCTATTTCAAGGTCAAGATCCTTGAGCTTCTGCTGTTCTTGAGCGCAATGGAGCTGGACAGCTCCGCCCTTGCCGAGCGCAGGATATCCAACACTCAGGTCGAGCTTGCAAAGCGCATCGGCGCGTATCTTTCCGCGAATATGGACAGGCGCATAACGCTCGAGGAGCTGTCAAACAGCTTCCACATGTCGCAGTCGGCGCTGAAGTCCTGCTTCCGCGCGGTTTACGGCGAGTCCGTTTATTCCTACATCCGCGCACAGAAAATGCAGTGCGCAGCGGCCGATCTCCGGCGCTCAGAAATGAGCATCATGGAGATAGCCGGGCGCTACGGCTATGATAACGGCAGCAAGTTTGCCAAGGCGTTCCGCGATACCGTCGGCATGAGCCCGACCGAGTACCGCAACGCCGGGTGAGCTGCAAAATAGATAAAAGGAGACAAAAAATCATGAAGTTCCACATTGAAGACACCGCAAAAATGTTCGGCTACGGCGTGCTGTTCGGCACTGCCGGCATCAAGATCCTCAGAAGCCGCGACGCAAAAACGCTTTACACCCACGTCACCGCCGCCGTTCTTCGCGCAAAGGACAGCGTAATGCAGACTGCCGACGATATCCGCTGCGATTGCCAGGATATCTATGCCGGAGCAAAGAACATCAACGAGCGCCGCGCAGAGGAAGAGGCTGCGGCAGTTATCGAAGCAACCGAGGCAGAGTAATGAAATGCAGAATTCTCAGCGAAATTGACGGCAGAATGCGCGTGCGTCTTTCCATGCCGCGCATGAGCCTCAAGCAGGCCGACATCGTTGAGGAATATCTCGGCGCTGTCGCCGGAGTCGAAGGCGTCAAGGTGTTCGACCGCAACTGCGACGTTGTCGTTGAATACTCCGACCGCGCAGCCGTCGTTTCGGCGCTTGCAGGCTTTTCGTTTGAAACCTGCGGCATAACCGAACCCAAGCCCACCGGCCGCGAGCTAAACCGCGAATATCAGGATAAGCTCGCCGGCGTCGTGCTGCGCAGGGTGCTTAAACAGGCATTCCTGCCTGTACCGTGGCGCGCAGCTATCTGCGTTGCAAAATGCTCGCAGTATTTTGCGCGCGGCGTAAAATCGCTGTGGCATAAGCGGCTTGACGTTGCCGTTCTGGACGCAACGGCGATAACCGTTTCCGTCCTGCGCGGCGATACCGACACCGCGTCGTCAATAATGTTCATGCTCAAGATAGGCGATATCCTCGAGGAGTGGACGCACAAAAAGTCCGTTGACGATCTTGCGCGCACCATGAGCCTGAATGTTGACAAGGTGTGGGTCAAGTCCGGCGATACCGAGGAGCTTAAAAACATCTCAGATGTCAATGTCGGCGACGATATCATTGTGCGCATGGGCAGCATGATACCGCTTGACGGCAAGCTTGTTTACGGCTCCGCGGCAGTCAACCAGTCGTCCATGACCGGCGAGAGCATGCCCGTTCGCAAGGAGGTCGGCAGCTATGTCTACGGCGGAACCGTCATCGAAGAGGGCGAGTGCGTCATAAGGGTCGAAAAGAGCCTCGGCAGCGGCCGCTACGACAGGATCGTTCACATGATCGAGGACTCGGAAAAGCTCAAGAGCGACACCGAGTCGCAGGCGTATCATCTTGCCGACAGGCTCGTACCGTACAGCCTCGGCGCAACGGTGCTGACCTGGCTGATAACGCGCAATCCGACCAAGGCGCTTGCCATACTCATGGTCGATTTCTCCTGCGCGCTGAAGCTTTCCATGCCGATAGCGGTGCTTTCCGCCATGCGCGAGAGCGGTGCAAACGGCATCTCCGTCAAGGGCGGCAAGTTCCTTGAGGCCATCGCCAAGGCCGACACCGTCGTTTTCGACAAAACCGGCACGCTCACCCACGCAAGCCCCGAGGTCGCCGATATCATAACCTTCGGCGGACACGAGCAGGACGAGATGCTCTGCCTCGCCGCCTGCCTTGAGGAGCACTATCCGCACTCGATAGCAAACGCCGTCGTAAACGAAGCGATCCGCCGCGGTCTGAACCACGACGAGCGCCACTCCAAGGTCGAGTACGTCGTTGCCCACGGCATCCACAGCACCGTTGACGGCCAAAAGGTCGTCCTCGGCAGCCACCACTTCGTTTTCGAGGACGAGGGCTGCACTGTGCCGGATGATGAGCAGGATAAGTTCGCCTCGCTCCCCACGCAGCATTCGCACCTTTACCTTGCGATAAGCGGCGTTTTGGCGGCGGTCATCTGCATCGCCGATCCCCTGCGCAGCGAGGTGCGTGGCGTTATGGATTCCCTGCGTGCGCTGGGGCTTGATAAGCTCGTCATGATGACCGGCGACAGCGAGCGCACCGCAGCTGCCGTTGCAAAATATGCCGGCGTTGACGAATACTACGCCGAGGTGCTGCCCGAGGACAAGGCCGCGTTCATCCGCGCCGAGCACGAAAAGGGGCGCAAGGTCATCATGATCGGCGACGGCGTGAACGATTCGCCGGCGCTCAGCGAGGCCGACGCAGGCATTGCAATGTCCGACGGCGCGGCCATCGCGCGCGAGATCGCCGACGTCACCATTTGCTCGGACGATCTTGAGAGTCTCGTCACCCTCAAGCGCATTTCCGACGGCCTCATGCAGCGCATTCACGCAAACTATCGCTTCATCATTTCCTTCAACACCGGACTCATCGTCCTCGGCGTTGCCGGCGTTCTTCCGCCCTCGACCTCGGCCCTTCTGCACAACATCTCAACACTGGGTATAGGGCTTCGCAGCATGCGCAACCTTTTACCGTGACGTGTCTTTTGTGTTCATGCATCGTTAAACCCCTTGGAAATACACAAAGTATTCCCATCGGGGTTTGCCTTGCCTGAACGCAAAATCCACAGCCACGGGTGACGTGCTTTTGTGCTCGTGCTTCGTTAAACCCCTTGGAAATACACAAAGTATTCCCGTCGGGGTTTGCCTTGCCTGAACGCAAAATCCACAGTCACGGTGGAGCTGTTTTGCATATGCACGAGCGGAAAGTAGAAAATCAAATATGTCTGTTTGGAGCCCTGTTCATTCCTTTTGGAGCGGATAAGGCTCCGTTTTTTATGGCATAATAAATACACAGTGAAATGATAGGATATAGTGTAGAATTTTGACGAGACATCACAAAGCCCCGGCATTGTGGTGTGGAGGATAAAATGAGCGACGAATTAGTAGTTTCGCAGTGCGCACCGACGCTTGCGGGACTAAAAACAGCGAATATGTTTTCCGCCGAGTACGAAAGCCGCGAGGAAGTCACGGCCGAGCTGCGGCGGCTAAATGCCGTGCTCGTTCCGAGGGGGCTGCGCATCGTGCCCATGCGGTTCATGCAAAGCCGCGTGCTTTTATATCTCTATCGCCCCGAGGCGCTGCGGCGCGATCTTGCCGACAGCGCGGCGCAGGATATTCTGCGCGAGTGCGGCTACGGCAAATGCAGCCGCGCCGAAAGCTGCCTGAGCTGCCTCATAGGCAGGCTCAGAAACAATGCAGATTTTCCGCACGAGGTCGGCCTGTTTCTCGGCTATCCGCCCGAGGATGTGCGCGGCTTCATCGAAAACCAGGCCTCCGGCTTCAAGCTCATCGGCTGCTGGAAGGTCTACGGCGACGTGGACGCGGCAAGAAAAAAGTTTGAAAGCTTCGAGAGCTGCACTCTCCGCAGCCGCGGCAAGGCTCTCGATGAGATCATACAGTGAAAGGACGAATTTAAACATGAAAAAAGCAGTTGTATACTGGAGCGGCACCGGCAACACCGAGGCCATGGCAAAGGCAGTCGCCGAAGCGGCCGGCGCGGAGCTTTTCACCGCGTCTGAGTTCTCTGCGGCAAAGGCCGACGAGTTTGACGCAATAGCCTTCGGCTGCCCGGCAATGGGCGCAGAGGCGCTTGAGGAATCGGAATTCGAGCCTATGTTCGATGGCGTAAAGAGCCACCTTGCCGGCAAAAAGGTCGTGCTTTTCGGCTCCTACGGCTGGGGCGACGGCGACTGGATGCAGATCTGGGAGGACGACTGCCGCGCAGCCGGCATTAACCTCGTTCACGACAGCGTCATCTGCAACGGCGAGCCCGATGCTCAGGCGCTTGCAAAGTGCAAGGCACTCGGCGCCGCGCTGTAAACACCTATAGATGCAAAAAACTCTAAGGAGAAATCCTTAGAGTTTTTTAATTTTTTGTTAACAAATGCTTCACTCAATGCTGCGCTGAGAGTGGTATAATATAATCGTACACTTGTATGGTTACATGGAGGGACAAAAATGAAGAAGTTCTCTTTTGCTCAGCCGCTGACGCCGGATCTGTGCGGCAAGCAGCCTAAAATGCAGCCGCCTGCTGCGTTTATGCTGTTCCAGAATGCTGCCAGCCTGCACGCCGAGGCCATCGGAAACGGCACCGCGGCGCTCGCCGAGCGCGATTGCTACTGGGTGGCGACGCACTCAAAGATCGATTTTTACAGTGATGCGAATTTAATGGACATGCTGACCATTTCGACTTGGGTAAATCCTGCAAAGCCCAACGCCGTGCGCGGCTACCGTGGCTATGATATTTTTGCCGGCGATAAGCAGATCGCCGAGGGGCTTACCGAGTGGGTCGTTCTAAACCGCGAAACGGGCTTTGTACGCTTTTCAGAGTTCGGGTTCCCCGATGACTTTGAATTTCAGGACTATCAGGCCTGCGGCGGCAAGCTCTGCCGCTTCCGCGATGAGTTTACCGATGACGACGAGGTCTATACCTTCACCGTGCGCACATCAAGTATTGATATAGGCCGCCATATGAATAACGTCGCCTATGTCCGTGCGTTCCTCGACTGCTTCACAGCCGACGAGGTCGCGTCCATGCCTGTCAAGACCATGGAGGCGCGCTACATAACCGCCTGCATGGAAGGCGAGGAGCTTAAGATATTCAAAAAGCGCACCGACACGGGCTTTGTTCTCGGCGCTCGCCGCGCCGACGGCAAGTGCGCCGCGTTCCTCGGCATAACGCTTAAATAACAGCAAAAAAGTCCGCTCCTCCAGAGCGGACTTTTTTAATGCACGGCGGCGGTGCTCGGCTCGTCTGCGCGCTGATAGCACAGATAGTGGCCGAGGAGGCACAGCGGCACGGCTGCGAGCACGTCGAGGATCGAGTGCTGCTTCATGAACACCGTGGATGCGCAGATGAGCAGTGCCATGACGCATACGGCAAATTTCACCCACGGCTTTTGCAGCTTCCGGCAGTCGAGCAGGCCGAACATCGCAGCGACCGAGCCGAGAACGTGTATCGACGGGCAGACGTTCGTATTCGTGTCAAAGGTATAGAACCAGCCGATGAACCGCGTCAGCGCATTGTTGCGCGGAAACACCTCCGGACGCAGGTTCTGGCATGTCGGGAACAGCAGGTAAATGACCATCGTTATCGTGTAGGTGCAGATGATAAAGCGCATCATCCGCTTAAACGCCGGAACGTCGAAGAAGAAGGTATACACCAATGTGCCTATCAGGTACACGAACCAAAACAGATATGGTATAAGAAACCATTCGCAGAATGGTATAACATCGTCAAACGCGCAATGCATGACGTAGTACGAGCCGACATTGTAAAACCGCTCGACGAACGAGAACATTATGCCGAACAGCGGCCAGAATATCAGCAGCTTGACATGCCGAAACTCATCGGTATTCAATTTGCTCAATCTAAAATTCCTATAATCCATTTTTTCAGTAGCGAATTGACGCTGCTCCTATACATTTATATTGGTGCCCGGTTCGGGACTGCGGAGGAAACCGCGAATGCTACGCGATCCAGTAGTGCAAGCTACGTTTTGCGCTTGCCCGGTTCGGGACTACGGAGAAAACCGCGTTTGCCTCGCGTTACATTTGTGCTGTGCTAAGTTTTTGCGCCGCACCCAATTGCCTTCCCCTTGCGGAGCTTGAGGGGAAGGTGTCACCTTTGGTGACGGATGAGGTGT
>ENA-OZLH01001462-OZLH01001462.1-human-gut-metagenome-genome-assembly--contig:-NODE-1462-length-11234-cov-3.892030_pt1 | contig 11234 bp, 9 predicted proteins | sample MGYA00244832_ERZ653776 | MGnify/ENA primary metagenome ERZ653776 (study PRJEB26926, sample SAMN06165218) | human gut metagenome | biome: ENVO:00009003; feature: ENVO:2100002; material: ENVO:00002003...
TTATCGTCGGCAGCGTCAGATGTGTATAAGAGACAGTCGTGGACCTTAGTCGGGAGCGCGTATCTTCGTATAGACGAACCACCCTACGAGCAGCAGTTGCGCCCCCGCGACCACGAGTGTCGCCACCGGGCCCAGCAGCAGGTAGCCCAGCAGTAGGTGCAGGGCGAGGGCGCAACCCCCGAATACATATCCGCTTAGCCGTAGCATCGCGTGTTTCCTCATGGCTTCCGGCATTATCGTTTCAGGTTTTCCGTTTGTCCCTGCTGTTCCGACATACCCTGCTCGAAATTCTGGGAGGCCGCTTCCGAGAGAACGACCGTATTCAGCAGGCCGGTCGTTCGCATCCGCTTGACCTCTTGGGGAAGGGTGCTGTCATTCAGTACGGCCGACAGGCGGCTCAGTTCGGCGGCGGTCAGCTCGCGCGATATCCGGATGTCTCCGTTTTCCGCCTGTAGCGTGGCCTTGCCGGTTTCGCCGATCGCCAGGGTGCAGGTTTCCATTCCCGGCAAAAGCGGTTTCAGGTCTATGACCCTCCGGTGCATCGCTTCCGATACGGCCTCCCGCTGTTGCTCCTGGCTGCGGTTGTCGATCTGTGCCGCCAACAACATCAGGGAGGTGAAGGCGGTCATCGCCATCTCCACGACCGGGTCGTTGCTCCCCGACAGCCCCACGCCGCTGTCTTCCGAGGCGAGGAGCTTCTTCATCCATTCGTCCGGCGAGAGGGGCTTTCCGGCGGCATTCTCTTCCGTTCCCTTATACCGGGCCAGCAGGTCGTTGCCGTTATGCAGCACTTGCTGCTTTAAGTTGCCCTTCTGTGCGATCTCGGCCAGGTAGGCCGCCGGGTCGATGTCCCGCTGCGTCCCGTCCGTGTGGATATGCCGCACGCCGAAATGCAGGTGTCCCCCGCTTTTGCCCGCTGTGCCGAGCCGCCCTCCCGCCTGTACCGTATCGCCGGCCTTTACAGCGATTTCGCTCAGGTGCATGTAGGTACACTGTACCTTGCTACCGTCCGCACGGGTGTATTCTACCGTTACCGACTGCCCGCCGGCGGCGACGACCTTCCCGCCGTTTTCCGTCGCCAGCGCCGCGTCGCCCCTGCAACGGATGTCGAGGCCCTTGTGCATCCGTTGTTTCGTTTCGTCCGTCGCTTCCGGCCGCATGCCGAACGGCGAGGTGACGAAAAGGAACTCTTCCCGTTCGACCGGGAACGAATAACCGGCCCCGTTGTCCGTACCCTCGGATGTCCGCAGCGGATTGCTCTCCGCGCCGAACGCCCTGCCTTGCTCCGCCATCTCCCGCATCACCTGCCGGTCGTACTCGTGCAGTCCGTTCTGCTCGATGATCCGTTGCAGGCTGTCGGCATAGTGGCCTCCTGTGGCATAGCCCGCCTGTTCGAGCCCCTGCGCCCAGCCCTTGTAGTCGTCGGGCGCGAGCGAGAAACAGCGGGCATAGCGGCCGTTCTCTTTCAGGAAGCGGGAGTGATGCTCGTAGGAATCGCCCACGCTGTCATAGCTGCAGAATTTTTCGTTCGGCCGATCATCCGTATATATCCCGTACCGGCCGCCCCCGGCGATCCATTCGGGCGTGGCTTTGATGCCGAAGTGGTTGTTGTCCTCCGTTGCCAGACGGCTCTGCCCGTTGCTGCTTTCCAGTATGCCCTGCGCCAGCGTTACCGAAGCGGGAATACCGTACCGCCGCATCTGCTCCATCGCGTAGTCTGCGTATCGTTCTGTATATTCCTGATTCTTGCTTGCCATGCTTTTACCTCCTCATGGTTGGACGTTCTTCGTTTTCGTTCTGCTCATCGGCTATCCCGGCACGGGTCTCTCGTTCTTCCTTTGGGGTTGTGTCGCAATCCAACACATACGCTTTCAGGGCGGCGATATGTATGCTCGTGTCTTCATCGTCATGCTCGAACATGACTATCAGTTTGTCCGGGTCGTATGGCGGCCGTTCTTTCTCCGGCGGCAATTTCAGTTCGTGTGCGATGGTTTCTGCGTCATACATGGACGCATAATGTTTGCCTTCATACTTGAGCAGGACAACCGTTTCCGGTTGTTCCGCTTTGATGCTCTCGTATCGTTCATACACTTGTGCGGGTATGTCTCTTACGGGCAGTTCATTTTTCGATAAATCGGATTTTTGGATACTCGCATCAGATTGTTGCAAATCCACCGATCGTTCGCTGATAGCGACGCGCTCGCCGGCTCCGACGAGCTTCGGCAGGTAGCTGTCGAGTTTCTCCTGCGGAAATCCGGTGGAGGCGGTAAAGCCGCGCTCCGAGTCTGCGGCGTGCTCCGTAAGCGCGAGCCCCAGTATTTCCGCGCCGCGCACGGCATCCTCGTTGTAGAGCCGGTAGCTGTCGCCCGTGCGGATCAGTTGCAGGGCGTCGGGGTGCTTTTCTTTGAGCTTGTTCCAGAACTCCCGTTGTGCGGAGACGGATTCCTCCGCTTCCTTTTCACGAGGGACCTTCGCCGCTCCGGCGCCTTGCTCAGCCTTTCCGCCCTGCCGTTGTTCGGTCTCCCGAAACAGTTGTTCCTCCTGCGTCTGGCTCTTGCGCAGCACGTCGGCGAAGAGCGTGGCCGCCAGATGGCGCTTGTAGCCGTTCCGGTCTTCGGCCACCCACATCCGTTGCCATTGCTGCGGCGTTACGCTCCGCGGCGGCATCTTCTGCCCGTCGATGGTCGCCACGCACTGTATGCCCTCCTGCTTGGTCTTGAAGACGCTCACGCGCTGAATACGGTTCAGGTCGATCTCCCGTGTCTGGCTGCCGAACAGGTCCACTTTCAGGTCGGGCTGCACCTCTGCCAGCGCATAGTATTTGTGCGCCAGCTCCATCCGCACCTTGTCGATGTTGTCCATCGCCTGCTTGAGTGTCGAGAAAAAACGGTTCACGTCCTCCTTGTCGGGATAGATGCTGTACCCGTTCTTGTTTTCGGGTTTGATGTAGAGCGCCCAGCGTTTTTTGTCGTCCTGGATCATCTGCACCTGGTCGAAGCCGATCTCGTGCGCCCGCTTGACTGCGGCGTTCACGTCCAGCGTGGAGAGCATCTCCATCGTCCAGTTCTTCAGTCGGGCCAAAGCCACCTGCTTCTCGGCGAAATAGCTGTCGTCGGGCCGGTAGCCCAGCGCCCCGTCCGCATTGTAGAACCGCACCTGCTCGATGCCTTCTCGCCGCAAGACCCGGCCGATGCGGGCCTTGCTCATGCCCGGTATTTCGTCCGCCTCCGGCGCCGCGCCGGCCGGCAGTATCACGTCCGCCGATTTCGACGCGGGGTCGATGACAAGGACGATGGTCTTATCCTCCTTGCTGGGGTGCTGCCGGATTTCGCTGGCCACGAAATAGTGTTTGGGCATCCGTTCCTGCATGGAGGAGGTTTCCCGCCGGTTACGCAGGGAGGCGTATTCTATCTTTTCGCCCCGCTGCGCTTTGCGGATCACTTCGAGGGCGTTGTTCACGTCGCTTTCCAGCGCGTCCATCAGCAGCGGGTTTTCCTTCAGTTCCCGGAGCCAGTAGTCCACCGTTGCGAGGCTCTCCTCGGACAGCCGTGCCGGCAGCCCCAGTTCCAGCATCTTGATACCCGAGGCCAGCTCCACGACCAGGCGCTCCTGTTTCACGGCCTCTTCCGAGGGGGCCATGCCGTTTTTCATCACCATTCCCTCCCGTGCCAGGCGTTGCTGGTGCCCCGTGGCGCTCACGATCTGCCGCAGGGCCTCCTGCACATAGTCGTTGTAGTGTTCGAAATCCCTCTGGCGCGGCATATAGACCGCGTCGCGGTCCGTTTCGTAGTGGGGCATTCCGCTACCGTCCGAACGCACGGGTACCAGGTTGTCCCGCATTTTCAGCAGAAAGTCGTTGAACCGGCTGCGTAGCCGCCGCTCGTCGGCCTCCGTATAGCCGTTTACCTCGGCGCTGCCGTCCCGTTCCAGCAGGTCGTCGTAAGCCTCCTTGTCCACGTAGGGCAATGTCGTTTGGTCGATGTTGAAGAGCGTGCGGATCTCGCGGTTGTGTACGCCCTTGTATTGCTTCCGCTCCTCCTCGTCCAGTTCCAGATAGGCTTCCCGTCCGATAATCTCTTCCGGGTTATTGCGGTGGACGTATTCGTTCCAGTTGTAGAACAGGAATGGAACGCCCTGCTCGTTCTCCCGTACCGCCGCACCGCGGGCTCTGGCGTCGCTGAAAAGCGTAAACAGGTTGGTCTTGCAGCCGTTCCGATCCGAGTGCAACGCCATGAACAGGCCGTTGAACGGGCTGACGGCGACGCCTTTCGGATAAAGGCGCGGGAATCCTTTGCCCGTCGCGTTGAGCCAATGGCCCCCGGCGTTCGATGCTTCGCTCAGGGCGGCGGAGAGTAGGGCGATCTGCCTCTGCTCTGCGTTCTTTTCCATTTGCGATTTCTCTTTCATTTCGTATATCTGTTTTCGATAGTCGGTTATTGAATGCCCCGCGACCGCAGGATCGTTTCCTGTTGCCCGTTGTCATAGTTTTTCGAGGCGGCCTCCCGGAGCCGGTCGCTTTGGGCGAGCACGGCATTGGCCAGCGTGTTCAGCGGCAGTGCTCCGGCGCGATAGGCGTCCGCCACGGTCGGCGAAAGCTGGACGGTGCAGGGCACGCGGTCTATCGTCGCTACCAGCGTACTGCCTTGCAGTACCGGATTCACGATACGCGGATCGAGCGGTTCGTCCGCATAGCGCCTGTACCGCACCGCTCTGCCGGATGCGGTTGTATTTCCTTTCCCTTCTGTTCTTCCTTTCCCCAGCGCCTCGTGTCCCGCCTTGTTCAGCAGGTTCGCGCCGCCCAGGCCGATAAGCAGCATCTTCAGCAGCGGATTGCGGACGAACATACCCGCTACGATACTCGCTATCGGCAGCAGGTTGTCTTTCAGCCCCAGCGATTGCGTCCGGCCCGTGAAGGCCCCCAGCAACACGTCGGGCAGCATGGCCATCACATAGCCGAGATTGCCGGCGATCTCGCCCATGCCGTCCAGTCCCATAGAGCGGAGCAGCCCTTCCCAGCCGTTTTCGTTGCGCTGGCCGGATTGCGCTTCCTCGACCCTCGGCCCCCTCTGTCCAGCTTCCTGTGTTATCGCGCCCTCTTTCTCCCTTTGTTCGCTTCCCTGCGCGGCCTCTCCTCCGCCCTGTCCCTCCTGCATGGCTTTTTCGGGGGAGTCGTCAGGCCGCCGCTCGTTTTCCGTCCTTTCCTTCTGTTCGCCTTCCGACCTTCCGGAGGTCATCGTTTCCCGCTTCGCCAGATCCCGTAGGTAGGCTTCCTCCTGTCCGGGCGCGATGACCAGCGGCACATCCTTGTATCGCTCTTCACGCTTCCGATACGCTTCGCCCGGCCACGGCCACCCGCCGCCTCCGGCTTGCAGCCATTCCGTGAAGCCGAACTCTGCGGACGGGATTTTGTTCCGCAGCCGTTCGTTGGCTTCGGCCGCGAGCCCGTTTTCCCCGGCCGGTATCGCGGCGGCCTCGCGGCGGAAGCCGGCGAACACGTTCTCCTGGCTGCCGAATACCCCCTTGCTGATGCACTGTTCGACCGAAACGGTCTCCGGTTCGTCCGGCCCGAGACGGTCGGCAATCGCCGAGATGGCGATGTCTGCCCCGACGAATCGGGCCAGCGCGGCCCATGAGCCCGCACCGCCCAGCATCACGGCGTCGGCCGAGACGCCCAGCACCTTGGCCGCGCCTTTCTCTATCTTGCTCGGACGGTAGGCCGCCTCGCCGCGCCTTTCGATCTCCTCGGCCAGCGGCGAACGGCTCAGGGTCTGCGTCAGCCCCAGCAGGCTCGATTCGGCCGCCTTGCGGATGATGTATTCGGACGACGACCTGGGCATCCGTTCCTCGACCAGCCGGCCGATCATCAGTTGCTCTACGCGGTAGTCCACGAACGCATAGGCCAGGTCGCAGCCCAGCTCCCGCGACAGTTCGTCGTAGCGCTCGCGGCCCACCTCCTGCACGACGGCCTCGCGCCACCGTTCGGCCATGTAGGCGAGGTCCTGCTGCATCGCCTCCGAGCCGGCGATCTCCGCCTTGCACATTTCGATATAGTCCTCGGTGGTCTTCGAGTTCCATTCGCCCGTCGCCTTGAGCACCTGATACGGGTCGGCCAGCGGCTGCATCGACGAGGCCATCAAGCTGAGGATGCCGCCCGGCGAGGTCGAGTATTCCATCATCTCCTCGCCCTGCTTCTCGGTAAGATAGGTCCGCGTTTTCGACATGACGGGTGCGATGTGGCAGCGGAAATAGCTGTCCATCAGGGCCTCTATCTCCGCGAACCGTTCTCTGTGTCTGATGCCGTCCATAGTGTCTCTATATGTTTATCTGTTTGAGCAGTTGCTCTTTCGTCTGTTCGATAGCGTGACGGTACACCTCCATCTGTTTCGGGAAAAACTCGTCGAGCCAGACATCCTTCTCCACCTTGTCGTGGATGAACCGTATGGCCTGCTCCCGTTCGATCTCCACCGAAGTCTCGCCCTCTTCCCGGTTGTTGAACCACGCTTTTGTCCACCAGCGCACCCCCGCGCGGTCGGGATAGACGGTGACGATCCTCGGTATGTCGAAGCTCTGGATGTCGATCTCCAGCTCCGCCAGCGGGTCGATTACTCCGCCGGGGATCAGGGCTTCGGCACGAAGTTTTTTTTTTACGTCGCCGCCCATTGCCGGGAGGTACACCTCGTGGCGCAGGGCGAGGTAGTTCAGGAAGTCCGCGATCAGCAGGTTCTGCACCTTGCCCACCAGCGGCAGGGCTTTGCGTCCCAGCCCCAGAGGGTTGTACATGCTCGGCATCCGCTCGTAGAAATACTCCTTCATTGCGCCCGTAGTGAAGATGTGGCGCAGCGACTGCTCCGTATGCGCGGGCACCGTGTACGTCCTCCGCCGCAAGTCCTCCATGTAGCAGGGCAGGAAGCGGAGCATCAGCTCCTCGATCTCCCGCCGGTACTGCTCGTAGTCGGTCGCCGGCGCCGGCTCGCAGAATCCGCCCGCTGCCTCCCCTCCGGCCTCCTGCAAGGCCCGGATATTACCGTAGAGCATCGTCAGGAACTCAATCGGGTTCAGCTCCTCGCCCTTGAAGCGGACGCCGACGTGCAGCCGCTCGCCGCTCAGGGCCACCGTCTGTCCCGCCTTTACGCGCTGCCCGAACTGGGCGTAGACGTTCGACAGGTGGCCGTATGTCACCTCGTACTCCCCGTAGCGGATCGTCTGGCAGATGCCGTGCACGGGGTCGCTGCCCACACCCGACACGATGCCGTCGGCCACGGCCGCCAGCATGCGGTACCGCACGGGAAAGTCGATGCCGTGGTGAAAGAACTGCTCACCCGTTTCCGGGTGCGTCTGCTCGCCGTAGCCCAGCGACAGTTCCACGTCCTCTCCCTGCGGGGCCTCGAACGGCATGCAATAGCCGCTGTCGGAGTGCAGTATCATCTCTTCTTCCGTATATTTCATGGCCTTCCGTCCTCCCTCTGTTTTATCTCTTATCTTCTCATCCCTCCGCTCTGCACTTGTTCCTCTGACGGTACGGCTTGCGACGGCGTGCGCATCGTGCGTTCCGCCTCCGGTGTGCGGAATACCCCCGCGTTGTTGCCGATCAGCATCATGGCGAGGAACGCCCCGGCGATCTTGCCCAGCCAGCCGAAGCGTCCGAAGACGAGCAGGGCCGCCGCGATCAGCCCCGCGATGCTCAGTCCCGACACGTTGCCGCGGCCGAGGTTGCGGAAGAAGCCGCCCAGCATCTCCATAAGGCCGCCGCCGGAGGCTTCCCGCAGGAAGTTCGATACGCCGTTCAGCTTCGAGTCTCCGCCGTCCGCGGCGCCGCTTACTGCGGAGACCGTCTCTCCGGCTTTGTTCCTCAGCTCGCGCACGCCGTCGGGTACGCCTGCGATGGCGTTCGTGGCCGATTCTCCGATTACGGCGTCGCTGACGATCCTCGCCACGCTCTTGTCCGAGGTCAGCTTCTCCCAACCCACGTATCCGACCGCAGCCCCTACGGTGGCGGTCTTCACGGCCTGGCCTGCGCCCCGCAAGGTCTGCGAGGGGTGCAGCATCGCATGGCCCGCGCTCCTGCCGGCGGCCGTTACCGCCTGGTCGCTCTTTTTCGCGGCCGTGACGATGGCCTTTTTACCGGCTTTCAATATCGCATCCCATCCCATATCTTCGTTTTTTTAAGGTCTTACGTTCTTCCCGATCTGCCGCCAGCGCCTTCGGGCCGCCTCCGCTATGTCGTGCTTGTCGGCCGCGGGGCGTGCGCCTCCGTCTATCTCGTACCAGATGTCGCACATCGTGGTGTACTTCACGGCCTTGGTCAGCCGCTGCAGCGTCCCGTTCATCCCTTGCAGCTTCGGGCGGACGGAGAAGACGATCTCCATGCGCTCGCGCTCGGTCATCTTGTTTTCCGCCAGACAGACCGCCCGGATGTCGTTCACGATCTCCACGCTGCCGAGCAGCAGCTCCCTGTATATCCGGTTGCGCCGCGCGGAGAGGGCGACCGCCAGCGCGTTCGTGGGGCTTCGGCCCAACTGCCGGGTGAAGTCGTCCATGTTGTCCGTCAGCCGCGACACTTCGTGGTAGAAGCCGTAAATCTGCGCCGCGTAGCAGACGATCGAGCGGAACGAGTCCAGGTAGTTGTTCAACTCCCGTTGCAGATCGGTCGTGGCTTCCACCTCTTCCTTCGTCCACAAGTGCCCCGTGGTCTGCATCAGCATGACCTTCTCCTGGTTCTTCAGCTCCTTTTGCGCCTTGTCGGTGTAAGCCGCGATCATCCCGGCCAGCACGGGGTCGTTCTGCGCCCGTGCCTTGCCGGCGCAGACGCATAGCAACAGAATCCATATCGGGATCATTTGCTTCATCATTTCCCGTTTTTATTTCCCTTCGTTTCAACGGATGGCCACGGCCGCCCGGTGCCAGCGCGAGAGGGCCATACGCGCCGCCTCGCCGTTGTCCGGGTCTATCATGCCCGCCGTTATGTCGTTCCACACGTCGCAGAGCGTATAGTAGCGCAGGCTCAGGTAGAGCCGGTGCAGCTTCCGGCTGAACGCCGCGAGCCTGTCGTTCAGCGCCCAGAGGGTCGTGCTGCGCTCCGCGCCCGTGAGCATGTTCTCCTCACCGCCTGCGGCCACCGCGTCACGGAGCAGCGTGAACACCGACACGAGCTCCGTCGCCGTCTCGATGTAGAGGTTGTTCATGTTCATGCTGGCGACAATGCCCTGCGGGTTATCCCTGACCGCCCGGCCCAGCTTCCCCAGCGTGAGGAAGATCCGCACCCCGTCGTTGTAGAGGTGCGTGCAGGCTTTCAGCGACGAGGCGTAGCCGCTGGCCGTCTTGAGGTAGCCGTTGTACTGTCTCTGCCAGTCGTGTATGCGGTTGAACTCGGCCGCTATGCTGTTCTGGAGCAGGGCCGTCTGCGTCTGCCCCTTGATCTGCTTTTCGATCTGCCCGTTTATCGCCTCGTTGCCCTCGGCCAGCGCCACCCATTCCAGCGGGTTGGAGGCTGCGATCTGAGCCCCGGCCTGCTGCGGCAGCAGGCCGGCGAGCGCGGCGAGCAGACAGAGGCTAATGATTCGTGATCTCATAGATTCCCTTTTCCCGTTTGTTCTGTTCCACCCGTTCGCGTATCAGCGGTACGATGTCGTCGCCGCGCCGCATCCCTGTAAGGTCGAGCCTCGGCATGTTGCGGTCCGTCGAGAGGATGCGTACCGTCTTCAGCCCGCAGAGCTGTTGCAGTAGGTTCTGGTATTCCTCGAAGTCCACGATGCGGTACAGCTCCATGTAATCGACCTTGTGCCGCAGAAGCCCGTGTTCGCAGACGAGCTGCTCCGCGTCTATCCGGTAGCGTATGCGGCGCAGGCAGGCGAAGCGGTACAGCAGCGCGAGGAGCAGCGACAGGGCGACGGCCCTCGCCGTACCGCCCAGCGGCATACCCTCCATCCCGCCGTACACCAGAGCAGCTATGCAGGCCAGTATCAGGGGCAGTCCGTCGATCAGGAACTGCCCGGCGTGCGGCCGCCGGACCACGTTCCGGCTCTCCCGTATGGTGTGCGTCGCTGTCATCGGCCAAGGCGTGTTTGCCGCTCCTCTTCGGCGCTTTCTTCCCGTTCCTGCCGCTGCCCGACGGACTCTTCCCGGCGCTGTTCGGCGAGAAGCTGTCCGTTCCAGCTCTTGTGGCGGTAGTCCGGCTCTTCTCGGGTAAAGTCCACGTCGTGTTCCCTGTCGATCCCGAGAAACTCCCGCAGCTTTTCGCGGTACTCCCGGTAGCACCTGTTCATCGTGTCTATTTGGTCCTGCACGTCTTCCGGGGCGCACAGCCTGCTCGAACGCATCGACATGGCCTCCTCCCATTCGCTGTCGAACCATTTGCAGCTTTCTTGCAGGCCGCCCTTGGGCAGCAGGTAATACTCTCCTTCGGTCAGGTCCTGCCCGTCCGGGATGGAGTCGAGATAGGGCTTCCGCTCGGGCGTCTGCTCGATGGCGTCACGTACCGTACAGTATATCTCCCTTTCCAGCTTCCATGCGGAATCGTGCCAGGCCGTACTGCTGTTGAAACAGATGTGCTGTCGGGCCGGGATCGTCTGTTCGAGCACGCCCCGCATCTGCTTCGTGGAGGGGAAGTTGCTCGTCGAGACGAAAACCGCCTTGTCCAGTTCCCTGTTCCGATCCCGATGAAGCTGGTAGTAGGCCATCGCGTCGAAGGCGCTCTCGAACCAGTAGACGTGTTTCGCCTCCGCAAGGGGCGTCCCGGCGGGGCTGGCGATCCACACTCCCTCGTCCATGTTGCTTCCTTGGGCGTAGTCCTCGTAGCTGGAGCTGCCGTCCGCGCGGGCGCGTCCCCGTTCCTCGAAGCCCACGATCTTTCCCGCCTCTTTGGGCAGGACCATCGGAAAGGAGAGACGGGTGTACCTCACGCCGTCGTCCCGCTTTTTGGTCGCCAGACAGAAACTCCGGTGGAAGGCCGCCTGCGTGCGCAGGTCGATGCCGCGATATGTGAAATAGGTGTAGAACCGCTTTTGCGTTGCCCGTTTCTTCGGGTCGAACCGGTGCAGTTCGTAGTCCGTTATGTCGAACGGCCGGACTTCCCAGTCGGGTGGTTCTACGGTCTGTTTCCTGAGTGCCCCGGCGGGGATAGGTAGCAGGCGGTCGCTCACGAACTCCACCAGATCGTCCGGGTCTATGCCCTCGTAGTATTCCGCGAAAAGCTGCGGGTGTTCCTTGATGAACGACACGGCGTCGTATTCCTTTTT
>ENA-OZLH01001478-OZLH01001478.1-human-gut-metagenome-genome-assembly--contig:-NODE-1478-length-11142-cov-3.882475_pt1 | contig 11142 bp, 8 predicted proteins | sample MGYA00244832_ERZ653776 | MGnify/ENA primary metagenome ERZ653776 (study PRJEB26926, sample SAMN06165218) | human gut metagenome | biome: ENVO:00009003; feature: ENVO:2100002; material: ENVO:00002003...
TACGAGATCATGCCTAGTCTCGTGGGCTCGGAGATGTGTATAAGAGACAGTTTTGCAACTGGGGGATGAGATTCAGGAAGAATACCGTAAAAAATACTTCAAATTCATCAACCGGTCTCTTTATGCACAGGACTATCTGGAATGTGTAGACAGTATTTTAAAAGAAATGGAGAAACTGTCCGGGCAGAGCGGTCAGCAGACAGATGAGCGTATTGACAGAATGTTGGCCTACATAGAGAAAAACTATAAGGAAGATTTGAAACTGGAAGATCTGGCCGGTGAATTTAACTTCAATTATCATTATCTGTCGGCATATTTCAGCCAGCAGATGCAGGAAGGATTCAGTGATTATCTGAACCGTGTCCGGATCAACAAGGCATGTAAACTGCTACAGGAGAGCACGCTTCCGATCTCACAGATCAGCAGTGAAGTAGGCTATGCGGAGCACAGCTATTTTTGTCGGGTATTCAAGAAAGTTACAGGAGAGACGCCGTCGGTATGGAGACGAAATGCATAAGAGAAGATAAGAAAAAAGAGTGGTGGAACAGTTTCTCCGTAAGAATTCTGGGAATGGTATTGTTGGGAATTCTTCTGATTGCCATTGTGGTGAGCTGTATGGTATTGGGAATGTCCAAGAATGTATTTACCGATACTTATGGCAGATCCCAGGAAAAGGTATTTCTTCAGGTGGAGGAAGAGTGGAATTCTTTTCACGAAAATCTGCAGAATATTACCGATGCCATTGATTCCAGCTGGGCTTTTCGGTTGTATCTGACGGAAGGAGATCAGTTTGACAATGTCCGGACCTTCCAGAACATTTATCAGATGGAAAAAGATCTGGAGCAGAGTAAGGCATCGGATCTGGAACGCCTGAATATTCTGGTCATGGGGATTGGCGGGAAACATTACCTGTCCAGAACAGAGACGATTACCGCAACAGATCAGGAAATTTGGAACAGCAGACCGGTATTGCTGGCAATCCGTGAGCCGGAAGTGCTGCATTATACTTATTCCCACGGCGCCTATACCGCTACCGGGCGGGATACGGATGTGATCATTGTATCCAGAGCATTGTATTATCATGAAAGCAAGGAAATCTACGGGGTGGTGTTGATCACGCTGACCATGGATGAACTCAAACGCTATTACGACTATTTCATCACGGACAATACCACTATGTATCTTGTGGATGAAGAGAACCGGATTATCTGTTCCAGTGACGTTTCCGCTGTGGGAACCATGGCGGACAGTGCGTGGTACAGAAAAGCGGAAGAAAATGGGCAGGATCTGTTCCGTATGCGGGAGAACGGTGTATCGCTTACTGTCATGCAGAAGGATCTGCAATATCTGGGGTGCAGATTGTATGGTGTGACAGATAATGATATGGCACTGGGGCGACTGTACAATATGCCTCTTTTGATCCTGTTGTGTGCCGCAGTGGGAGCGGTCATTCTGTTATTGTGCCTTGCCTACACCAGACAGACGTTGCGGCCATTGTCCGAGCTGGTACAGCGTATGGGGCAGATACGCAAGGGTGATTTTGAACAATATATGCCTGTGGAAGGAACCACGGAAGTACAGGAACTGGCAGCTACCTATAACTATATGCTGGATGACCTGCAAAGCTATATCAATGAGCTGATGGAGACGCAGAAAGCCCGGAGAAAATCAGAGATCAAGGCATTGCAGATGCAGATCAATCCTCATTATATTTATAATACGCTGGCCAGCATCAAGTGGCTGGTCTATCAGAATGACAGAGACCGGACAGTACAGACCATTGATGCGTTTATCAGTCTGCTCAGAAACACCATCAGCAATACGGATGAATTTATCACCATAGATCAGGAAGTACAGAATCTGGAAAACTATATACTGATCAATCATACCCGATACGGGGATGCGGTACAGGTGGAATTCTATGTGTCACAAAGCTGCAGAGACTGTCTGCTGCCTAAGATGATTTTACAGCCGTTTGTGGAGAATGCTTTCTTCCATGCGTTTCCGTCCGGACGATGTGGCACGATTGAAATTTATATGAAAGAAAAAGCAGGAGAACTGGAGATTCATATTGTGGATGACGGCGTGGGAATGGAACAGAATCGTGCAGAGGAAGCGGTGAAGCAGGCAGGAAGCAAGGAACATTTTTCAGGCATCGGTATTCATAATGTGCAGGAACGACTGGAATTGTTATACGGAAAACAATATGGAGTGTCAGTGAACAGCATGCCGCAGGAGGGAACGGAAGTGATCATCAGATTGCCTGCAAACCGTTCCGGAGAAGAGGAAAGGAGCCGGGAGGAACATGAAAAATAGAAAAAAAGTGATACTGTTTGCCGGCCTTTTCTGGATGATATCAATTCTGTGTGGATGCGGGAGAGAAGATGTCACGGAAAAAACAACGCAGGAACAGATCATAATCTGGACCTGGGATGAGACCTTTAATGTCAAAGCAGCTAAGACGGCAGCTACACTGTATGAAGAAGAGCATCCGGAACTCACGATTCAAGTCATTACAAAGGAGAGAGAAGAAATCCAGACAGACATTAAAAATCTTCTGTCAGCGGAGCTGTACGAAGACCTGCCAGATATTATCATGCTGGAAGATTACGATGTGCAGGAAATGCTGGCACAGTTTGACGATGAATTTGTGGATCTGACGGATCGCATGAATTATGATAAATTTGTGGATTATAAAAGAAAGCTGTGTTCCCGTAACGACAGGATGTACGGCATCCCTTTTGACAGTGGTACGGCGGCGCTGTTTTATCGTGTAGATCTGTTGGAACAGGCGGGTTACACAGAAGAGGATATGCAGAATCTGACCTGGGAGAAATATATTGAAATCGGAGAAGATGTCTATCGAAAGACCGGCATACCCATGTTGACACTGGATCCGACGGATTTTCCGCTGGTCAGAGTGATCATGCAGAGTTGTGGAAGCTGGTATGTGCGGGAAGATGGTGTGAGTGTGGATATAGAGAATAATCCGGCATTGTATCAGGCTATGGAGATCTACAGACAGCTTTTGGAGAGCAATGTGGGGACCAGTGTGAACGGCTGGAATGAATTCATCTCCGCTTTTCAACAGGGAAAAGTGGCATCGGTGATCAGCGGAGGCTGGATCATCTCAAATATTAAGGCAAGACCCGAGCAGGAGGGACTGTGGCGGATCGCACCGATTCCGGTGCTGACAGGAAATCAAAATGCCGTGGCGGCATCCAACGTGGGAGGCAGTGGCTGGTATGTATTAAAAAATTCAGTACATTCGGAAGCCGCAACGGATTTTATCATAGCTATGTTTGGGGAGAATGATACACTGTTGGACCAGTTGATCACAGAGATCGGAATTGTTCCGGCGGTAAAGAATCCGACAGTATTGACCAACTATGGGAGAGAGGATCCGTATTTTGGCGGACAACAGGTGACAAAGCTTCTGACGGAACTGGAGACCAGAATTCCGGTAGTCAATTACGGAAGTAAAACTTATGAAATCGAAGATATTCTGGAAGCGGAATTTCAAAATGTGTTGGTAGATGATGATCTGCAGACCTGTTTGCACAGGGTGCAGGAAAAGGCAGAAGCAGTTGCCCGGGAGTGATCCGGGTAGCTGCTTTTTTTCAATTAATGAAAGCATCTTAAAAAAGTAACAGTTTTCAAAAAAAATGCAAGTTCTTTCACCAGTATCCCAATTAAATGAAAATTGATGCCAACATAGTGTTATTGGTAAAGATACTGTAAATGGTAAACTTTTATTGTAAACGAAAAGCAACCGGAAAACGGTTGAAACGATTATTTGGGAGGTTACCATGAAGAAAAAAGTATTATCGATCCTGATGACTGCCATGATGGCTCTGTCTCTTGCAGCATGTGGAAATGCAGATAACAGTGCAGCTCCTGCAGCAGGAACCGACAGTCAGACCCAGGCATCAACAGAGAGTGCAAAAACAGAAGCAGAGGCACCGGCAGCGGAAGGAGAACAGACCTTGAAGGTATGGTGTTGGGATTCTTTCAATGTAGATGCAATGAAGACCGCAGGTGCCATGTATGAAGCGGAACATCCGGGAGTATCCATTGTAGTGGAAGAGACTTTATCCAAGGATATTCAGACGATTGTACAGACCTGTGCCATGAGTGGCCAGCTGGATTCCCTGCCGGATGTATTCCTGATGGATGATCAGGTATTCACCAAGTATTTGCAGAATTATCCGGAGGTCTTTGCAGATCTGACCGATTCCGGAATTGCTTTTTCTGATTTTGCAGCATCTAAAGTAGCCAATTCCGTCAGCGGCGGCAAGAATTTCGGTGTGCCTTATGACAGTAATACCGTTATTGCATGCTATCGTACCGATTATCTGGAGCAGGCAGGCTACACCGTAGCGGATCTGACCGACATCACCTGGGATCAGTTTATTGAGATCGGTAAAGTAGTAAAAGAAAAGACCGGCATGCCGATGCTGACCAACGTACAGGGTGAGCCCGATCTGTTAAACATGATCTTACAGTCTGCGGGAATCTCCGTATTCGATGAGGATGGTAAGATTGATCTGGTGGACAATGAAGGTCTGAAGGAGGCTATGGAGGTCTACATGACCCTGGTAAAAGAGGGCATTCTGCAGGAGCAGGTAGACTGGTCAGGATATCAGGGATCCATCAATAACGGTACCGTAGTAGGTACGATTAACGGTTCCTGGATCTGTGCAACCATCATGTCCACCGACCAGGCGGAGCAGGAAGGCAACTGGGCAGTGACCAACATGCCGAAGCTGAACGATTATGCCGGTGCTACCAATTATTCCGCACAGGGTGGTTCTACCTGGGCAGTATGCTCCGCATCCAAGAACTACGATCTGGCAGTAGATTTCTTCAAGACCACCTGGGCAGGCAGCACAGACTTTTATGACAGCATTCTGACCGACCTGGGTGCTATCGCAACTTATCTGCCCGCTGCAGACAGCGAAGCTTATAATGAGAAGTCCGCATATTTCAGCGATGACACTATTTATTCCAAGATCGTATCCTACGGCGGCAAGATTCCTACTGTTAACAAGGGCATCTACTGGACAGAGGAAAAAGAAGCACTGGGTATTGCACTGTCCAAGGTTATTAACGGTAAATCCGATCTGGATGCAGCAATCGCCGAGGCACAGTCTACCGTAGAATTCAATACCGGTGAATAAGGACGACTAAAAATAGAAAGGATTGTTCAGCTATGAGAACTTCCGGGAGAACATCAAAACGACTTACCATCAATCAAAAATATAGTCTGACCGGCTGGGGCTTTTTAGCCCCGGCTGCAATCCTGATCTGTGTGATGAATTTCTATCCTATGGTTCAGGCACTGATCTTATCCTTCCAGACAGGTATCGGTAATAACCTGAAATTCGGAGGTCTAAGCAACTATGCCAGACTTTTAAAGGATCCGGTATTTACCACAGCATTGGTGAATAACTTTGTGTATCTGATCATCCAGGTGCCCATCATGCTGATCCTGGCGCTGATCCTGGCATCGGTATTAAACATTAAGGATCTCAAAGGAAAGGGAATTTTCCGTACGGCGATCTTCCTTCCCTGCTGTACATCCCTGGTATCTTACGCCATCATTTTCAAAACACTGTTCTCTTATGACGGTTATGTAAATACGGTGTTGATGAACCTGGGACTGATCAGTGAGAGAGTCAACTGGCTCAGTCAGGAAGGCAGCGCCAAGGTCATCATTATTCTGGCACTGATCTGGAGATGGACCGGTTACAACATGGTATTTTACCTGGCAGGATTGCAGAATATTGATGATTCTCTTTATGAGGCAGCGAAGATCGACGGTGCCAATGCCATACAGTCTTTTTTCAAGATCACAGTTCCCATGTTGAAGCCTACGATCCTGCTGACTACCATTATGTCTACCAACGGTACCTTACAGTTGTTCGATGAATCTGTGAATCTGACCGGTGGCGGACCTGCCAATTCAACACTGACGATGTCACATTACATATACAAGGCATCCTTTGAGTATAATCCGCAGTTTGGTTATGCGGCGGCCATGTCTTATGTAATATTTATCCTGGTGGCGATTTTAGCCTTTGTCCAGATGAAAGTGGGGGATAAGAGATGAAACGAGTAAAAAAAATAGCAGCTTATCTGTTTTTGACAGTGGCATCCATTATCTCTGTATTTCCTTTATACTGGATGATCGCTGCAGCCACCAATAACAGTACGGATGTGCTGGGAGGAAGACTTCTCCCGGGACTCCATCTGATTGAGAATTACAAGGAGCTGATCCTGCAGCAGAATGTGGGACGTTCCTTTGGCAATTCTATGTTTTATTCCTGTACACTGAGCCTGTTGTCTCTGTTGGTCTGCTCTATTGCCGGCTACGGTTTCGAAGTGTATCATGACAAATGGAAAGACACAGTCATGTCTATCCTCCTGTTAGCTATGATGGTACCTTTTGCAGCCACATTAATCCCCCTGTTTAAATTATTTACCGGACTGGGACTGCAGAGCACCTGGATCGCCTATATTCTGCCGACGATTTCCACGCCGTTTCTGATCATGCTGTTCAGGCAGAGTACCAGAACCTTTCCGCGGGAGATCATAGAGGCAGCCAGAATTGACGGGCTCAGTGAAATCAAAATTTTTGCAAAGCTGTATTTCCCTACCATGAAATCCACCTATGCGGCAGCCATGACGGTAACCTTCATGAATGCCTGGAATAATTATCTGTGGCCCAAGGTTATCATGATGTCTGCGGATTCTCAGACCATGCCTATGATGGTGGCGAACCTGTCAGCCGGTTACAGTATTGACTACGGTGTGCTGATGTTAGGTGTGTTGATCTGCTCGCTGCCTACCGGAATTCTGTTCCTGATCCTGCAGAGAAGCTTTACCAACGGTATTCTGGGAGCTGTGAAGGGGTAAACATTAAATAAGTGATCAAATTTAAGTATGCAAGAGACTGAAGATAAAGAAGGAGTTTATCTTCAGTCTTTTTCTGTTCACCGTGATATGCTATACTATGCTCGGAGGGTATTTATGGACGAAGCATTTGAGATCATAAAAACAGGAATAGATTTTTTCTGCAGCCACCTGGTATTTTTTAATATGCTGTTTGCCATCGTGATCGTGTTTTTTCAGAGACGGGATCCAAAGAGTGTGTGGGCATGGCTGCTTTTGTTGTATTTTATACCGGTACTGGGGTTCGTGTTCTATCTGCTGCTGGGGCAGGATATGCACAAGCGGAAAATGTTCCGGATCAAAGAGGTGGAGGATCACATCAGCAAAGATATAAGACAGCAGGAGTACCGGCTGAGATCCCGGGATGTCCAGGAAATGGATGACAGTATCCGGGGGTATGAGGATCTGGTCATGTATAATCTGGAGGCCGGAGAAGCCATGCTGACGAAGGACAACGATGTGGATATCTTCATCGACGGCAATGAGAAATTCCGGGCGCTGATGGAAGATCTGCGGAATGCGGAGCATTTTATCCATATCCAATACTACATTATTAAAAACGACGTATTATTCAATCAGATCAAGGATATTCTGATCGAGAAGGCGGCACAGGGTGTGGAGGTCCGGGTTCTGTTCGATGCCATGGGCTGTCGTTCCGTGCGGCACAGCTACTGGAAATGGCTGAATGAAAAGGGTGTGCAGACCGCGGAATTTTTCCCGGCGATCCTGCGGAGGCTTCAGCTTCGTATCAATTACCGCAACCACAGGAAAATTGTGGTCGTTGACAATAAAGTGGCTTACGTGGGCGGATTTAATGTCGGGAAGGAATATATTGATCTGGATGAAAAGTTCGGACACTGGAGAGATACCCATCTGCGGATTTGCGGCAGTGCGGTACTGGGGCTCCAGGTGCGATTTATTTTAGACTGGAATTATGCGGCAGGAGAGAACCTGTTTTTGCGCCCGGAACTGTTCCGGGGGATCGAAGCCGGTACGAGGGATTTCTGTGATCTGCAGATTATCAGCAGTGGTCCGGATAAGACGACTCAGCAGATCCATGATAATTACCTGCGTCTGATCAACAAGGCACAGAAAAGCATTTATATCCAGACTCCGTATTTTATCCCGGATGAGGCGATCCTGAATGCCCTGATGATCGCGGTGAAGTCCGGGATCGAAGTGAACATTATGATCCCATGTATGCCAGATCACCCGTTTGTCTATTGGGCCACCTATTCTTATCTTGGCGATATGGTCATGGCCGGGGCCAACTGTTATACCTATAACAACGGTTTTCTACACAGCAAGGGCATGATCGTGGATGACAGAGTACTGTGTTACGGAACAGCGAACATGGACATCCGCAGCTTTGCGTTGAATTTTGAGGTAAATGCTGTGATATATGATGAAAAAAAGGCGTGGGAAATGGTGGAAATATTTCACAGGGATCTGGAAGTCTGCCGTCAGATCACCCGGGATTATTACACGGGAAGGAACCTGAAGATCCGCATAAAAGAGCAGGTGTGCCGGTTATTGTCACCCTTGTTATAGCCCGGTGGATGTGTTATAATGGGCGGTGCTATGATGCATTTCGCATGGTAGGCACAAAATGAAAGGTATAGGAAGTATTAGAATGAAGAAAAAGACATTAGGATTTCTGGCAGCGGTTTTAAGCATGTGTATGCTGGCGGGCTGCGGAGCAAAGGATACAGGAGACGGCACGGATGCAGCGACCGGCGCCGGAGCAGAAAGTACTGCATTGAAGGATATGGATGTGGACAAGTATGTGACACTGGGCGAGTACAAGGGGCTGGAAGTATCCGTAGACACCGTGGAAGTAGATGAGGATGAGTGGGACAGTCTGGTCAATAATGTATATTATGAAAATATTACCGCAGAGAACGGCGGGATTATGGATCGTGCCGTGGAGACCGGAGACACCGTAAACATCGATTACGAAGGCAAAAAGGATGACGTGGCATTTGACGGCGGTACCGCACAGGGATACGATCTGACCATCGGTTCCGGAAGCTTTATTGCCGGATTCGAGGATGGACTGATTGGCGTGATGCCCGGAGAGACAGTGGATCTGAATCTTACATTCCCGGAGAATTACGGAAATTCCGATCTGGCAGGACAGGCCGTGGTATTTACGGTGACGGTAAATTATATTCAGCCCGCACAGGATGGGGAATTCAGTGATGAAGTCATCAGCAATTTCGGTATCGATGGTGTGACGAACGAGGAAGAACTCCGTCAGTACGCTTATGATTATCTGAATGAGAATGCACAGCAGAATTATGAGACCAATGTACAGCAGGCAGTGATGGATGCATTTATGGCAAACAACACTTTTACCTCCGTACCGGAAGCACTGGTACAGAAATATTCTGATGCAGCGGAGAGCAGCATTACCTCCATGGCATCTGCTTACGGTGTGGACGGAGATACATTTACCCAGTATTATTATGGACAGGATCTGGCATCTTTCCTGGCTACCTATTCTGAGGAGGCAGCAAAGCAGGATATTGCCTTGCAGGCAGTGGCCAACAAAGAGAATCTGAACATCAGTGACGAAGAACTGGATCAGATCCTGCTGGATCGTGCTGCAGCAGCCGGTTATGACACCATCGAGGAGTATATCGGCGAGACCTCCAAGGAAGACTACAGAGAGTATTTCCTCTATGATAAAGTGACAGATTATCTGGTAGAGAACGCAAAGATCACCAACAATTAAATTTTAAAAATAGTATGTGACCGGCGAATAGGATGCGGGCCGGTTCAGATAGAGCACGTCGCAGCGTGCGGATAGGAAAAATTATGGAATTAACAGACATCAGAGAACTTCACCGGGAAAAGGGCGTCTATATCGGCAAGGAGATCACCGTAGGCGGCTGGGTGAGGAACAATCGTGACTCCAAGAACTTCGGTTTCCTGGTGATCAACGACGGAACCTTTTTTGAGCCTTTACAGGTAGTATATGGCGATGGACTTGCGAACTTCCAGGAGATCTGCAAGATCAATGTAGGTGCAGCAGTTGTGATCCGCGGCACCATCGTGGCTACCCCCGAGGCAAAGCAGGCATTTGAAATGCAGGCAGCGGAAGTGATCGTGGAAGGACCTTCTACTGCGGATTATCCCTTACAGAAAAAGCGTCACTCCTTTGAGTATCTGCGTACCATCTCTCATCTGAGAGCACGTACCAATACTTTCCAGGCAGTGTTCCGTGTCAGATCCCTGATCGCTTATGCAATCCACACCTTCTTCATGGAGAGAGGATTTGTCTATGTGCATACTCCTCTGATCACCAGCAGTGACTGTGAAGGTGCCGGTGAAATGTTCCAGGTGACCACTCTGGATATGAACAATGTACCTAAGACAGAAGACGGCAAAGTGGATTACACCCAGGACTTCTTCGGTAAGCCTGTAAACCTGACCGTAAGCGGACAGCTGGATGTAGAGACTTATGCTTTTGCATTCAAGAACGTATATACTTTCGGACCGACTTTCCGTGCCGAGAATTCCAACACCACCCGTCATGCGGCAGAGTTCTGGATGATCGAGCCGGAGATCTGTTTTGCAGATCTGAAGGATGATATGATCCTCGCAGAGAGCATGTTAAAATATGTGATCCGCTATGTGCTGGAAAATGCGCCCGAAGAGATGGCATTCTTCAATCAGTTCGTGGATAAGGGACTGATCGAAAGATTGCAGCATGTGGTCAACTCGGATTTCGGTCATGTGACCTACACTGAGGCTATCAAGATCCTGGAGAAGCACAACGATGAGTTCGATTACAAGGTATTCTGGGGATGCGATCTGCAGACCGAGCATGAGAGATATCTTACGGAAGAAATTTTCAAACGCCCTGTTTTCGTAACGGATTATCCAAAAGAAATCAAGGCATTTTATATGAAGATGAACGACGATAATAAAACAGTTGCCGCTATGGATTGTCTGGTTCCGGGAATCGGGGAGATTATCGGAGGAAGCCAGCGTGAAGATGATTATGATAAGCTGGTTGAGAGAATGAACGAATGTGGACTGGATAAAAAAGATTATGAATTTTATCTGGATTTGCGTAAATATGGTACGGCACGCCATGCCGGATTTGGTCTCGGATTTGAGAGATGTGTTATGTCTGTCTCTTATACACATCTCCGAGCCCACGAGACTAGGCATGATCTC
>ENA-OZLH01001482-OZLH01001482.1-human-gut-metagenome-genome-assembly--contig:-NODE-1482-length-11121-cov-3.699892_pt1 | contig 11121 bp, 4 predicted proteins | sample MGYA00244832_ERZ653776 | MGnify/ENA primary metagenome ERZ653776 (study PRJEB26926, sample SAMN06165218) | human gut metagenome | biome: ENVO:00009003; feature: ENVO:2100002; material: ENVO:00002003...
GGGTAGAAATCACCTTGGCAGAAAGATAATAGCCGGCACCATGCTGAACCATCATGTCCGATTTCCAGAAGTGCTTATTGCCGGGAGCAGGAAAGGGGGCACCGGAAAGATGTTCCTTCCAGGCCGAATAATCAGCAGCACGACCAGGATCATTCTGCTCCATGTATTCCAGCGTGACAGGAGAAATATTACTCAGTCCCTCGGGACGTGATATATTACGGCCGATTGCACCAAAATCGAACGTTTCCCGATAGCCCAACAACCGATGACCACCCATCAGGAGATTGATAAATATATCTTTTTTCTCTTGTGTAAAATAAGGCTCAAAAGCAGTTCCTTTCACCAACTGCAAGTAATATGCAATATCATCTACATACGATAAACCATACCCGCCGGAATATAATTGCGGACGATGCTGATGAAAACTGCCATCCACCTTAATACCTTCGTCACCTTGTTCCGGAACAATCTTAATAGTAGAGGCTATGGACTTGATTCCGGTTCGTATCAGCTCAATATTATCTTCAATACATCCCTTATGAATAGTAACGGCAGATACCCATGTACGATTTTTGCCTTTATGCCCTTTGTTCCCCGTCAAATCCCTCAGATAAGAAGAGTAATGCAACAGTTTCTTTTCACTAATTTTGCCTTTCAGCAGAATTAACGGAACCATGTAGTCCTGGGGAGCACCGATATCACCGAACCACCAGTTTCCGGATTTAGGACGTACTTTATACCAATAGTCGATACCAGCAACAATCTGTTTCAGCAGTTTTCCTGAATTATAATACTTATTTCCAGGTTTACGGTATGCAATAGCCATTGATTTCAATCGTTTCAAATGGGAGCCGGCCGGATAAAAAGAACCTTCGTGCACAGTTATATAATCCAGGTCCGGGAAACTTCCATCCGAACGTAATGCAGTCGCATAACCCGCTATGACGTCCTCATCTACTTTCGCTTCCAAATAGGAAGCGACCAATCGTCCGGTCATTTCGTCCACTTCCTTCTGTGCATCTACTTGCACCTCTTTAGCCTCTGTCAGGGAGCAACACAGACAAAGCAAACAGAATATTAGTTTCAAGCGTTTCATAAACATACTCCTATTTATCCAGATACTTACCATCAGCTACTATCCCTGAGCTATGCACTGTACGAATAAATTTCGCATCAGCAGGAGCTGCTCCCTTGCACTGATTCAGTTCTGCCCCGACAACATCATCCAAAAAGAACAACGGACGTGCATCTGGTTTAGTCGCATCAAAACGTACATTATTGAACCTCACATTCCTGGCATGGCGCACATAAAAGCCTGCCGCTGGCAATGTATTACCAAACATTCTATTCTCAGGGTAGCTCTTTATCATCTCCGGAACGGACTTATTAATCATATCCAGAGTCCCTCCTCCCGGATAGCTGATTTGCACATTATTAATCGAAACATTCTCTACACAGCTCGTTTCCACACCGGTTATAGAACAAGCTATCAGGCTTTCGGCAGTTGCTACAATGTTGCTGATATTTATATTCTTCAGTACACCACCTTCTTTCCGGTAAGTGCGATTTCTGTCTCCCAAACGGATGAATATAGGAGTCTGGACATCGCGCATAGAAATATTGGAAACGGTGATGCCATCAATAATGCCTCCATCAACCATTTCTATGGCAACACCCGAAATAACGGTAACATCGGCAGAAATATGCTCAAGCTGTTTACTCCAATGACGAATATTATCTTCCGCTGCCCGACGAACGACACAATTGGAAACCGCGATGTTCCGATATCCTCCATGAGAAGCAGTACCGAATTTGATTGCATTGCAATTGCTCGCTGTTACACAATTCGTAACCGTTATGTTCTCGCAAAATTCCGGATGGTCACTCTTGAAACAAATAGCATCATCTTCCACATCAATGTAGCAATCGGATATAGTCGCATTCTTAGCATCTATATCAAGCCCGTCATTATTATAATTACAATGACTGAATACTTTCAAACCACGGATAGTTACATCTTCACATTTTTCATAATGTTGTACCCAATAGGCAGAATTACGGAGGGTGACATCGGTCACAACGATATCGCGGCACTCTACAAAATAGATTATCTTAGGGCGCTTCGGTCCGCCATCCGCATCATTGCCAAATTGAAAAGCTTTATCTCCGCCTTGTCCGTCAATTGTTCCGAATCCGGTAATCGAGATGTTCTTCTGTCCACGTGCAAACAAAAGCCCGGAAGACTGATTCATTGTACCGTCCTTGAATGGAAAAGCATGATCATAATCCGACAAACGTGTACTTCCCAACAATACAGTGCCAAAATCCAGATGAAGGTTCACATTTGATTTCAGTTCAATAGGGCGTATCAAATAAGATCCGGATGGTATCAAGACGGTTCCTCCTCCTTTCTTCGAACATTCATCTACGGCCTTCTGTATAATAATTGTATTATCCGTTACACCATCTCCTTTAGCTCCACGTTTAGTCACATCAATTGTTCCAGCTATAAGAGAAGAAGAAAACAGCAAAGATACTACAAGCAAGACTATATTACATTTATTCATCATGGTATCATTGTTTTAGGGTTTATCATTTAAGGATTTGTATCGGCACAACGCCTCTACATAGTAATAATCAGCATAGGTTAAAGGCACATCTACTTCCGTACCGGAAGGAATATTGCCTACCGAATGTTTCAGGATGAATCCTCCGTTAGTTCCTTCCTCTGCCGTATACGCCGGTGAGGATAATGTCTGGAGCATTTTTTCGGCTGCCTTATAATACTTCTCAGCCTGTTCTCCGGATACATACTGAGACAATTCCAGCAGTCCGGAACAGTTAATAGCTGCAGCAGAGGCATCACGCAAGGCATTCGGTATATCAGGAGCATTATAGTCCCAGTAAGGAATCAGGTCTTTCGGCATATTAGGATGATTCAACGTAAATTCTGCTATCTTTATGGCTTGCTCAAGGTATTTCCGGTCTTTCGTAAAACGGTACATCATTGTATAGCCATATAATCCCCAAGCTTGTCCACGAGCCCAAGCTGACTTTTCGGAAAAGCCCTGTCCACCTTGGTAATGCTTTATTTCACCGGTTGCCGGGTTATAATTCAGTCCATGATAAAGACTATTGTCTGCCCGGAAATGATTCTTCAAAGTTGTATCAGCATGTTTCACAGCAATATCATAGAATGTACTGTCTCCTGTGGCTTGAGTAGCCCAGAAAAGCAATTCCAGATTCATCATATTATCAATGATAACGACATAGTCATCCGGCTTGCGATTATGGGATTTAATACAGCCTACCACCGGACTGAAACGGGAAATCAACGAACGGGCACTGTTCACCATAATATCTTTATACTCAGGTTTCGGAGCAACGCGGTTTGCATTGCCATAACTGCAATACATCATAAAACCGACGTCATGTGTATCCACGTTGTATTGTTCCGGTTCCAGCAACTTCAACATACGTACTCCTTCAGCATATAACTCCTTGTTTCCTGTATCCTCGTACAGATAGAACAGAGTTCCGGGATAAAAGCCACTGCACCACCATTCCGAATTACTGGTTTTCAAGCGTTGCATGTGTTTGTCATACGTTTTAGGAAACTGGTTGCTTCCTTGCAGTTCGCTCCTCATATAGAGATACTGACGAGCAGCCTGCTCTAACGCTTTATCAACTTTTACCTTACTCTTGGCGAATAAGTCGCCGGAGGGAAAAAAACTAATTAGAATCGTAACAAACAATAATGTACTCTTTTTCATGGTTATATCTTAAATTCATATTCTATTGTTCCACTGCATCCGAGAAAGAAGCAACCTGCAATTTTTCGGCAAACTGCAACGAAGGTAGTTCAGTAGTCACTTTAAGCGTAACCGGTTTGCCAGGCAAAATATCCATATAATTGTCGGATATGAAATTGTCGATATCCTCTTGGAGCGACAGGAAAACGCCTCTTGCAAACACATCACAAGACAGAGTTACCTCATAACCTCCTTCAGTCGGTACAAAGTCTTTATTAATCCGGGCTGCTGCATAATGCATATCCTTTTGCTTCGCCAAAAAATAATTATTAGTATACTCTGTTCCTGTCTTATCCTTATAAAAAACGTGTACAACGACGTCTTCTTTTTTCTCTCCATTCAATAACCCATCCACAGCTTCCTTCCATATAACTGTACTTGTATTAGCCGGAACAGTTATCTGTTTCTTGAATTCTTTCACTACTCCGCTACCATCCAATCTGAACACACAGACCGTTAATTTACCAGAAGTGCTCTTTAGCCTATCTGATACCATATAAATCTGCAATATGTTTTCCTTTTCTATTGGCGATACCAGTAAGTCGGCGAAAGACTTTACCGTAAAATAATGCTGCGCCTTCCAACGCCCGTAATAGTCACGGCTTGACCAGGATGCCACCGGCCAGCAGTCATTATGCTGCCATACCAACGATCCCATACAATAGGGCATATCCCTCCGATGTGCCTCCATAGCCATTTTCATAGCATCAGCCTGCAAAAGCTGACTCATATAGGTAAACGAACGGAAATCTTTCGGTTGACGGTATTCCGACAAAAGAAAATCATTGATACGCTTATTAGCTGCTGTTCCCCCTCGCTGATGCGACATCATTACTTCCGAAGTCAGATTCCAATCCTCAGGTAAAGGTGCATACCGTTTGATTGACTCAAATTCCGGGAATGACTGAAAACCATACTCGCTAAAGAAACGGCTCCGCTCATGATTGAACTCTGAAAGAGGTTTCAATCCTTGCCAGACTTCCCAATAGTGCATATCCCCCACCGTATGATTGCGCGTTCCCTTATCATCAGAATAAGGAGATGACTTACGATAACAAGCACCCGGATGAAATTCTTCTACCACAGCCGGCAACGTCACAAAATACTGATCCTTGAACTGTTTCCATATAATATCCGAATAAGCAGGATTTTGTTTGTCATATGTCTTTTTCCAGTTCCAGTTGAACCAAGCATCCAAGCATTCATTATTGCCACACCAGAGGGCTATACAACTATGGTTGCGCAAGCGTCGTACATTATCAATGGCTTCCCTGCGGATATTTTCCAGCAATTCACCTTCGGCAGGAAACACACTGCACGCAAACATAAAGTCTTGCCAGATTAAAATACCGTATTTATCACACAAATCATAAAAGATATCTTTCTCATAAACTCCGCCACCCCACACGCGTAGCATATTCATATTTGCACTGACTGCATCCCGGATTGTTTTTTCATAAATGGAGTCGGTAACACGAGTCAGAAAGTTGTCACAAGGAATATAATTTGCTCCTTTGGCAAACAAAGGCTTTCCATTTAGTTCAAAATAAAAGCTTTCACCATATTCGTCAGGAGCCGTTACCACTTTCAATGAACGGATACCCAGTTTTTCCTCTGTAATATCTATTTGCTTTCCATTCAGTTCCAGTGTTGTTGCAAAGTCGTATAAGAAAGGTTCTCCCAAACCATTAGTCCACCATAACCGGGGCTTTTTCATGGTAAAAGATACCGGAATTTTATTCAAGCCTTTATTCAAACGAATCAATTTCCGGCACTCGGTACGATTGTCCGTATGATTAATCACAGCTACCTTTGCTTCTGTCTCCTTATCCGACAAGACTTCCACCGTGACATCCACTACGGCCCTCTGGGCTGTCACCGACTGCTGGTTATAAAAGACATCATTAATACGAGCCTCATCCCATGCTTCCAGACTAACAGAACGCCAGATACCCGAAGTAACCAAACGAGGTCCCCAGTCCCAACCAAAATGATAACCCGCTTTACGAACAAACACTCCGACCTTGCGATTAAGCAATCCTCCATTCTCGGACTGGTCATTCGAACTGCGATACTGGAAAGGAACAGCTTCCCATTTCGGCATGGCTATCTTAATAGGAGAATGCAAATAAACCTGCAATTCATTGCCATGCTCCTTTAAGAGAGAACGGACATCCGCCTGCCATTCGCAAAACATATTATCAGCAGAAAGAATCTTCTTTCCGTTCAATGTCACATCAGCATAAGTATCCAGTCCCTCAAAATGTAGCACAATATTCTTCTTTGCAAGTAACTCAGGGGTTACCTCAAATGTCGTCCGGTAAATCCAGTCTTCTTTATCCACCCACTGTACACCACGCTCATTGAGCCTGTAGAAAGGGTCATCTATCAGTTTGTTATTCATCAGGTCTGTATGAACTGTTCCCGGAACAGTGGCTTCATACCAGTTAGTACCCCTCGCCTGCCGGAAGTTCCATCCTTCATGCAAGTACTGACGGACAGGCTGTGCATTGACTGCTGTAAACAAAAACAGCAGATTCAACAAAGCTACCCATGTTCTTGTCTTTACTTTCGTATTCATTTGTTTATTTGTTTACGATCTACATTCCATCCTTTCACTACTATCACCGGCTCTTCAGTTATCTTTTCAGCATTCGTTTCGATAACTACGGATTTACTCTCACCCGGCATCAAAGAAAAGAAATTATCCGTATAAAAAGAGGGGCGAATAAATTTCAAATCCTGATTAAGGAACTGCAACTGATTGAAAAAGGCGATAGAACCAGACACATTCTTCACTGTAACATCTACGAAATACTTGCCTTCGCTCTTTCTTGTCTTATAAGAAGTATTCAATCTGGCCTTTTTCAACTGAGACAATGTTTCAAAGCCTGAAGAAGTAGGACCAGTCAGCGTTTCCTTACCTTCATACTTATCATTGGAACGCCAGTAGAAATTGGACGAGACTTCCTTGCCTTTCTCATCTTTCAATCTCAACTTAATGAAATGTACCTGTGAGATATCTCCAGGAAAGCGAATGGCCAATACATCATTTGCCACACCATCCGAAGGAAGGTCAACTTTTTCAGACTCTTCGAATACCTTTTTACTATTGATATCATAAACCTGAGCCACTACTGTATACCCTTTAAATTCCTGATAGAAATCATTCACCACCGATACCGTATTCTTTAGATAATCGAATTGTGCATGCAAAGGTTCCAAAGCATTAGCTGTATGATAGAGTGAAGCCGTTGGTTCCAACGACCAATCCCACATGCGGGCACAGACCTGACGCACCGGACAATTATGATACCAGAATAGTAAACCGGAACAGAAACGGTCACCATAATCAAGTTTATTATAGTTCCATACTTCCCAAATGCTTTTTGAGTTCATGGCACCCACAAACTGGCCTTTTTGTGCAAACTCATCAATAGAAGAAGATTGCCCGTAATTATTAACCAAGTCAGTATACATGGTAGACATCAGATGGAATCCATTCCCATCCAGATAATCCCAAACCTCTTTATTAATAGGCCATAAATCTTTCTCGTCCATCATCTCCCGGAGAATTTCTACCGTAGGAAGTGTCGGAGCACCATATTCGGGGTTAAAACCATCTACACGGCTACCTCTCACAGAAGCAGTGTTTTCATAATGCTGCATCGGATTCACCTGTTTATATGGACTTCCATCATGCACACCTGCACATTCCGATTGCATCTGATAGCCACGTGTACCATCAAGTTGTTTCAGTAGTTCAGGTGTACCACTAACTTCGGAACTCTCATTCGAAGCTACATAATAGGCCAGAGCCGGATGATTACGGATACGTTTCACGGTAGATGCCACATTATTCAGATATACACTCTTATCCTGCGGATGGCGTGTATCGCCCGTCATCCAGAACTCCTGCCAGATCAATAATCCCAGTTCATCACAAAGTTGATAAAAATAATCAGACTCGGCTATGCCACCACCCCAGAAACGAACTAAGTTGATACCTGCCTGACGAGTATACCTCAACTCAGCATAGGTGCGTTCATCCGAAGTACGCAACATTCCCTCAGGAATCCAGTTTGTACCACGAATAAAAATACGTTTACCGTTCACGTAAAATACACGCGATTTATCGGGAGTATTTGTATCAGAGGTAATCTCACGGATGCCAAATCGTGTCTTGACAGAATCACAAACTGCACCTTTTACGTTTACTGTCAATTTCAGTTCATACAAGTTCTGAGGACCTTTGTTGACCGGCCACCACAAGCGTGGATTACGGATAGTAAGTTGAGGAAACTCTTCCGGAGTGAAAGTCACCATTTTCTCCTCACCTCGCAATATACGGAAAGGTTTTTCCACTACAATATTCTCTCCCGTGATCTCTCCTCTGATCACTCCGCTGATCGTATCCATCGAATTAAGCGGATTAACCACTTCAACGGATATAGTTTCATGAGCTACATCATACCCCGGCTTTTGTAGTTCCGACTTCACAAACGGATGACGCAATGCCAATGTCCCTGTAGTATACATAGATATACTTTTCCAGATACCAGTATTACGGTCACGAATACCATCCATAAAGGTAAAATCCCATCCAACGCTCATAAGCATGGTAGTATTTAAGCCAATGTTTCCATTGCCTCCATTATGGAATTCACCTACAGCACCCCAAGGCTTTGGCATAGTAGTTCCCGGCACATCTACCGGATAAACCCTGACGGCAAGAACATTCTTATTACCTACTTTCACAAAGTCGGTTATATTAATGTAATCATTGACAAACATTCCATTGATTGTACTCAGCAAATTACCATTTACCCATACTTCTGCCCGATAATTGATACCATCAGGCTGCAACCATATATTTTTTCCTGCGAAAGAAGCAGGGACTTCAAATTCTGTGCGGAACCAATAAGTATAAAACTCACGACCCACTTTTGAGATATCCGGTATCTTATTGGATTCTATTTTATTATTCAGCCCGTAATAGGGTTCAGGATACTTCTTATTATACACAAGAGAATTAAGCACCGTTCCCGGAACAATGGCCGGCAACCAGTTGCTCGTATTATACCCAAGTGATGAAATTTCCTCAGCCGATGCTTTCACGTCTCCCACTTTCATCATCTTCCAGGTATATTCTCCCTGATGCACTTCTTTCGAATCCAACCAGATTCTATCGGTTGTCTTTGCATAGTTTTTATCACTGCCCTGTGCGGAATATGAGAGAGACAGGAACAAAAGCAAAAAAATCAATAGTTTATTCATCTTATTCTTTATTTATTTTTTTCTGCAAGCAAATATAGCCAATGAGTTCTAAACGAGGCGTGCGCATTCTTGCCAGATATAGATAGAAAAAGGGAAAATACACACAGCATACATTTTTGACAAGGATACATACAATTATTCGGGCACTTTCACATTCTTACAATCTTTCAAGCGAATCACAGAGAGTTCACTATCCGGAGATTGCAATGCAGAGTCGGTAATTTCAAGTCCGTTTACATCTTCAGCAACAACCGCATGCCGTTCTTCTTTATCACCAATGGTTGAGAGCTTCATATTTATAAAACGAATATTGTCAGCATGTCGTATATAAACTCCATAAGCAGGTAACATCATGCCGAACATTCGATTCTCAGGATAGGCTTTTTCAACCTCCGGTACTTCTACCATCGTATCCGAAACTTTTCCTCCACCTTTCAACTTAAAGTCTATATCACGAATCTCCACATTGTCAACACGAAGTCCGGGAACACCTGTAATGGAACTTGCAACATAACTGGCAGAACTTGCTGTGATATTCTTTATCAATACATCCTTCAGATAAGATTTCTCTGAAGTTTTACGTCTACCCAAGCGAATAAATAGGGGTGTCTGCACATCTTCCATCGTCAAATCGGAAATGACAACATCTTCCATAAAACCACCGTCAACCACTTCAAGGGCCATACCCGCTATACCAGTAATCGGATCAGAAACTCCCGGAACACGTTTTTCCCAAAAACGAAGCAAAGATCTGCTACATTTATGAAGAGTGCAATCAGAAACCCGGATATTGCGAAATCCTCCGGCACTGGCAGTACCAAATTTAATAAAATTACAGTTAGAAGACAGGTCACAATTCTTCACTGTAACATTCTCGACCACATAATCCGGGTCTTCACTCTTGAAACAGATGGCATCATCATCTGTATCAACTACACAATCTGTGATAGTAACATTCCGGCTCTCAATATCAAAGCCATCATTATTCCAGTTCGCATGTCCTTCCACATACACTTTACTGATATCAACCCCATCACAACGCACAAAACGGAATGTCCAAAACCCAGAGTTTGATAATTTCACTCCATTTACATAAACCTTATTACAATCGAGCAGGAGTACCAGAGTGGGACGGTTCGGAGCATCATTTCCTTTATTAAAAGCCGATCCATTACCATCTATCTCTCCCTCACCTGTAATTGAAATATTGTCTGCTCTTTCTGCAAAAACCAGAGCTTTGCGTCTTCCTTTATCAGGATAATCAGCAATATTCTTACTACCCAGAATCGTGGCACCTTTCTCCAGATTTAAAGTAACATTCCTCTTCAACACCAGTGTTCCGGTCAGATACTTTCCGGCAGGTAAAGATACAACGCCTCCTCCTTGTCTGGCACAGTCATCAATTGCTTTTTGAAGACCAGCAGTAGTTAAGGTCTTCCCATCTGTGTGAATCGCATACTTGTCTGTTATAGGTTCCGAACTATTCTGTTCTTTATTGGTACAAGCCATAAACAGTAAACAGAAGCAAAACAGTCCCCATGCTATAGTATTATTCATTATTCAAATTCTTTAAATGAATGAGGCTGCGGCAAAATAATATTGACACAGCCTCATCATAGTTATTAATTAATTAGTTAGCTGCAGGTATTACAGTCACTGTCCATTGCTTCACCACCGTTTTACCCGGTGAAGTCACCGTATATGTACGGGGAGTAGAATAATCTTGGAAACCAACAGCCATACCCGGAGTCAGGGTTGCTCCCGCAGAAATGGTTGCTATCATCTTCAGATCAGTAATATCAGCGTCTTTTTTCAGAGTAACCATGACAGTCCCAGCTTCAGAGTCAATCTGAGTCTTATCACTCATAACTCCCTCTGCCCTATTATATACTGTCACATTTGTAATCTCTGCTTTTTCATAAGCTTCGTCTACTGCATAGTCATCATCTCCACATGACACAAAAGTCAGCGCCAAAGCAACGAACATAAAAAATAGTATCTTTTTCATCCTGTCTCTTATACACATCTCCGA
>ENA-OZLH01001484-OZLH01001484.1-human-gut-metagenome-genome-assembly--contig:-NODE-1484-length-11117-cov-8.756464_pt1 | contig 11117 bp, 10 predicted proteins | sample MGYA00244832_ERZ653776 | MGnify/ENA primary metagenome ERZ653776 (study PRJEB26926, sample SAMN06165218) | human gut metagenome | biome: ENVO:00009003; feature: ENVO:2100002; material: ENVO:00002003...
AAGACAGAGGCCTCTCACGCCTTTAACATCGGTTCGAATCCGGTACGGGTCACCAAGTTCAAACTCCACCGTTTGGTGGGATGATTTAGCTCCATCTTCATGATGGAGCTACTTTTTTCGACAGGAGGTTTTTATGTCCAAGCTCATACGGCTGTCCGATCATTTCACGTATGGCAAGCTGCTGCGCTTCACGCTTCCCTCCATCTGCATGATGGTCTTCACGTCCATCTACGGCGTGGTGGATGGTCTGTTCGTCTCCAATTTCGTGGGCAAAACGCCCTTTGCCGCCGTAAACCTGGTCATGCCCTTCGTGATGATCCTGGGCGGCATGGGCTTTATGATCGGCACCGGCGGCACCGCCCTGGTGTCCAAGCTGCTGGGCGAGGGCAAGCCGGACGAAGCCCACCGCACCTTCTCCATGCTGGTACTGTTCACCCTGTTGCTGGGCATCGTTCTCTCCGCCGTGGGCATCCTCACCATGCCCGCCGTGTCCCGTCTGCTGGGCGCGTCTGACGCCATGATGGCCGACTGCATTCTCTACGGCCGCATCGTCACCGGCTTCACCTTCGCCTTCATGCTGCAAAATGTGTTCCAGAGCTTCTTCATCGCCGCCGAAAAGCCCCGCCTGGGCCTTTTCGTCACCGTGGCCGCCGGCGTCACCAACATGGTGCTGGACGCGCTCTTCATCGCCGTTTTCGACTGGGGTGTGGCCGGCGCGGCCATCGCCACCGGCCTGAGCCAGTGTGTGGGCGGCGTACTGCCCCTGATCTACTTCCTGCGTCCCAACACCAGCCTGCTGCGCCTGCGGCCCGCCGCACTGCGTCTGCGCCCCATCCTCCAATCCTGCGGCAACGGCTCCTCCGAGCTGATGAGCAACATCTCCTCCTCCCTGGTAGGTATGCTCTACAATTTCCAGCTCATGCGCCTGATCGGCGAGGACGGCGTCTCCGCCTACGGCGTTCTGATGTACGTCCAGTTCATCTTCGTAGCCATCTTCATCGGCTACTCCATCGGCAGCGCGCCGGTGGTCAGCTTCCACTACGGCGCGCAGCACCACAGTGAGCTGAAAAATCTCCTGCGGAAAAGCGCCCTGCTGATGGCCATCGGCGGCGTGACCCTGACGGTCCTGGCCCGTGTGCTGGCCGCCCCCTTGTCCCGGCTGTTTGTGGGTTACGATGCCAGCCTCTACGCTCTGACCACCCATGCCTTCCGGCTGTTCTGCTGGTCGTTCCTACTGGCAGGCTTCAACATCTTCGCCTCCGGCTTCTTCACCGCCCTGAACAACGGTGCCGTCTCCGCTGCCATCTCCTTCCTGCGGACGCTTGTGTTCCAAGCCGGCTCCGTCGTCATCCTGCCCGTACTTCTGGGCGTGGACGGTATCTGGTGGGCCATCACCGCCGCCGAGATCTTTGCCTTTATCATCTCCGGCGTCTTTCTGGTGCTCAAGCGGAATAAGTACCACTATATGTGAGCGTTTTCCCCTTGCAATCGCATAAACATAGTGCTATACTATGTTTACTAACATAAGGGAGGTCTTCCCATGCTCGTATCTACCAAAGGCCGTTACGCCCTTCGGGTCATGCTGGAGCTGGCTCAGGACGACAGCGCCGCCTATCTCCCCCTGCCCGCCATTGCCGAACGGCAGGGCATCTCTGAAAAATATCTGGAGAGCATCATCTCCGTGCTGTCCAAGGCCGGCCTGGTGGACGGTCTCCGTGGCAAGGGCGGCGGCTACCGCCTGAACCGCCCCGCCGCTGACTACTCTGTGGGCCAGATCCTCCGCCTCACCGAGGGTTCTCTGGCCCCCGTCACCTGCCTGGAGGGCGACGAAAACACCTGCCCCCGCGCCGGTCACTGCACCACGCTCCCCATGTGGGAAAAGCTGGACGCCATCATCAACGACTATCTGGACAGTGTCTCCCTGGCCGATCTCCTGACGCAGACCGACGGCGGCGCTCTCTGAAAATGCATCGAAAAAACTCCCGGACCGCCACGGTCCGGGAGTTTTTTACTTTTCAGGTCCGACTCAGCCCTTGTGCTCCGTCTTGGCCGTATCCGTCTTGCTGGCAGTGTCGGTCTTATTGGCGGCAGCATCCTCCACCGCGGAGACATTCGCGGCAGCGGCCGCGGCGTCTGCCGCTGCCTTGTCCTGGATGCGGTCCGCCGGGATACCGGCAGCCTCGGCCTCACCGCGGGTCATAGTAATGGGCGCGGCGGAGTCCTCCACCAGCTTTGCCATCAGCAGATAGCGGTGATGATCGTCGCCGTTCTTGCACACGGACAGCACCACCACCTTGTCGCCCGCCTGGGGCAGGTTGGTCTTGTCCACGTTCACGCAGCCCTCGGCACTGTAAAAGGCGTTCTGGTTGGTGTCGCTCTTGTACTTAGGATCGCTGGCCGCCTTGCCCAGCGCCTCAAAGAATGCGTTAAACACCTTCTCGTCCTTGAAGTCGTGGTAGTACAGGATGTGGCTGGTATCATAGGGGATGCATGCGAAGAACTTATAGGTCAACTGACGGCCCGGCTGATAGATGTACATCACGGCGTTGTCGTCGAACTTCAGCGTCTCGCCGTAGCTCTGCAAACCGCCGAACATGGTCCGGTTGGCCATGTTGTGGCCGTAGATCACCGTCATGGGGTCGCTGAGGTCAGACTTGTTGTAGTACGCCTGGATGTACAGCGAGCCGGCCTTGTTGGTCTTGCCGTCCAAATCGCGCTGCAGGTAGTAATCGTCGTCATACCCGGTGCTGCTCTTAGTGGACTTGGGACTCTGCGCCAGATAGTGGCCCTTGCTGATGGCGCACTGGGTGGCGTTAGGGATCTGGATGAACCCGAACACGTCCGGGTACTTCTTCTCGTCAAAGCTGACACCGTCCGGCAGCTGGATGGGCTCCGGCTCCACGATGACCTCATCCTTGGGGTCCGGTTCCGGCTCCTTCTGCCCGCCGCAGCCCACCAGCACGGCAGAGCCCAGCGTCAGCAGCGCCATCACAAGCGCCATTCGGCGTAAAAAGTGCTTCTTCATCTTCTCCATTGCTGCTCCTTCCCGCGGCTCCTCTCTTCCTCTCGAGCCGCTGCGGCGTGTCCGCCGCGTCGCAATATACTTTGATATGATACCATACAGCGTCCCTGATTGCAAGCACTTTTCCTCTATCCGCCCCTTATGCCAGCGTCATGCCGTACTGGCCCAGCAGTTTCTCGAACCGCTGCCGCTGCGCCGGTGTCATGCGGGCTGTGTACTGCGCCGCCAACGCCTGGGCCAGATCGCCGTTGCCCCGCTTCAGATAGTTCACCACAGCCCGCTGCAGGCTCTCCGCCGCCGTAGAGCTCAGGCTCTCGCCCCTGCTGCCGGTATCTCCACTATCTGTAAGACGGACGCCGGAGGCGGAAAGTTTCCTCTCCTGCTCCGCTTTGTCGGAAAAATGTGCCAGCAGCGTCTGATACAGCTTCTGGTCCTGACTGCCCGCGTCCTCATACGCCGCCTGAGCCGCCTCCAGCTGCTTCTGCCAGTCACCACGCGCCGCCTGCCAGCGGTCATAGTCCGCCTTCTCCTGTGCGTCCAGCATACTGTACTGGTTCTGCAAAGCCTTGCCCTCCTGCTGATACTCCGCCAGCGCCGCCTGCCGCAGCTCCGGCACCAGCGCTGCCAGCTCCTGCAAATAGCCGTTGTACGCCTGCTGCCCCGCGCTCTGGGCGTAGCTGGAGGCATACCCGCCGGTCAGGGCCGCCGCCTTGCCCAGCGTGTCCTCCATGGCCGCCGCACCGCGGGCGGCATACAATCTGGCGTACCGCTGGTACGACTCGTCCTCCTCCGGATCGTAGTCGAAGGCCTCACGCCCCGCGATCTGGTCATACAGGGTCTGCAGGCGTTCCTCGAACCGGGACCGGTACGCCTCCGGCTCTAACGCCGCCACGCTGTCCCGGTAGGCCTGCGCCGCCGTCACCTCGTCCGACGGCGTATAGCCCCTCTCCAGCTCCTGCAGGCGCCGCGACGTGCCCGCCGTGACCTCCGCCCTGGGTGCCGCCGCCTCTGCTGCCGCAGCGGCCTGCGCCGCCTGCTCCGCCGCCGTAGGCGCGGACAGCAGGCTCCCCCACGTCTCATCGCCGGCAATACCGTCCACCATCGTCAGTCCGTTCTTCTTCTGATAGTCCCGTACCGCGGCTCTCGTCTTCTTGCCGAAGATACCATCCTGGTCCAGACTATACCCCCGCTTGTTCAATTCATTCTGCAGCTGCCGCACCGCGCTGCCCTGTGAACCGTATGCCACCATCGTATACGTCGATGCCATGCCTCTCTCCTCCTCGTCATGTCGTGCGCCGCCAGCCATACACGCCGGCGATGCCTGTCTCCACGCTCTCCCATACCGCACCTGCCGGTGTCTCCGGCGCCGCAGGGCTGTCTGTCAGGCGCACGCTGCCCACCGGAAACAGCATCGCCTCCACTGTCTGTCCGTTCACCGTCAGCGCGCCGGATACCGCCACATCCCCGTAAAACACCGCCGGCCACACGCACTCCAGCGCCTCCTGCTCCGCATATTTGCCGAAGGCCGCGCCCATTCCGCCGGCGCGCAGATGCAGCGTCACCCGGCTGGTGGCCGCCGTATACCGCACCACCCGCACGTTGCCCACCGTGTCCTCCGCGCTCAGCTCCACCTCATAGGAGGTCCCACTGTCCAGCCCGCCGCCCAGCAGCTGCTCTGCCCCCGGCAGCAATGTCACATAGCCGTTCCATGCGCCGCCCATAGGCCGGAAACGCGCCCGCAGGACCACCGTATTGTGCCCCTGCACATCGGCGCACTGTGCCGCGCACTTCACCTTCAGATACGCCCCGTCGTCCTTCTCTGTGCCGTCCGCGGCGCACCGCGCCGCCATGGACGCCGTGATGGCCGGCGGATAGTACGCCGCCACCGTCACCGCCTCGCCTGTCGCCGTCGCCGACCGTCCCCGGCTGTCCGTCACCGTGACCGTGGGCCGCAGCGTCCCGCTGATGCCGATGACCGCCGTCGTCCCGGCAGTGCCGGTCAGCTCCTGCCCCGCAAAGCGGAATTGCACCGACCGCACGGACGCGCCGCCCTGTGCCGCCGCCGTCGCCGCGTACCGTATCCGGCTGATGCCCTGCACACACAGGCCCCAGCTCTCCGCTGCCGTACCGTCGTTTACCACCTCCGTGGTCAGCGCCGCCGTTGGCCGCATGGTCTCCGGCACATAGGCCGTGAACGCCGCGCTCAGGCTCCCCACCGGCGTGCCGCCGCTGTACACCTTCACCGTCACCGTCCCGGTGCCGTGCGTTGTCTCCGGCAGCTCCCCGGCCAGCGACTCCGGCACCGTCCACTGATACACCACGCGCCCCGCGCTGCTGCTCATCGTCCGCAGCGCGGCGCTGCTCAGCGTTCCGGAGGCCGCCCCCAGCACATAGCTGAACGTAAAGCTGTACCCATACCCGGGCCGCGTCAGCGTCAGCGTCCCCGTCTGTCCGATCACCGCGTCCCCCGCCGTCAGCGAGAAATCTCCAATGTCCTCCACGCGCTCCACCGGCAGCGCATAGCCGTAGCTGTCGTCTCTGGAAGACCCGGAGCCGCTGTACAGCCGTATCCCCAGCGGCGCGGTGCCCACTGCTCCTGCCGCTGTTACCCAGCCGCTGTCGTACTCGATCGCGCTGCTCCACCGGCTGGGCGATGCCGCCTTCAGCGTATGCCCGCTGCACACACTTCCGCCGTCCACCGTCACCGACAGATAGATAGGGTACCCAAAATACGATGCCCCTGTCAGCGGCGCCACCGTTACATAGATCCTGTACTGCATCGCGCTGCCGCTGCGTCGGCTGTCATAGCCGAAGCTGACGCCGATCTTCGGCACGCCGCCCCACTGGATGCTGTCCAACGCCGTATAGCTCACACACTCACCCTCCGATCCACCGGAAGGCCAGTCCGCCCTCCGCCGCCTCCATGCTCCACTGCCCTACATCGATACCGCCCAGCACCGTAATGTTCGTGATGTACAGCCGGTTGTTGGACACATAGGCCACCTCCGTGGCATCCTGCCAGAAGGACAGCCGCGTGGCGGTGAACACCGCGCGAAAGTTGTTCTGCTCCACCACCTTCTCGCCGTCCACCTCTCTGCACGTCAGGTCCTGTCCCACAGCCACGCCATACACCGGCGCGGCCCCGTCGTAGTACACGATACCCGTGCGGATATACCCCTCCGTGTCCAGCTTATAGTGCGCGAAGGCCGCGTCCACCTTCTCCACGTTGGCCTGCAGGTCAGAGAAAAAGCTGTAATACTGCGTCACCGCCTCCGGTGCCGCCTCCAGCTGGGCGCTGAGCTTCGCCACATAGCTGCCGAAGTCCGAGCTCGCCACATATTCCTCCTCCAGCTTCGCCGTCAATGCCGCCGTGGTCTTCTGTACCTGGTCCGCCGTCTTCAGGATCATGCTCCGCAGCGTCTCATACTGCCCGTCCGCCGTCTCCGATGCCGCCGTGCCCAAGCGCCCGTTGGCCTGCCGCCGGGCGGAGGCCTCTCCGGCCCCGCCGCCCAGCGCCTCCAGCTGTCCCAGCGCCAGGTTGAGCTGCTGGGCCATCTGCACCAGATACGCATACTGCTGCGTCACCTGCTCCTGCACCGATCCCGCCGGTGCCATCGGCAGGGCAAGCACGCTCATGGCCCGTCACTTCCCTTCTCATACACCGCTGCCGCGCTGTACACCCGGCACGGTCCGTCCCCGGCCAGCTTCAGCCGCAGGTGTCCGCACCGCCGGGGCCGCACCTGCAGCACCGCGCCGCGGGTCTGCCCCGCCTCGCCGGAGACACCGCCCACCTGTTCCCAGACGTTGTCCCCGTCATAGCAGACATACGCCTTCACCGTGCTCCCGGCCGCCGTCTTCAGCCGCAGCTCCAGCCGCGAGAGATACTTGTGCTCCGGCGTGTACAGTCCCAGGTCGCCGCTTTCGGCGCTCCAGGAGAACCCCGTCTCTGCCGTTCCCAACGTACCGCTTGTATCCAGCAGCCGTCCGTCGCTGCACAGTACTGTCATCTCCCCGTTCCACCGGGCGAAGGCCACCGCCGCCGTATTGTCCTGTCGGTGCCACAGCCGCTTCTGCGTGTCGTACACCAGCAGCTCCGTCTCTCCCGCCGCGTCCACGGCGGACAGCCAGTACCGGCCGCTTTCCCCGCCGGCCACGCCGCCGGTATACCGCTTGTCGCCCAGCGCCCGGGATACGCACACCGGCATACTTCCGTCAAAGGCGTACACCCCGTCGTTCCCCAGATAGTACACCACACCGTCCGCCACGGCCACGGTTCTCTCCGCACCCTTCCGCACGCCGCTGCACGGCACCGTCACGATCTGGTGCCCACCGCCCGCCGCCGGATAGATGCGCTCCATGCAGTTCTCCTTGAAGAACACCACGCCGCCCATGCAGGCCGCCGCCCCGGTAAAGGGTCCGTCCGAGCCTCTGGCGGCGGCGTAGCTGTCGGTGCTCAGCCCCGCAAAGCTGTTCCAGTTGCGGAAATCCCCCAGCGCGCAGGCGTATATCTCGTTCACCGCCTGACCGTCCACGATGCCGTACTTGCACCCCCACAGCCGGTTGCCCTGCTCCACCACAAAGTCCATCTCCGGCATCAGCCGCATCACCGTCACCGCAGCCGTCTGGCTGTCCAGCGTCCGGCACAGCGCCGGCACCAGCACCCAGTCGTCCTCCGCCGCCTGCAATATGTGCAGGCCGTTCAGCTCCGCCGCGCCGCAGCCTGCCACCGTCACGCCGTCCCCGGCGCGGAAGCCCAGTCCCACGCCCACAGCGGCGATCTTTGTGCACACCTCCGTCAGCGCCGTCCATGCGCTGCCGTCATACCGCCGCATCACGCTCTCCGGTCGCTCCGTGTCCAGCCACAGGTCCCCTGTCTGCGGCTCCTGGGGTGCCTCCGTGCCCGCCGCGTAGCTGCCCAGGCTCTCCCCCGTCCCGTCGCACAGGGTGAACGTCACCTCTCCCGTGGTGGCCCGCACGTTCTCCATACTCCCGAAATCCGTCAGATCCTGGGTATTGATGTATTTCTTGTCCGGAAAGATCAGCAGATACGCCCCCATGCTCACCAACTGCTTCCGGCTGTCCGTCAGCACCAACCCCGTTTTCGCGCCGTTCACATACAGCGCCGTGCCGTCCACCCAGAACAATCCGTCCTTCTCCGTCATGCCGTTGGGCTTTGTCAGCTGCGTCACCGTCCGCCGCAGGGGCCGCGTCTCCAGCGCCGGATACCCGCTGCTCCACAGGTTCTCCATCTGCTCCAGACTCCCCGCGCCGCTGCCCGGACGGCGGTCCAGTCCCCCGAACTGCTCTACGCCTGCCCGCTGCTGCGCCGCCGTCCTGGCCCGGTAGTCCCGATAGGTCAGAAACGCGTTGTTCCACAGGCCCGCCGCGCTGTTGTACCGCGCCGTCTCCCCGTTGGCATAGTGCACCTGCGCCTCCACATAGTGCCGGTACAGCTCGTCAAAGGGCGGCGCCGCCGTCAGCTCCGTCTCCTCGGTCAGCACCGGCAGTTCCCCCGTCTCCCGGCACAGCTCCCGCCGCACAAAGCCCTCCGCCTGGGCCAGCCACCGCAGCTTCTCCGCGCGCGCATACCCATTGGGCAGCAGCGCGTCCACCCGGTCCAGCACCTGTTTTGCCGTCGTCCTTGCCATGGCCGTCACCTCAGGACGCTCTCTCGTCCACATAGCGCCGGGCCGCCTCCGCCATCATGGCGGCGTTTTCCAGCACCTCCGCCACGCACACCGGTACGCGCACCTCCACGCCGCGCATGATCTTCCAGCTGCGTCCGTTGACGGACACGATGACAAAATTCTCCTCCTGCTTTCTGCCTCTGGGCAGCAGCACCGTTGTCATTTTCTCCTTCATCTCGCCCTTCTCCTTTCCTCATGTAAGACCTCGCCCCGCCGTCCGCCCGCGTTCCGCAGGGGGCGGTGACCTCGACGTCCCGTCAGCGCGGCGTGGCCGCGCTGACGGCGGCATTTCCCGCAGGGGCGGACGACCCGTCCGCCCCTGCTTCACGCTCCCTCAGTTCGCCTTATCCTCGTCCGAATAGCTGCTGCCGCACTCCACGCGCACCATGTACTCGTCGTACAGGATAGCCGCGGCGTGTACGCCCTTCCAGCCCACGCTGGAGCGCTGGTCCAGCGGGTCGGCGGTGCCGGAGCTGCCGCGGGGCTTCACGATGACCTCCGTGCCCTCGCTCAGGTCCACCACGCCATAGGCGCCCTTGCCCAGGAACAGGCAGCCGTACACGGCGCAGCCCTGCTTGCCGCCCTCACCGGGGTAGATGACCTCCTTGTCGCCCACAGTGACGGTCTTGTCCAGCACCAGCTTCGCGTCGGTGTTGCTCACCACCTGGCAGCGGGTGCCGCCCAGCACCACATAGCGGCCCGCCAGCGCGCCGGCGGCCACGGTGCCGCCGTTGAAGGTCACGTCGGTGCTGGCCATAACATTGCCGTTCACCTTCAGCGTGCGGCTGTCGGCGGCCAGGTCCTCACCGCGATAGATCTTCGCCTCCGTGGTCTCCACGAAGCGCACGCCATGCAGCTCGCCGATCTCGCCGGAGAAAAGCTCCGTGGCCCCGGCATACTGGTGGGCGGCGATCCACGCCTCGTCCTGGCGCAGGTCAAAGGCCACGCTGGGGTGGATGATGCACACATACTTGCCGTCAAAGGTGGGCGCGTTCATCTTCTTCAGCTGGGTCGCCGCCTTGGCCACCAGTTCGCTGGTCATGCGGCAGTCCTTGTCCAGCGTCATGCGGCTGGTCACGTCGGTCTTGGTGCCGTCGCTGCCGATCTTGGGCGCGTAGATCACCTGCTTGCCCTGCTGGATCTCGTTTCGGGTCACCGTGTCCAGCGTCAGGCCCATATTGCTGCCGTGGCGGTCAGTGATCTCCAGCACCACGTCGTCGATGGCCGTCAGGTCCAGCATATCCGACACGGTGGTGTAGTCGCCGTACTGCGCCAGCTCCTTGGTGATGTAGCTGACGGAGATACCGCTGCCGTCGGGCGTCACGCCCTCGGTCAGAGGCTTCAGCGCCTTGTCAAAGGCGCCGAACTTACGCCACTCCACGGTCTTGCCGCCGCCGGCAGGCAGGCCCTTCGTGGCCGCGAACTGGTTGTGCACCAGCTGCGGCTTGGCATTCTCCAGCAGCTCCATGCCGTAGTAGGTCTTCATCTCCGCGCTCAGGCCTGCCGTGGTCTGGGTGTTCTCCGCAAACATCTGCAAATTCATCTCCATGTTTTCTCTCCCTTTCTAAAATCTGATCTTCTCTCCATCCTGTACTCTCTTCCGTATCGCCGCCAGCTCCGCCCCGCTGAGGCCCTTAGGATCCCAGCGGCTGACGCTCCTGCGCCGTCCGCCGTTCTCCGCCACGCGGCTTCCGCCGCTGGCGATGGCCTGGGCCATCTGCTGCCGCGCCCGGATCACCGCGAATTCCATCGCGGCCTGCAGCTGCGCCTCCTGCTCCCGCTGCCGCGCCGTCTCCGCCGCGGCCACCATCTCCCGCAGCCTCTCGTTCTCCTGCCGCAGTCCCCGCAGCCGCCCGTCCAGTATTCGCCGCACCCGTGCGTCGAATTCCCCCTTGTACCGGCCGCGTATCAGCGTCTCGAAGTCCTCTTCCCCGCCAGGTACCCCCTGTTCCCCGGCAGGTACCTGCTGCTCCCCGGCGTCGGGAGCCATTCCGCCCGTCTCCTCCGCAGTCTCCTGCGCCGTCTTTTCCAGCTCGTCCATCCGAACTCTCCTCCCCGTGGTAGGTCACGACCCAACTTCCACCCTGCCGGGGTATTGCTGCGCCAGCAGCGCCAGCCCGCATCGCACCAACGCGAACTCCCGGGCACAGTCCCCTGTCCCCGCGATCTCCGCGTATCCCGGCGCGCTTTGGAACCGTTCCAGCCGCCCTGTCTCCCGCAATCTCCCCGCCAGCGCGTACACCAGCGCGGACGCCGCCGCGCATACGATGTCCTTCCCATACTCCCCGTACCCGGCGTGGCCCCGCACCGTAAGGTGCGCGCCGCCGCAGCTGGCCCGTATCATCTGGGCCGTACCGCCTGCCGCGTGGCCTGCCGCTGCCGCGTCCTGTCTCTTATACACATCTGAC
>ENA-OZLH01001491-OZLH01001491.1-human-gut-metagenome-genome-assembly--contig:-NODE-1491-length-11080-cov-7.659229_pt1 | contig 11080 bp, 8 predicted proteins | sample MGYA00244832_ERZ653776 | MGnify/ENA primary metagenome ERZ653776 (study PRJEB26926, sample SAMN06165218) | human gut metagenome | biome: ENVO:00009003; feature: ENVO:2100002; material: ENVO:00002003...
TGTTCGGACAGATAAGGTTGCCGAGGGAAGCGCCCGCGTTCTGACCGGCAAAGATGGTGATGGGGTTCATGCCGAGCGAGGCGGCGGCGTCAATGTGCATCTGGGCGAACATGATGTTCGAGCCGAGCCCCGTGCCGGTGATGAACGCGCCACTCGAGCCGATGAGCACGGCTGCCGCCGGGTAGAAGCGTCCGACCACCGCCGCGATATCGGAGGCGAGGAGGTTCATCATGCCGGTCGTGGGGGACTGCATGATGTAGGAGACAATGAGAAGGCTGCCCATCGTGATGAGCACGGGGAGAACATTGCCGACGGTCCTGGAGCAGACCGCGCGGTACTGCTTCGCGCTCACGCCGAGCGTTGCCGCACCGAGCATACCGCACACGAGGATGACGACGTCCACCCAGAAGATGTAGCCGAACGTACACATGACGGCGAAGCCGTTGGGCACGACCGCCGGGAAGCCGTAGCGCACGAGCGGGAGCAGCACGAGCATATAGATGTAAGGCGACATGGCGCGGAACGCGCTGTATTTGCGCTGCTGCGCGGCGGCGTGGTGGCGGAATTCCTCCGGCGTCCTGACGCCGACGAGCTTGACGTAGGCGAGCGAGAGAAGCATGGAGATGAGGCCCGTGCCCATCGAGGTGACCTCCGCGCCGACGAAGTTGGAGAGGAGGAACATCACCGCGCAGGTGGAGACGCCGGCGAAGCAGAGATAGGGGACTGCGCCCTTGAAGCCCTTTTTGCCGAAGACCATGCCGACCATGATGAACGGGATGACGAGCACGCCGAACATGTGGAAGCGGCCGACCATCGCCGCGTTGAGCGAAACGGTGGAGAGTCCCGCGTCCACGAGCGCCGCGCCGCCGTTGATGGTCGTCAGACCCGCGCCGCCCCAGGAGGCGGGCGTCGCGTCGCCGAGCAGGGCGACGGCGATGGAGGTGACGGGATCAAAGCCGAGGGCTACGAGGAAGGGCGCCGCGATGGCGGCGGGAGCGCCCGCGCCGGCCGCGCCCTCGAGGAAAATGGGGAGCATCATGCCGATGACGATGAGCTGCACGCGGCGGTCGTCGCTGATGCGGGCAATGGTGGACTTGACGTCGTCAATGGCGCCGGTCTCGCGCAGCAGGTTCAGAATGGTGAACGCGCCGAAGACCATGAGCACGATCTTGAGACCCTCTTTGATGCCCTTCCAGACCAGGGGATCGAGGGTCTTGACGTTGTCGGCAAAGCTGGCGCCGGTGACGTTGAAGTAGGTGAAAGCCAGGATCAGCGTCCAGACAAGGGCGATGGGGGAGACCCTTTTGGCGGACTGCTTGAAGCCTAAAATACCGACGAGGACAACAAGAATGGGGCTGAGCGCCATGACGAAATTTACGAAGTCCATGGGAGTTTTCTCGCTTTCTGTGAAATGATATTCTATTTCCGCTCCTTCGCCGGCCGAACGAAAAAGTGAAAAACAGGGGGAAGAAAAAAGAGGCCCCGCCGGACCGGCGGAGCCTCTTGGGAAGGAAACGTTCTCTTTGTTATCTCCTGCGGAGGTCAAGAGAAGAAACCGTTGGATGCGCCGTGATCCGGGATATGAAGCTGCTTTCCTTTCCCAAAAGGCAAATAAGAATGGACGCCAGCAGCAGGCTGACGTCCAGAATAATGGCGATGTTGGTCGTGGCAGGGCAGGCGAAAGCGGCACAGTCGGGCTGTGCGGAGACAGACATACAGACATTAGCAAAATTGATAGCTGCCATCATTGCTTTCTCCTTTCCTGAAGATGGGAGAAGTGTAGCACACATTTTTATACAGCGCAAGAGGGTTTTATCGGTTTGCCGCAAGATCGTCTGAAACGACAAAATTTTGTGCGTTTGCGTTTCCCCTATTGGACAAATGGGTAAGTGAGCGTCAAAGCTCGGACGACATGAAGCCGCCGTGCAGCCAGTTGGACAGCTCTGCGGGCGTGCCCGGCGCGCCGACGGTGGCAAACTCCGTGCGCCCCGGGACCATCTTGGAGTTGTCGTTGCTCTCCGCCCACTGCACGCGCTGGAGAATGTGCTCCGTGCAGCGCGAAAGGTCGCCGTCCGGCGCGGGCTTGTATTGCAGCAGAATGGTCACATAGCGGTTGTCGGAGGTCCAGCGGCCGAAGTTGGTCGTCGGCTTGCGCCATTTCCAAAGGCATTCGTTTCCGCTCTCCTTACGCAGCTTCAGATAGCCGCCCGCAATGTCCTGCGTGCAGCGCATCAGCCAGATGACGTGGTAGCCCGCGCGCTGAAAATGCGCGCAGACGTCAAAAAAGCCCTGCTGCATCAAAAGCCCGTCCTGCAGCATCATCACGAAGTGGTTGATCTGCACATAGGCGGTCATCGTCTTTCCGTCCACCGTGACGGGGACGTTGCGGCACTCCGGCGGCACGAGGTCCTGCCATTGCTTCCGCCAGTCCTCGGTGGAGGACTGGACGAGAGGGGCGCTTTTCCGTTTTCCAAAGAATAGCATGGTGTGCTCCTTTTCGGCGTCTTTATTCTCTGCGTCCTTATTATTATATAAGAGCGGCGCTGTCCGTGCAAGCGCTATTTCGTGTCCGCCTGCACAGAAATGCGCCGGCTTTCGCGGCGGAAATTGCAAAAACGGCTTGTTTTCCACACACAGCTGTAGTATAATACACGTTACGATTCTGCACTTTTGCGGCGCGGCAGCGCGCCGCCGCATCAACTACGAAAGAGCGAGGGAAAAAGCTATGAATATGATCCAGAGCGCAAAGGACCAGATCGCCGCCCTGACGCGCAGCGCCTACCGCGCCGCCGTGCAGGAGGGTCTGCTGCCCGATGGCGTGGAGACCGTCCCCGCGGTCGAGATCCCCAAGGATACCGCCAACGGCGACTACACCACCACCTTCTGCCTGGCCGCCGCCAAGGCCCTGAAGAAGAATCCCCGCCAGGTGGCCCAGATCCTCATGGACCGCATGGACCTGTCCGGGTCCTATTTCACCTCCGTGGAGATGGCCGGGCCGGGCTTCCTGAATTTCCGCCTGGGGAACAAGTGGTTCCGGGACACCGTGGCCTGCGTGGAGCAGGAGGGGGCGGCCTACGGCTGCAACGACGTCCTGAAGGGCCAGAAGATCATGGTGGAGTTCGTCTCCGCCAACCCCACCGGCCCCATGCACATGGGCAACGCCCGGGGCGGCGTCCTGGGTGACACCCTGGCCTCGGTGCTGCAGAAGTCCGGCGCCGACGTGTGGCGGGAGTTCTATGTCAACGACGCCGGCAACCAGATTGAGAAGTTTGCCAAGAGCCTGGAGGCCCGGTATCTGCAGATCATCAAGGGCGAGGACGCCGTGGAGTTCCCCGAGGACGGCTACCACGGCGACGACATCCGGGAGCTGGCCCAGGCCTTCTATGACCGGGAGGGCGAGAAGTATCTGGACTGCGACCAGAAGACCCGCCACGACGCCCTGGCCCGCTTCGGCCTGGACAACAACATCCCCAAGATGCAGCGGGACCTGGCCCGCTACGGCATCACCTATGACCAGTGGTTCTTCGAGTCCAGCCTCCACGAAAGCGGCTATGTGGCCGACTCCGTCCAGGCCCTGACGGACCTGGGCTATACCTATGAAAAGGACGGGGCCCTGTGGCTGCACACCAGCCGCATCCTGGCGGAGAATCTGAAAAAGGCCGGCAAGTCCGACGCGGATATCGAAAAGCTGGGCCTGAAGGACGACGTACTGCGCCGGGCCAACGGGTTCTATACCTATTTCGCCGCCGACATCGCCTATCACCGGAACAAGTTTGCCATCCGGGGCTTCGACAAGGTCATCAACGTCTGGGGTGCGGATCACCACGGCCATGTGGCCCGGCTGAAGGGCGCCATGGACGCCCTGGGCCTGGACGGCGAGCACCGGCTGGACATCGTGCTGATGCAGCTGGTGAAGCTGGTCCGGGACGGCGAGGTGGTGCGCATGTCCAAGCGCACCGGCAAGGCCATCAGCCTGACGGACCTGCTGGACGAGATCCCCGTGGACGCCTGCCGCTACTTCTTCAATGCCAAGCCCGAGACCCAGATGGAGTTTGATCTGGGCCTGGCCGTCCGGGAGGACAGCGAGAACCCGGTGTACTATGTGCAGTATGCCCACGCCCGGATCTGCACCCTGCTGAAGGCCCTGGAGGCGGAGGGCTACACCGTCCCCGCCGCCGGAGAGGTGGACTTCTCCCTGCTGTCCGGCGAGGCGGAGCAGGCCCTCATCAAGAAGATCGCCGCCTACAGCCAGATGGTGCGCCTGGCCGCCCGGGACTATGATCCCAGCCACATCAACCGCTACCTGACGGAGCTGGCCGGCGACTTCCACCGGTTCTATACCGCCTGCCGCATCAAGGGCGAGGAGCGCCCGGTACTGCTGGCCCGGCTGAAGCTGGCGGATACCGCCCGGTCCGTGCTGAAAAACGCCATGACCCTCATCGGCTGCACCGCCCCGGAGAAGATGTGAGTGTGACAGAGCATAACAAAAAGGAAGCCGTCAGGCTTCCTTTTTGTTATGCGTGGTATTCCGGGCCGCGGCCCTGATAGATGTCCTGCATCTCCCGGTCGATCTCGCTGATGGCGTCGGAGCACAGCCGCAGGCGGGCGGCGTCCGAGGGGGAGAAGTCCCGCTGGGACTTATAGCGCAGTTCGTGCTCCAGGCTGGCCCACATATCCATGGCGATGGTCCGCAGCTGGATCTCCACCGGCAGGTGCAGCGTCCCCTCGGAGATGACGATGGGCACGTCGCAGATCAGGTGCAGGCTCCGATAGCCGGATTCCTTGGGCTCCTTGATATAGTTGACCTCCCGGATGATCTTGAAATTCTCGTTCCGGGCCAGCAGACTGCGCAGGTAACAGATATCGTCCAGATAGTTGCAGATGACCCGCACCCCGGCCACGTCCTGAATGTGGGCATAGATGTTGTCGATGGTGACCTCGAACCCCCGGCGCTTCAGCTTTTCCACGATGCTGTCCACGGTTTTGATGCGGTACTCGATGTGGTGGATGGGGGAGTGGTCATACAGGCTGGCAAACTCCTCGTCCAGGATCTCCAGCTGGGTGACGGCAACCTTCAGGGCGCTGCGGTACAGGTGGTTCACCCGCACCATGCCCTGGGCCAGCTCCTGCTGTTCCGGCGTACCCCCCTGGGGGATATGGATGTCCTTGAGCCGGATGGTGCCGCTTTTTTCGATCATCATGAAAAAACTGCGCCTCCTCGTTATTGGTTCTCTTATTGTTATGATTATAACATACGTCTATGACGGGTGTGTGAATAAATTGCAAAATTCGCCGTAGAAAAATCCGCCCCTTTTTCGTCATTTCGCCAAAGAACCCCATTTGCACCGGGGGCGTTTTTGTGGTATCATAGGAAAAGCGAAAGGGGGGACGGCGGATGCACGTCCGGGAGCATTTGCGCACGGTGGGCCGCCACCGGCGTCTGGTGCGGCACTACTGCCTGCGGCTGGGGCTGGTGTGGCAGGGCCTGACCCATGATCTGAGCAAATACAGTCCCACGGAGTTCTGGCGCAGCGCCAAATACTACCAGGGGTACCGCAGTCCCAACGACCAGGAACGCAAGGAAAACGGCGTCAGCCTGTCGTGGCTGCACCACAAGGGCCGCAACCGCCACCACTTTGAGTATTGGATCGACTATTGCCTGCGGCCCGACGGCAGTGTGTACATGGGCGGGTGCAAGATGCCCAAGCGGTATGTGGCGGAGATGTTCTGCGACCGCATCGCCGCCTGCCGGGTGTACCAGGGGGAGAAGTATACCGACGCCTCGCCCTATGACTACTATCAGAAGTCCAAGGATCACATTCTCATCAACCAGGAGACCAGCGACCTGCTGGACCGGTGGCTTCTGCTGCTGAAGGAGCACGGCGAGGAAGCCGCCTTGCCCCAGATCCGGCAGGAGCTGAAGGACCCGGAATATTAAGAGATAACGTACCCCAGGGATGCGGAACCGCCAGGTTCCGCGTCCTTTTTTGCGGGGGTGCCGGACTTGGCTCTCCCTATAGGAGAGCTGTCACCGAAGGTGACTGAGAGGGCCTGTAGGAGCGTGGGCCCACCAATATGGCGCTTCCTGTGCGGCAGGGCACACGGGCCCTGCCCTACAGGTGTTCTTTCAATAAACGTTCCGTAGGGCGGGGCCCATGTGCCCCGCCGCGATAACCGGCACCTCCCGATACACCACCGTAGGGGCGACGACTCTGCCCCGCCCAATGGCCCGGTGCTTTTGGGCCCGGGTAGAACCCGGCCCCTACGGACGATTCCCGGGAAAACACCCCGCCCCACAAAAAAGCGCCGGTATCGTGCGATACCGGCGCTTTTGCCTGTCAAAAAGGCCTGGCTCTCCCTCCGGGAGAGCTGTCACCGAAGGTGACTGAGAGAGCCTATCTTAATACTGGGTCATGTCCGCTGCTTTTCCCGCAGGGCCAGGGCGCGTTGGGCCACCACCGGGTCGGAGTCATAGTGGACGTATCCGCCCCGGACCCGCTGGATGGCGTCGTTGCCCTTTCCGGCCAGGACGATCACCGCCCCCTCCGGGGCCTCCAGAATGGCCTGCTCCACCGCCCGGGTGCGGTCTAACTGGATGGTGACCCGGGCGGGGCCGCCCTGGGCGGCGGCGTGGGCCAGACGGCCCGCGATGTCGGCGGGATCGTCGAAATCCGGGTTATCGGTGGTGAAGAAGATCCGGTCGGCGTATTTGCCGCACATCTCGCCCATGCCCTGGATCCGCTGGGGGGAGCGGCCCCCGGCGATGCCGGTGACCACGGTGATGGGCGCACCGGGATAGTCCCGCTTCAGGTCCGTCAGCAGGGCCTGGGAGCTGGCCCGGTTGTGCATGCAGTCCACCAGCACGTGGACGCCGCCGCCCTCGTACCGGTTCATGCGGCCGGGGACCTCCAGAGCGTCCAGGGCCGCGGCCATCTGCTCATGTTCCGCCCCCAGCATACGCCCCACGCCGATGGCGGCCAGGGCGTTTTCGATGTTGAAATCCCCGTCCATGGCCAGGTGATAGGGGTGCAGGGCCTCACTGCCCCGCTCCTGGACGAAAAAGCGGAAGCCGTGGGTCAGCTTCTCCACCTGCCGGACGGTCAGATCGCAGTCGTCCCGGTCCATGCCCACCAGCATGGCCTCCCGGCAGCACCGCCGGGCGGTGTCATATACCCGGTCAAACTGGGCCGTCTCCCGGCAGATCACGGCCCGGCCGCTGTTTTCCAGCAGTTGGAGCTTGCATTGCAGATACTCCTCCATGGAGGCGTGCTCCTTGGGGGAGATGTGGTCCTCGCTGAAGTTCAGGAACACCCCGATGTCGAAGTGCTCGCCATAGACCCGCTCCACCTGATACGCCTGGCTGGATACCTCGGCGGTCATATACGGCAGGCCGTGATCCCGGGCCTGGGCAAACAGCCACTGCAGGTCCAGGGACTCCGGCGTGGTCAGATGGGTGTCCACGTCCGGGCCTCCGCAGTAGCGTCCGGCGGAGGAGCTGAGGCCCATGGTCCGGCCCGCCAGGGCGTTGGTGACGGCCTGGATCATATAGGAGGTGGTGGTTTTCCCCTTGGTGCCGGTGACGCCGATAAGGGTCAGGCCGTCGGAGGGATTGTCGTAAAACCACCGGGCCGCCAGGCTCTGGGCCTTGCGGACGTCGGTGACCCGGATGCAGGGGATGTCCACCCCGGGAAAGTCCGTCTCCGCCAGGGCGCAGACGGCTCCCTGCCGCCGGGCCATGGCCAGATACTCCGGCTTGAAGCCGTAGCCCTTGCAGATAAAGAGGTCGCCGTCCCGGGCCTGACGGGAATCGTTGCAGATACCGGTGACGGCGGCGTCCCGGGCCGCCGGGGCCGCCAGCAGATCGTACTGCCGGAGCAGGTCCTCCAGATTGCGGGTTTGTTTCATAGGTGTTCCTTCTTTCGGGGGCTTATTTCATATTGAGCTTCCAATCGGAAATGCCGTAAAACGGGTTGGAGGCGGTGGGGGTGATGGGGGAGGACGCCGCACCGGCGGGCAGGAGCACGGAATAGCTCTTGAAGCACACCGGCACCATGGGGGCCTGGTCCAGGAGCTTTTCGCACAGGGCCGTCATGGCGGCGGACCGCTCCCCGGCCTCGGCGGCGCACAGGGCCGCCAGCAGGGCGTCCGTCTCGGGGTCTGTGAAGCCGCCGTAGTTCATGGCGGCATAGCTTTGCAGAAGGGGGCGCAGGTCCCAGTCGGCGGTGAGCTTCACCTGGCACAGGCACAGGTCGAAGTCCCCCTGCTCCAGGGCCTGGACATACTCGTCATAGGGCAGTGAGCGCACGGTGACCTGCAGATCGTACCGGGACAGCCCCGCCGCGATGGTCTGGGCGGTGGACACCCGGAAGCTGCTCTCCTGGTTCACCAGCAGGGTCAGGCTCCGGGTCTTGCCGGTGTTCAGCCCCGCCGCCTCCAGGGCGGAGGCATAGCCATCCTGGGAATAGGCGGTCTCCAGGTCCTTGGGATACAGGCCGCTGGCCGGAGACACCGGGAACTGGGCCGCCAGACCGTGGCCCAGCAGATAGGCGCTGACACAGCTGGCCCGGTCCACGCCCAGGGTCACGGCCCGGCGGACGGCGGGGTCGTCAAAGGGGGCCCGGCGGGTGTTCAGGCACAGATACTGCATAATGGTGGTGGCGGCGTCGGTATAGTCGCCGCTTCCGTATACGCTGGAGTCGTCCGCCCCGGTCAGGTCGCAGAACAGAAGCTGGACTTCCCGGGCATAGAAGGCGTAGGACACGGAGTCCGTATCCTTGCAGGCGGTCAGCTCGATGCGCTCCAGGGGCAGGGACTTCCCCTGCCACCAGGAGGCGTTTTTGGCCAGGTGGGCGCCGCCCTCGCCGCTGTAGGCGTAGGGCCCGGTGCCGGTGGGGAAGGTACTGCTCTCGGTGCCGGACTTCACAATGGGGATGTCCAGCCGGGAGACGAAGCTCCGGTTGTCGCCGGTGAGGGTGATGCGCACCGCCCCGCCGCTGGCCCGGATGTCCGACACCTCCGCCAGCCGCCCGCTGTAGCGGGCGGAGGACTGGGCCCGGCGCAGACTGTTCGCCACGTCCTGGGCGGTAACGGCACTGCCGTCGCTGAAGGTGACGCCGCTGCGCAGGGTGATGGTGTAGGTATACCGGGCGGCGTCATAGGTATAGGACTCCGCCAGGGCGGGCTGGGCCTCAAATTGCCCGTCCAGGGCGAACAGCCCCTCATACACCAGGGCCCCCAGGGTCTGCATGGCCCCGTCGGGGCAGGTGATGGGGTCCGCCGTCTCCCCCTTGAGATAGGGCAGGGCGAAGGAGGTGAGCTTCACGTCCTGCTTCTTCTGCTCCACGTTGTAATAGTCCGTCAGGGTGCCGAAAATGTCTTCCGGGTCAGCCGTCGACCAGTCGCACCCGGTCAGCGCCGTCAGGCACAGGGCCAGAAGCGCCGCGAATATGCGCTTTTTCATGGGATACCTCGATTTCACAGGCAGATCATGGCGATCTGAGCGCCCCGGGCCTGGCCCATCCGCCGGTGGGACCAGTACAGCTCCGGATGGCAGGCGGTGCAGTCCGGGGACACGTCGATTTGCCGCACCCCGGCCTTTTCCAGCCACCGGGCGTTGACGCCCTTCAGGTCCACGTGCCACTTAGGCCCCCGGCGGGTGATATACGGCTCCGCCTCCGGCCCCAGGGCGGCCTCCAGAGCCTGGGGCACGTCTGCGTCCGTTTCAAAACAGCAGGGGCCGATGGCCGCCCCGATGGCGGCCCGCAGGTCCCCTGGGTCCGTGCCGAACAGCTCCTGCATCCGGCGGACGGTTTTGTATACGATGCCGCCGGCGGCGCCCCGCCAGCCGGCATGGGCCGCGCCCACGGCCCCGTGCACCGGGTCGTGGAGCAGGATGATGCCGCAGTCGGCGGAGAACACCACCAGGGGGATCCCCGGGGTGTCCGTGACCATGGCGTCCACGCTGGTATAGTCCCGGTCCCGGAACAGGCCCTTGCCGCAGTCCTCCGCCGTCACATGGCGGACGTTGTCCTCATGGACCTGCTTGCTCAGCACCGCCCGGTGCTCATCCACCCCCAGGGCGGCGCAGAACCGGCGGTAATTTTCCCGGACCCGGTCCATGTCGTCCCCCCGGCCCACACCCAGGTTCAGGGAGTCCCAGGGGGCGGGGCTGACGCCGCCGATGCGGGTGGAGAACCCGTGGCGCACGCCGGACAGGACGGTGCTGGTCTTGATAAGCAGGCCGTTTTCCTCATGGGCCAGAAAGGACATGGGCAAACCCTCCGTCACGCGTTTCTGCCGCAGCAGTTCTTATACTTCTTGCCGGAGCCGCAGGGGCAGGGCTCGTTGCGGCCGATCTTCTTGACCTTCCGGGGCTGTTTTTTCACGGTGCCGTCGCCGCCCACGCTTTCGGAGGTGGCGTTGGCCACCCGCTCCCGCTTGACCTCCTCGTTCTTCTTCAGCCGCACGGAATACAGCCGCCGGACCGTCTCGTCCTGGATGGCGGCGATCATCTCCTCGAACATCTCCAGGGATTCCTTCTTATAGGCGATGATGGGGTCGGTCTGGGCATAGGCCCGCAGGCGGATGCCCTGGCGCAGGTCGCTCATGGCGTCGATGTGCTCCATCCAGTATTCATCCACCACCCGCAGAAGGACCACGCGCTCCACCTCCCGCATGACGGGAGCGGTAAATTCGTCCTCCTTCTGCTGATAGTAGCCGGCGGCGGCCTGGGTGAAGGCGTCGGTAACGGCCTGGGCGTCCATGGCGTCCAGCTGCTCCTGGGAGAAGCGCACGGCGTACTTGGGGAAGTACACGCCCTCCACCTGCCGCAGAAGCTCCTGGCAGGAGGTCATATCCAGATGCTGGACGCCGCTGAAGGCATTCTGCACCAGGTGGGTGATGGAGGTGTTCATCATGTTCATGATGACGTCCTTCACGTCCATGCCCTCCAGCACCTGGCGGCGCTGGCCGTAGATGATCTCCCGCTGCTTGTTCATCACGTCGTCGTATTCCAGCACGGACTTTCGGGCCTGGAAGTTCCGGGACTCCACGGTGGTCTGGGCCTGCTCGATGGCGCGGG
>ENA-OZLH01001495-OZLH01001495.1-human-gut-metagenome-genome-assembly--contig:-NODE-1495-length-11067-cov-4.885489_pt1 | contig 11067 bp, 7 predicted proteins | sample MGYA00244832_ERZ653776 | MGnify/ENA primary metagenome ERZ653776 (study PRJEB26926, sample SAMN06165218) | human gut metagenome | biome: ENVO:00009003; feature: ENVO:2100002; material: ENVO:00002003...
ACGAGATCATGCCTAGTCTCGTGGGCTCGGAGATGTGTATAAGAGACAGCATCAACACCGTGCGCTGTTCCCACTATCCCAACCACCCCTATTTCTACGACCTGTGCGACCGCTACGGCCTGTACGTGATGGATGAAGCCAACTGCGAGGCCCACGGAATCCGCAACAGCGGCATGGACATTTCCAGAAAACCCTCCTGGAAGAAGGCGCACGTGGAGCGCAACATGAGCATGGTTCACCGCTCCAAGAACCATCCCTCCATCGTCTTCTGGTCCCTGGGCAACGAGTCCGGCAACGGCCCCAACTTCGTGGCGGCCTCGGAAGCCATCAGGGCCTATGACGATACGCGCCCCCTCCATTACTGCGAATTCCCGCACGGCCACAAGGCCGTGGATATGGATTCCGCCATGTATCCGCCCGTGGACCGGGTGGAAAACTGGGGGAAGCAGAAGACCTCCCGCCCCTTCTTCGTGTGCGAATACGCCCATTCCATGGGGAATGCCCTGGGCAATTTCAAGGAGTACATGGAAGCCTTTGAGTCCTCCCCGCGCATGGTGGGCGGGGCCATCTGGGATTTTGTGGACCAGTCCCTCCGCGCCAACCCTGCCGGAAACGGGATTTACAAGCCCGCGCCCTTCAAGGGCGTGACGCAGGCTTACGGCGGCATGTTCGGGGACAGGCCCAACCAGGCCAATTTCTGCGACAACGGCATTATCCTGGGCAACCGGAACACCACGGCCAAGACGAAGGAGGTGAAGAAGGTGTACCAGTACATGGCCTTTGTCCGCAAGGACGGCTCGCTGACCGTGCTGAACAAGTATTTCCACAAGCCGTTGAAGGGGTATGCGCTTTACCTGGTGTCCCTCGCGCCCGGCGGCAATCATGCCGTGGAGCGCATGGCGTTGCCGGAAATAGCTCCCGGCAAGTCCGTGACGGTGAAACTGCCTTCCGCCGCCATGCAGACGGGTTCCCTGATGGTTCTGGCGGACGCCCGGTTCAAGCTGCCGGAAGACGTGAAGGAGCTTTCAGCCAAGCAACTGGAGCACGTGGCGGACGAGTGCGAAGCTTACGAGTGGTTCCCGGCGACCGTGGAGAAGGAGGCCTCCGTGAAGGCTCCGGCGGCTCTTCCCGCCGTCTCCGTGCGCCAGGGCGATCCCGTGGTGGTGCAGGGGAAAGGCTTTTCCGCCTCTTTCAAGGACGGGATGCTTTCCGCCCTCCGGTACGGCAGCCAGGACCTGATTCTTCCGGACTATCCGGTGGCTCTCCAGGCGTACCGTTCCCCGGTGGATAACGACGCCTGGATCAGGGGCAAGGTGGAAGGGAAGATGAAGATGCAGAACATGAAGGCGGAGTATTCCGGCGTGAAGGCCGCCGTCATTTCCCCCGGCGTGGCTCGCATCACGGCGCAATTCCGGACGAAAGGCTCCGACCTTTCCTTCTCCGGGGAGGTTGCCTGGACGGTGTTCGGCAACGGCATCATCAATGCCTCCGTCAGGATGTATCCCTCCGCCAAAGGGGAAGAGCTTCTGCGGCTGGGCGTCACCTTCGGGATGCCTGCCGCCTATGACCAGGTGGAGTACCTGGGACTGGGGCCGTGGGACAATTACCGGGACCGCCGCACGAGCTGCTGGAAGGACGTCTTCCGCACTTCCGTGGACGACATGTTTTTTGCCTATTCCCGGCCCCAGGACATGGGCAACCGCATGGAGACGGACTGGGTGGCCCTGTCCAAACCCAAGGCGGCCCCGGCGTTGTGGGTGGGGTCCGCTTCTCCCAGGGCTCCGCTGGAGGTGTCCGTCCTGCGCTATACGCCTAAGGAGCTCAACAACGCCAAAAGCCTGGACAGGCTGCCGGAAAAGGACAAGGTGATCGTGAATCTGGACGCCTTCCAGATGGGGCTGGGCGGTTCCTCCTGCGGGCCGCGCCCCCTGGCGAAGTACCAGACGCTGAGCGAGGCCACCCCCCTGGGTTTTGTGCTGGCCCCCACATCCGCCCTGCTGAACTTGGCGCGCGCGGGCCTGGGCGTGCCCCATTCCCCCGTGATTGAACGGGACGGGGACGGCATGGTCAGCCTGGTTTCCTCCACGCCCGGAGCGGAGATGAAGTATTCCGTCAACAAGGGGCCGGAGAAAACGTACCGGAAGCCCTTCAAGCTTCCCGAAGGGGAGGTCAGGGCCTGGGCCGCCGCCGGGAAGTTCGGCAAGGCGCTGCCCACGTCTCCCGGCGAGCGGAAATTCCCCCTCGTCAAGGGGCAGGGCGAATGGAAGATTCTGAGCGCTTCCTCGGAAGAGCCGGATACCGGGTTTGCCCACTTCGCCATTGACGGGAATCCGGATACCTGCTGGCACACGTCGTACACGAACGGCCTGCCGGGCTTCCCCCACTCCATTGCCGTGGACATGGGCACCAGGATGAAGTTCACCGGGTTCATCTACACGCCCAGAATGGACAAGGACAAGGGCCTGATCAGCCAGTACGCGTTCTCCGTTTCCGATGACGGCCAGAACTGGAAGGAAGTGAAGAAAGGCCAGTTCACGTACCATTATATCAGGAAAGACCCCGCGGTTCAGCGCATCGACTTCGGCAAGCCTGTGGAGGCACGCTATTTCAAGCTGGATGCCCGGTCCCCGGTGAAGGGCGGCGAGCAGAGCGCCACCGTGGCGGAACTGAATATCATCACCCAGTAACGGATAGGCGGGAGCTCCGCTTTCCCGAATGAAAGTTTTTTTCAGCCGTGCATCCCTTCAGGGGCGCACGGTTTTTTGTTGTGGCCAGGGACCGCCGTCCGGGAGGGAAGGGCAGCCGGAAGAAAGCCCCTGACAGGAACGGTTTCTTCAAGGACATGTCGCAAATCATTGATGCTATTTATGTTTCATGCGCGGAAAACGATGCCGCCTGTTTTCCTGTCCGGCGGAGTTCAACATTTTTTCCTCAAGGATATTAACGGAAGCGAAAAATGTTTTTTTCTTTGAAAGAAAGAAGCCTGCGAAGAGGTAATACGACTTATGCGTAGAATTATCACCTGTATGTTGGGCGTTGCCGCCCTGGGCCTGTGCGCTGCAGGAGCGGAAACGCCTGTTTCCGCTGCGGAGAAAGTTTTGCCCGCCTGCAAGAGAATGGTCTGGAACCGCGGCTGGGAGTTCCGGCTGGAAGACGAACCCGGAAAGAGCGGCTGGCAGACGGCGCATCTGCCCCATACGTTCAGCCTGCCCTATTTCATGTCCGACTCCTTTTACACGGGACGGGGAGCCTACCGCAAGAAGCTGGTGATGCCGGAGGAGTGGAAGGGGCAAAAGGTTTTTCTGGATTGCGGGGCTGCCTTCCAGGTGGCGGAGGTGGTGGTGAACGGGAAGGCCGCGGGCAGCCATGAGGGAGGGTATACGGCATTCCGTGCGGATTTGACGCCTTTCCTGAAGCCCGGAGAGAATTGGGTGGAGGTGCGCGTGGACAACCGCTGGAGTCCCCGCATTGCCCCGCGGGCCGGGGAACATTCTTTTTCCGGCGGCCTGTACCGGAACGTGCATCTGCACGTGTGCTCCCCCGTGCACATTCCGGCCTGCGGCGTCTGGGTGCAGACGCCGGAAGTGACGCCCTCCCGCGGGAAAGTGCGCATCCTGACGGAGGTGAAGAATGATTCTCCGGAAATGAAGAAGTTTTCTGTGCGCCACACCGTGCGCGAGGAGAAGGGCGGCCGTGTGGTTTTGCGCGGGGAGAAGCCCGTGAAGCTGGCTGCGGGAGGGGCGGACCGCATTCAGACGGACCTGCCTCCGCTGGCCGCTCCCAAATTGTGGAGTCCGGCAGCGCCCAACATGTACCGGGTGACGACGGAGCTGGTGGACGAGAAGGGGAAGACGCTGGACCGGACTGAAAGTCCCCTGGGTTTCCGCTCCCTGGAGCTGACGGCGGACCGGGGCATGCTGATTAACGGGAAGCCCGTTTATCTGCAAGGGGCCAATGTGCACCAGGACCATGCCGGGTGGGGGGATGCCGTGACGGATGCCGGGGCGCGCCGTGACGTGCTGCTGATGAAGAACGCCGGGTTTAATTTCATCCGCGGCTCCCATTATCCCCATTCCCAGGCTTTTCTGGACGCCTGCGACCGGGAGGGCATGTGCATGCTGAATGAAGGCATTTTCTGGGGCATGGGCGGGTTTAAGAAGGACAACCGCTATTGGAATTGTGACGCCTACCCCACCGATGAAAAGGACCGCGCCGCTTTTGAGGAAAGTTGCATGCGCCAGGTGAGGGAAATGGTGCTGCAATTCCGGAACCATCCTTCCATCGTCATCTGGAGCATCAGCAACGAGCCGTTTTTCACCCAGCATGCGCAGGAGTCCAGGGAATTGTGCGCCAGGCTCATTGCGCTGGTGAAGGAGCTGGACCCGACGCGCCCCGTGTGCGCGGGGGGAGGTCAGCGCGGGAATTTTGACAAACTGGGGGACCTGGCCGCTTTCAACGGGGACGGCTCACGCGTGAAGACGCCCGGAAGGCCCAGCATGGTGACGGAATACGGTTCCGTGAGCTGCAAGAGGCCGGGAGCGTACGCGCCGGGCTGGGGGGACATGAAGAAGGACAAGGACGCCGGCGTCCGCTATCCCTGGCGGGTGGGGGAGGCGGTCTGGTGCGGTTTTGACCACGGCAGCATCTGGCCCTCCGGCGGCCGCATGGGCATTGTGGATTATTTCCGCATCCCCAAGCGCGCCTGGTACTGGTACAGGAATGAGTTCAAACGCATTCCCCCGCCGGAATGGCCCGTGAAGGGAACTCCGGCGCAGGTGAAGCTGTCCGCGGACAAGAAGGTGATCAGCCCGGCGGACGGCACGGACGACGTGCACGTGACCGTGAAGGTAGCGGACGCCTCCGGCAGGCAGATAGCCAATGCCGTTCCGGTGACGCTCACGGTGGAGTCCGGCCCCGGGGAGTTCCCCACCGGCAAGAGCATCACGTTCACGCCCGGAACGGACATTGACCTCATTGACGGCTGCGCGGCCATTGAGTTCCGGTCCTATTATGCCGGGAAAACGGTCATCAAGGCATCTTCCCCCGGATTGAAGGGGGACAGCCTCCAAATCGTTTCCCGGAAGGCCCCGGCGTACGCGGCGGGCAGGAGCGCGGAAACGGCGGACAGGCCCTACAAGCGTTTCACCGCACAGGAAAGGGACGCCCAGCTGGCGCGGTACGGCCAGTCCGGAACCGGAGAAAAAGCCAATTTGGCGGCATTGAGGCCCTGTTCCGCTTCATCCAATGTCCAGGACGCGATGAAGGCGTCCGACGGGGACGCCGCTTCCGCCTGGAAGCCGTCCGCGGATGACAAGGCGCCGTGGTGGCGGCTGGACATGGAGTTTGAATTCCGCCTGGACCGGGTGGAGGCGAAGGCCGCCGGAAACTGGAAGGGGCAGCCCCCCGTGGTGCAGATCAGCAGGGACGGCAACACCTGGAAGGACGTCAAAACCGTTCTGAACAAGGATGGGACGGGGCTGACCGCAGCGTGCCCGAAGGACGCCGGAGCCAGGTATGTCCGCATCCGGCTGTCGCCGGGGCAGGGGATTGCGGAAGTGGCCGTATGGCCGGCGGATGCCTCATGAGGGCTCCCGTTTCTCCGGAGCGGGGGGCTTTTTCCGGCCTCTCCGCGTGCCGGAGCCGCCGGAATCCTCTTCCGCCCGCTGGCGGCGCAGCTTGTCCCAGTACGCCAGCCGCTTGTTGATTTCCCGCTCAAAGCCCCGTTCCGGCGGTTTGTAGAACTGGCGGCGGGGCATCTTGTCCGGAAAGTAGTTCTGGCCGGAGAAGGCATCCGGCGCGTCGTGGTCGTACGCGTAATTCTTCCCGTAGCCCAGCTCCTTCATCAGTTTGGTGGGCGCGTTCAGGATGTGCGCGGGCGGCATCAGTGAGCCGTGTTCCCTGGCGGCTTTTTGAGCGGCTCCCCATGCAGTGTAGGCACTGTTGGACTTGGGGGCGCACCCCAGGTAGATGACCAGTTCCGCAATGGCCAGCTCCCCTTCCGGAGAACCCAGCCGTTCGTACGTGTCCCACGCGGCGATTGCCATCTGGAGCGCGGCGGGATCCGCCAGGCTGATGTCTTCCATCGCGAAGCGGGTCAGGCGGCGCAGCAGGTAGAGGGGGTCCTCCCCGCCCTGGAGCATGCGGGCGGCCCAGTACAGGGCCGCGTCTGTGTCCGAACCGCGCAGGGATTTGTGCAGGGCGCTGATCAGGTTGTAGTGGCCTTCCCTGTCCTTGTCGTACACCGGGGCGCGCTGCTGGACGATTTTCAGCAGGGCCTCCGTGTCCAGGACGTCGTCCGGCCTGCACAGGTCAAAGACGCTTTCCATCAGGTTGATAAGGTAGCGGCCGTCGCCGTCCGCCAGGTCCACCAGGGTGGCGCGGGCTTCCGGAGTGAGCGGCAGCTTCCGCTGGAGGAGGGATTCCGCCCGTTCAATGATGCTGTCCAGCGCTGCGGCGTCCAGAGCGTGCATGACGAAGACCTTGCAGCGCGAGAGCAGGGCGCTGTTGAGTTCAAAGGAGGGGTTTTCCGTGGTAGCGCCCACCAGCGTGACGGTGCCGTTTTCCACATAGGGGAGGAAGCCGTCCTGCTGGGCGCGGTTGAAGCGGTGTATTTCATCCACGAACAGGAGGGTGCCTTCCCCGTATTCCCGGCGTTTGGCCGCCTCGTCAAAGGCTTTCCGGAGGTCCGCCATGCCGGAGAAGACGGCGGAGAGCGCCACGAAGTGCATGGACGTGCGCGTGGCCAGAATGCGCGCCAGCGTGGTTTTTCCGCAGCCGGGCGGCCCCCACAGGACGAAGCTGGTCAGTTTGCCGGAGTCCGCCATGCGCCGTATGGGGCCGTCTTCCCCCAGAAGATGGTCCTGCCCCACGATTTCAGCCAGTGCGGACGGTCTCAGGCGGTCCGCCAGGGGACGGTCCGCAAAGGCGGCGAACAGGCTGGGGGCTTCATCTTTTTTCATGGTGCCCATCGTACGCCGCCCGGAGGGGAAAGGCAAGGGAGGGATGGCGGCACCGCTGTTGTTTGCCTGTCCCGGCGTGTCATGGAGAACTGTCCGGAAAGGGTTTTTGTACCTGGACGGAGGAAAAGAGAAAGACATGGAGGGGAAAGTGTGTATCATGGCCGCCATGATGCGCTTTTTCCGCCCCTTTTTCGTGCTGATGCTTTCCGGCGCGGCCTGCATGGCCGCCCAGGGACAGGAGCAGATCATTCCCCGGCCCGTTTCCGTGAAATATGGGGAAAAGGGGCCGGAGGGAGGCATCGTTCTGGATGCCGGAAGCCGCATCGTCTGCCGGGAAAAGGACCCCGGATTTCAGAAGCAGGCCCGTTTTCTCCAGCAGTTTTTAGCGCAGGGAACCGGACTTTCCCTGAACGGAGAGGAGGGGACGAATGCCATATGCATTGAAAAGGACGCCTCCCTGAAGCAATACGGTCCGGAAGCCTACAGGCTGGAAGTGAAGCCCGGCCTGATTTCCATCCGTGCCGCTTCCCCCAAAGGCGTCTATTACGCCGGGCAGAGCCTGGCGCAGATGCTTCCGCCGGCCTTTTTCGACAACCGCGCGGACAAGTCCGCCACGGTCTGGAAGGTGGCGGACAAGCCGTTTTTCATGCTGGATTACCCCCGGTTTTCATGGCGGGCCTTCATGCTGGATGAGGCGCGGCATTTTTTCGGAGAGGAAGAGGTCAGGAAGCTGATCGACCAGATGGGGCTGCTGAAGATGAACGTTCTGCACTGGCATTTGTCCGATGATGCGGGATGGCGCATCCAGATTAAAAAGTACCCCAAATTGACGTCCGTGGGCAGCAAAAGGAAGGATACGGAAGTGGAGACCTGGGGGAGCGGCAAGTATGCCGGCAAGCCCCATGAAGGATTTTATACGCAGGAGCAGATCAGGCGCATTGTGCGCTATGCGGCGGAGCGCAATATCACCATTGTGCCGGAGATAGACGTGCCCGGCCATTCCGCCGCGGCCATCGTCTCCTACCCGGAACTGAAGCTTTCCGCTCGCCCCCTGCCGGAGATTCCCGTCAGCTTCAACGACGGAGCGGCCTTTGACCCCACCAGCGAGCGCACCTACCAGTTCATCGGGGACGTGATGACGGAACTGGCCTCCCTCTTTCCGGGGGGAATCATCCACATTGGCGGCGACGAAGTGCGCTACAAGAAGTACTGGGAGGGCGTCCCCCATATTGAGGCGTTCATGAAGAAGAAGGGCATCAAGACGTTCCCGGACCTCCAGATTATGTTTACGAACCGCATTTCCGGGATGCTCGCCAAAAAAGGGGTGAGGACGATCGGCTGGAATGAAATCCTGGGTACCGACGTTCACCATGACGGGGGCCAGGGAGCTGCCCTGGGACGTCTGGACGGAAAGGCGATCATCCATTTCTGGTACGGGTCCGACAAGATCGCCACCAAGGCGATCGAGGACGGCCACCAGGTGGTCAATTCCACCTCCCACATGACCTATATCAACAAGGACGAGCAGAAGCTGCCCCTGTCCAAGTCCTATTCCTTTGAGCCCGTTTTTCCCGGATTAAAGCCCAAGCACCATGACCGGGTCCTCGGGCTGGGATGCCAGGTGTGGACGGAATGGATTCCGGATGCGGGCAAGCTGGAGCGGCGCGTGTTCCCGCGCATAGCCGCTTATGCGGAGACGGGATGGAGCCGGAAGGAAGACAAGAATTACCCGGATTTCCTGAGGCGCCTGAAGAGGTATGTGGAGATTCTGGATGCACGGGGCATCAATTACGGGGAAACCCGCTAGGGCTGCCGGAGGGGGCGGCAGAGGCATGGTTTCTCCGCTGTTCCCGCAGTGCGATGATCCGGGAATTCTCTTTTTGACGGGGATTCCGGGGAGGTGTTTTTGAGCGTTTTTTCCGCCGTGGCATGACACGGACGGAAGGCGCTTGCGGATCATGAGTTGCTGTTTTTTCCGGATTTGTTCCTGCGTCACCCTCCGGCATGAAATCAACAAATGTGCCAAATCCTTTCTCCAACTGGCAAGGGATGCAGTTTAAAAAGACCGTTTGAATCCCGGATATAACCATCAATATAGATATAGGAGAATCATAGGATGTCATTCATGTCGTCACACTATCATCAGCTTTACACCCCGGAAGATACTGCCGTGGTATTCATTGACCATCAGCCCCAGATGACCTTTGGCGTAGCCAGCATCAACCGGGCGGACCTGATCAACAACGTTACCCTGCTGGCCAAGGCTTCCAAATTGTTCCAGGTGCCCACCATCATCACCGCCGTGGAAACGGAAAGCTTTTCCGGGTATGTCTGGCCGCAGCTGCTGGACGTGTTCCCCGGCCAGCACGTGATTGAACGCACCTCCATGAATTCCTGGGATTCCGACGAGTTCCGCAAGGCCATCAAGGCGACGGGACGCAAGAATATCCTGCTTACCGGTCTTTGGACGGAAGTGTGCGTCACCTGGCCGGCCATTGAAATGATGGGCGACGGATACAACATTTACGTGGTGGAAGACTGCTGCGGCGCCACCTCCCGTGATGCCCAGAAGGCCGCCCTTTCCCGCATTACCCAGGCGGGCGGAACCCGGCTGACGACTATTGCCGCCATTCTGGAATTCCAGCGCGACTGGAAGAACAAGGAACATTACGATGCCCTGATGAATCTGCTCAAGCAGCAGGGCGGAGCCTACGGCGTGGGCGTGGAATACGCCTACACGATGATTCACCACGCTCCCCAGTCTGCGGTGTCCCCGCAGGTGGTGAAGCATGATCATTAATTGATCCAGGAGCATTCCCCTGCCGGAAAGTCCGTGTTTGCGGGCTTTCCGCCGGAGGAAGCTCCGGAAACACTGAACACTGCATGAAGGCCATGGACCCTTCCCATGAAGTGACTGTAGTCGTGCGCCGGCACATTCTGCCGGGCCATGAAGCCCAGTTTGAGCATGCCATGAGGGATTTTGTCAATTTTGTACTGGGTTGTGCCGGGCATGTGGGCATCAGCGTCTTGAGGCCGAACGACGGGAACGGGGAATATGTGGTGGTGGACCGTTTTGCCAATGCCGCCGCCAGAAAGGCCCTGGTTTCCTCCCCTGAGTATGAACGCTGGATGAAGCTGCTGGGGGCCCATACGGAAGGCGAACCGGACATGCAGGAGATGAATGGGCTGGACGCCTGGCTGAACCAGCCGGACAGCCCCATGAAGACGCCTCCGCGTTACAAGACGGCAGTGGCCACCTATCTGGGGGTGTGCGTCGTCATTTTTCTTTTGAATATTACTGTGGGAGACCTGATTCACAGCCTGCCCGCATGGCTTTCCTTTCTCTTCTTCAATGCCTGCGTGGTGGCTCTGCTGACCTGGGTATTCATGCCGCTGATCAGCCGCATGCTGTCTTCCTGGCTTTTCAGCCGGCAGGGGGAAGCGGCTGCGGAAACAACCCCGAACCATGATGAAAACAATGAAAAATAATGAAAAAGTTTACGCCGATTTGATGATCTCAAACGGCAAGATAGCAACGCTGGATGAACGCGGCACCATCCTGTGCATCCCAAAGGAGGACACACCGTGAAAAAAGCCTATCTTCCGCCTCTGGCCGTTCTCGCGGTAATTCTGGCCTTTGCCGTCTGGAACAGCCTCTCCATGTCGGAGGACACCAGCCGCTGGCGGGATCAGCTCCAGTGTGCAGATGCCCAGGCCCAGGCCGGAAACTGGCCCGCCGCCACCGCCGAGCTGGTGGACAGCTACAAGGACTGGTCCGCTCATCAAACTTACCTGCACATCGTCTCCGAACACGAAGCAGTCGACGACGCCGAAACCATGTACCGCCGGGCCATGGCCTTTGCCGCAGCCCGGGAACCCAATGAGTTCCGGGCTGAGCTGTCAGACCTGCGGGATCAGCTGCGGCTGGTTGCCGAACGGGAACGCTTTACCATAAAGAACATTCTCTAGTCCTGCTCATTTCTCGGAGAGAAGTTTGTTCAGCTCCGCCATAAAGGTATCAATATCCTTGAACTGCCGGTAAACGGAGGCAAAACGCACATAGGCCACCTCATCGGCCTTTTTCAGCTTATCCATGACCATCTCGCCC
>ENA-OZLH01001496-OZLH01001496.1-human-gut-metagenome-genome-assembly--contig:-NODE-1496-length-11062-cov-5.097302_pt1 | contig 11062 bp, 8 predicted proteins | sample MGYA00244832_ERZ653776 | MGnify/ENA primary metagenome ERZ653776 (study PRJEB26926, sample SAMN06165218) | human gut metagenome | biome: ENVO:00009003; feature: ENVO:2100002; material: ENVO:00002003...
CCATAAAACAGTGTACGAACGTCTTGTCGATCCCGTACTCTTTCGAAATATCGCACAACTTGAACAAATGATCGAGCGAACTGTGCACGCCGCCGTCCGACAGCAGGCCCATGAAATGCACCTGCTTGCCGTTCACCTTCGCATAGGTGAACGCCTTCACGATCTCCGGATTCTTCAGAATCGAATTGTCGCGGCAGGCCCGGTTGATCTTCCCCAGATCCTGGTATACGACGCGTCCGGCGCCGATATTCAGGTGACCTACTTCCGAATTACCCATCTGTCCGTCGGGAAGGCCGACGTTTTCGCCGTCGGTCAGCAACTGCGCCGACGGATATTTGGCCTCCAGGCCGTTGATATAGACCGGGTCGGCCGAATAAACCACATCGTCGTGGCCGTGATCGCCTTTGCCCCAGCCGTCCAAAATCATCAGTAATACTTTGTTTGCCATCGTCTTTCTTTTTTCGGGGAAACCTGTCCGTTTCCCGCTCTTCCACTTATTTCAATTCTCCTTTGATCAATTCCACGGCTCTGAAAATAGCCTTTTCGAGTCCTTCGGGTTTCTTACCGCCGGCCGTCGCGAAGAACGGCTGCCCGCCGCCTCCGCCGCCGATCTCTTTAGCCGCCTCGCGGATCACTTTCGACGCATTCACACCCCGGGCCACGATCTCGTCGCCCAGCATAATCGTCAACGTCACCTTGTCGCCGAAGGCCGATCCGGTCACGAACACGAGATTCGGAAATTTCGGCTTCAGCCCGAAAGCGATTCCTTTAATGACGTCGGGCATCAAATCCAACTGGCGAGCGACCAGTACGACGCCGTCCTCCTCGGTCAGGTTCGGCTCAATGCTCTCTTTGTACAGTGCAGCCTGCTTTTCATCGTTGATGAGAATCATGATGATGTCCGCAGCCTTTGCAGCCTCGGCGCTCGTCATGACCTTGAGGCCCTGTGCCTCGGCCTTTGCCCAGCTCTTGGAGCCTTCATACAGACCGACGATAACGTCAACGCCGCTGTCCTTCAGGTTCAGTGCATGTGCGTGACCCTGCGAGCCGTAGCCGATGATGGCAACGGTCTTGCCTGCGAGCTTCTGCAGATCGCAATCCTGCTGATAAAAAATTCTTGCCATGATAAATTACCTCTTTCTGTGCATGAATTGGTATGTTAATTTAAATGGACAAACTAAATTAGAAATTGATGGCCTGACGGATCGTCGTGCTGCCCTTTTCAAGGGAAACATTGCCGGTGCGGCAGATCTCAAGGATCTCGTAGTCGCGCATCAAATCGACGAATTCATCGATTTTTCGCGATTCGGAGGTCAGGCAAAGCATCAGGGAATCCTTGGAGTAATCCATGGTCTTCGCGCCGAACGCGTCCGCCGCGGCAAGGATGTCACTGCGCGTTTTGGAATCGTTTTTCAGCTTAATGAGCATCAGCTCGCAGCTGACGGAGGTGTCCGGGGTAAACTCTTTAATGGAGCAAACATCCGGCAGCTTATAAAGCTGGTTCACGAGCTGCTGCTTCTGCGTCTCGCCGCCCTCAAACGTGACGGTGATGCGGGAAAGCGCGTTCGATTCCGTTTCGCTGACGGTCAGAGAAATGATGTTGAACTGACGTCTTCTGAACATGCTCGTCACACGGTTCAGCACGCCGAACTGGTTATTGACCAGAACCGCTACGGTATATCGATTCATCTCATTCACCCACCTTCATGATAATATCATCCATGCTGCCGCCCGGCGGGAGCATGGGCAGGACGAATTCATCCTTATCGATCCTGCAATCGATGACATACGGGCCGTCGCAGCTGAACGCGTGCTCAAACGCCTTGTCGAGCGCCGCCACGGTATCAACAGCCTCGCCGTCCGCGCCGAACGCGCGCGCAAGCGCCACAAAGTCGGTCTTGCGGTCGAGAATCGTGTTGGAATAGTGCTTATTAAAGAACAGCGTCTGCCACTGACGCACCATGCCGAGCACGCCGTTATTCATCAGAAGGACGACAACCGGCACGTTGTAGGTTACGGCAGTGGTGAGTTCGTTGAGACACATGCCGAAGCTGCCGTCGCCCGTGACGAGCACGCTGCGCTCGCCTGTGCCGACCGCCGCACCGATGGCCGCACCGAGGCCGAAGCCCATGGTGCCGAGGCCACCGCTGGAAATGAAGCGGCGCGGCTTTTTGAAGTTCACGTTCTGCGCCGCCCACATCTGGTGCTGGCCGACGTCCGTTGCAACGGCGGTATTCTCGCCGAGGTGCTTGTTCAGCGTCATGATCGCGTTGCGGGGCGTAAGGCCCGGGCGAATATCGAGATAATCGTTTTCGGTTTCTTTTAAGGCCTTCACAGCCTTTTCCCAGTCGGGCTTCTGCTCTGCGTTGACGAGCGGAATGAGCTTTTGCAGCGTCAGCTTCACGTCGCCGCGCAGGCCGCAGGCGGAGTTCACGGTTTTCGAGAGCTCGGAGCCGTCCACGTCAATATGGATGATCTGCGCAAGCTTCGCAAACTTCTCGCGGTTGCCCGTCACGCGGTCGTTAAAGCGCACGCCGAGCGAAATGATGAGGTCGGCGTCGTGCATCGCCATGGAGGAAGCGTAGTGGCCGTGCATGCCCTGCATACCGAGGAAACGCGGGTGGTCGGTCGGAATGCCGGAAAGGCCCATCAAGGAGCAGCCGATCGGCGCGTCGATCTTCTCGGCGAGCGCCAGCATTTCTTCCTGTGCTTCCGATGTGATGAGACCGCCGCCGAAGTAAATGAACGGACGCTTCGAGGCATTGATGAGCGCCGCGGCTTCTTTGATGCGCACGTCTTTCGCCGCGTGGCGTTCTTCGGGCTGTACGGGTGCCTGCGGCTCGTAGTCGCAGACCGCTGTCTGCACGTCCTTCGGCACATCGATGAGCACCGGGCCCGGTCTGCCGGACTGCGCAAGCGCAAACGCCTCGCGGATGGTGTCCGCCAGATTCTCCACGGAGCCGACGAAGTAGTTGTGCTTCGTAATGGGCAGCGTCACGCCCGTAATGTCGATCTCCTGGAAGCTGTCCGTACCGATCTGTGTCGTCGGCACGTTGCCGCAAATCGCGACAAGCGGGATGGAATCGAGGTACGCCGTCGCAATACCGGTCACAAGGTTCGTTGCGCCCGGGCCGGAGGTGGACATCACCACGCCCACCTTGCCGGTCGCTCTTGCGTAGCCGTCCGCCGCGTGGGCAGCGCCCTGCTCGTGCGCCGTCAGCATGTGGCGAATTTCATTCTGATATTTATAAAGACTGTCGTAAACGTTCAGGATCTGCCCGCCCGGATAACCGAAAACGGTGTCGCAGCCCTGTTCAATTAAAGTTCTGATGAGGATATCTGCACCTGTAAGCTGCATTCAATTACTCCTTCGTTAAGTATTCGAGAATGAGGTCGCCGCACTTTTTGCAGCCGACCTTCGTCATGCCGTCTTCCATAATGTCGGCAGTACGGTAGCCCGCGTCAAGGTACTTGGAAACCGCATGCTCCACCGCATCGGCTTCCTTCTCCATATCGAAGCTGTAACGCAGCATCATGGCGGCGGAAAGAATGGTGCCGATCGGGTTTGCAAGGTCCTGACCCGCAATGTCCGGTGCAGAGCCGTGGATCGGCTCGTACAGGCCGCAGCTCGTCGCACCGAGGCTCGAGGACGGGATCATGCCGATGGAGCCGGTAATCATGGAAGCTTCGTCGGAAAGAATGTCGCCGAACATGTTCTCCGTCACGATGACGTCGAACTGTGCCGGGTTCTTCACGATCTGCATCGCGCAGTTATCGACGAGCATATCGGTCAGCTCCACGTCGGTGTATTCTTCCGCCAAGCGGTGCATGACCTTCTTCCAAAGGCGGCTCGTGTCGAGCACATTGCTCTTTTCTACGGAGCACAAACGGTGATTGCGCTTTCTTGCCGTCTCAAATCCGATGCGGCCGATGCGCTCGATCTCCGCTTCACTGTACTTCATAATGTCCGTCGCGACCGGCTGGCCGTCTGCATCATCGGTCTTATGCTCGCCAAAATAGATGCCGCCGATGAGCTCGCGCACGATGATGAAATCGATGCCCTTTTCGACAATAGATTTTTTCAGCGGAGAAGCGTCAGAGAGCTGCGGCCAGATCTTCGCCGGGCGGTTGTTGCTGTAAACACCCATACCCGCGCGCAGGCGCAGCAGACCCTTTTCCGGGCGCTTCGGGCCCGGCACGTCGTTCCACTTGTCGCCGCCTACGGCGCCGAGCAGCACACTGTCGGAAGCTACGCACTTATCGAGCATTTCCTGCGGCAGCGGGTCGCCCCACTTATCGATGGCACAGCCGCCCATATCGACGTCTGTATAATGAAAGGTGTGTCCGTACAGCTCTGCAATTTTATCCAGCACGCGGAGCGCTTCGTTTACGATCTCCGGGCCGATGCCGTCGCCGCGGATCACCGCGATGTTTTTCGTCATTTGTTTTCCGCCTCCTTGAGGGACTTCAGCAAGCCGCCTGCTTTGATGATGTTCTGAATGAACGGCGGGAACGGCTGTGCCTTATACGTCTTGCCGGTCGTGATATCGGTGATGATGCCGGTATCAAAATCGACCGAAACTTCGTCGTTTGCGTTGATCTCGTCTGCCGCTTCCTCGCACTCGAGAATCGGCAGGCCGATATTGATGGCGTTGCGGTAGAAAATACGCGCAAAGCTCTTTGCAATGACGCAACCCGTGCCGCAGGTTTTAATGACGAGCGGTGCGTGCTCACGGGAAGAGCCGCAGCCGAAGTTCCAGCCCGCCACAATGACGTCGCCCTTTTCGACCTTCTTTACGAACGCCTTGTCAATATCCTCCATGCAGTGGAGCGCAAGCTCCTGTGCGTTCGGGGTATTGAGGTAACGTGCGGGAATGATAACATCCGTATCGACGTTATCGGGATATTTGAAAACCTTGCCCTGTGTGTTCATGCTTACGCCTCCTTATATTCGGTGATGTAGCCGGTCAGCGCGCTGGCTGCCGCCGTGTGCGGAGAAGCCAGGTACACTTCGCTGTCCACATGACCCATGCGGCCGACGAAGTTGCGGTTCGTTGTGGCGATGCAGCGTTCGCCCGCTGCCAGAATGCCCATATAGCCGCCGAGGCACGGACCGCACGTCGGGGTAGAAACAACCGCGCCCGCATCGATAAATGCCGTCACGTAGCCGCGCTCCACGCATTCGCGGTAGATCTGCATCGTGCCCGGAATGATGATGCAGCGGATGCCGTCCGCAATCTTCTTGCCGTTCAAAATGCTGTACGCCGCTTCCATGTCTTCCATTCTGCCGTTCGTGCAGCTGCCGATGACAACCTGGTCGACCTTAATATCGTGCAGCTCGCTTGCCGGGTGCGTATTCTCCGGCAGATGCGGACAGGCGACGGTCGGCACAATCTTTGCGAGATCGATATCGATAACCTTTTCGTATTCCGCGTCGGGGTCTGCTTCGTATACAACCGGCTCGCGTTCGCTTCTGTCCTGTAAATAGGCAAGCGTAATATCGTCCACCGGGAAAATACCGTTTTTCGCACCGGCCTCAATCGCCATATTGCAGATGCACAGGCGGTCGTCCATGGAGAGGTTCTTCACGCCCTCGCCGGTGAACTCCATGCTCTTATACAGCGCGCCGTCCACGCCAATCATGCCGATGATTGTGAGGATAACGTCTTTGCCGCTGCAATTTTCCGGCAGCTTGCCGGTCAGGTTAAATTTGATCGCGGACGGAGCCTTAAACCATGCCATGCCCGTTGCCATGCCGGCTGCCATATCCGTAGAGCCAACGCCTGTGGAGAATGCGCCCAGCGCACCGTAGGTGCAGGTGTGGCTGTCCGCGCCGATGATGCAGTCACCGGCGGTCACAATGCCCTGCTCCGGCAAAAGCGCATGCTCAATGCCCATCTTGCCCACGTCATAGAAGTGGCTCACGCAGTGGCTGCACGCAAACTCGCGGCACGTCTTGCTCTGTTCCGCCGCCTTAATATCCTTGTTCGGCACAAAGTGGTCGAGTACGATCGTCACTCTGTCCTTATCGAAAATGTCTGTAAAGCCCGCTTTCTTAAACTCATGGATTGCAACCGGCGTCGTGATGTCGTTGCCGAGCACGATATCCAGCTTTGCATTGATGAGCTGACCGGCGGTAACTTCACTGAGACCCGCGTGCGCCGCAAGGATCTTCTGCGTCATGGTCATTTTCATTTTAGTCTCCCCCTTTGATCATATTGTTGTAAGCGCTCAACAGCGCCTTTGTATTCGCCTTTACAACGTCGGTGTCGGTGCCTGCGCCCCAGAACATCGAACCGTCTTCCTTTTCAAGGCCGATGTACGAAGCCGCCACGCTCTGCGAGCCCTGTCCCTGCATACTGTGCTGGGTAAAGACCTGCAGGGTGTACTCTGCACCGGTGTACGCACGCAGCGCGTTGTTGATCGCGTTGAGGGAGCCGTTGCCCTCCGCTTCCATCTCGGTCTCTTCGCCGTCCTTCGCGAACGTGATGCCGATCTTCACGTTGTCCTTGTCGCGCATAAACTCAAAATCCGTCACGGTAACACCGTTCGTCAGATTGAGGTAGTTCTCTTCAAAGATATTCAGAACCTCATCCGGCTTCAGTTCCTTGTGCTCGTGGTCGGAAATATCCTTGCACAGATAGCTGAAGTGCTCGCGCATTTTCGGCGGCAGGTTATAGCCGTACGTCTGCTCCAGAAGATAACCGATGCCGCCCTTGCCGGACTGGGAGTTGACGCGGATAACGTCTGCGTCGTACGTTCTGCCGATGTCCTTCGGGTCGATCGGAATGTACGGTACGTTCCACTGATGCAGCTTATTTTTCGCTCTGTATTTCATGCCCTTTGCAATCGCATCCTGGTGGCTGCCGGAAAACGCCGCAAACACCAGTGCGCCCGCATACGGGGCTCTTTCGTACACATGCATACGCGTGCATTTTTCATATTCGTCCACAAGGTACGGCATGTCGGAGAAGTCAAGCTTCGGGTCAACACCGTGGGAGTACATGTTCATCGCAAGCGTAATGATATCCACGTTGCCGGTACGTTCACCGTTGCCGAACAGCGTACCCTCTACGCGGTCTGCGCCGGCAAGGAGCGCCAGCTCGGTGTCCGCAACGCCCGTGCCGCGGTCGTTGTGCGGGTGCAGAGACAAAGTCACGAATTCACGGTATTTGAGATTCTCGCTCATGTACTCGACCTGCGAAGCATACACGTGCGGCATGCTCATTTCCACCGTGACCGGCAGATTGATGATGACGTTGTTCGTCTCGCTCGGCTCCAGAACGTCGAGAACCGCGTTGCAGACCTCCAGCGCGTATTCCGGCTCGGTGCCCGTAAAGGACTCCGGAGAATACTCAAAGCGGAAGTTGCCTTCGTATTCGGCCGCAAGCTTTTTGACGAGCTTCGCGCCGTCTACGGCGATCTTCTTGATCTCCTCCTTGGACTTCTTAAACACCTGCTCGCGCTGTGCAACGCTGACGGAGTTATAGAAGTGGATAATCGCGCTCGGTGCGCCCTTGCACGCATCGAACGTCTTACGGATGATGTGCTCGCGGCACTGGGTGAGCACCTGCACGGTAACGTCCTCGGGAATCATGTTGTTGTCGATCAGCGTGCGGAGGAACTCATATTCCGTCTCGCTCGCCGCCGGGAAACCGACCTCGATCTCCTTAAAGCCGACCTGCAAAAGCACTTTGTAGTATTCAAGCTTTTCTTCAAGGCTCATCGGGATGACAAGGCTCTGGTTGCCGTCGCGCATATCCACGCTGCACCAGATCGGCGCCTTTTCAACGTGGTCTTTTTCCACCCACTTGTTATATTCTTTCGATACCGGGAAGTACCCGACCTTATATTTGCTTGCGTCCATCATTTTGCTTTCTCCTCTCAACCCTTGGTGGTTCTGAAGCCTGCTTCACGCAGGGCGTTTTTGATCGTTTTCACATGGTTGTTGTCTCGCGTCTCCATTTCGATGCGCAGGAAGCAGCCGTTAATGCTTTCGGTGTTGCCCTTTTCATAGTGCACGCCGGTCACGTTGCCGCCGCAGTCCGCGATGATCGAAGAGATCTCCTTGAGCTGACCGGGCTTGTCGATAAGCTCGATGAGGAGGCTCGCGGAACGGCCGGAGTTCATCAGGCCGCGGTCAATCACGCGGGAAAGGCTCGTCACGTCGATGTTGCCGCCGGAGACGATGCACACAACGCGCTTGCCCTTTAAATCAAATTTATTGAACATCACGGCGGCAACGGAAGCAGCGCCCGCGCCCTCCGCGATCATTTTCTGCTTTTCGATGAGTGCCAAGATTGCGCTCGAAACTTCATCCTCGCTCACCAGCGCGATGTCATCCACATATTTTTTGACAATCTCAAACGTGTTGTCACCCGGGCGCTTTACGGCGATGCCGTCCGCCACGGTCTGCACGGTGTCGAGTGTCTCGATCTTGCCGTCGTGAATGGAGTTGTACATGCTCGGTGCACCGGTCATCTGTACGCCGTACACCTTCACGCTCGGGCGGATGTGCTTTGCGGTGTACGCAATGCCGGAGATGAGTCCGCCGCCGCCCACCGGCACCACAATGGCATCGATGTTGTCAAGGTCATTCAGAACCTCCAGCGCGATGGTGCCTTGGCCCGCGATAACGTCTTCGTCGTCAAACGGGTGCACGAACGTATAGCCCTCTTTTTCTTTCAATTCAATCGCCTTGTTATACGCGTCGTCGTAAACGCCCTCCACAAGGCAAACCTCTGCGCCGTAGCCCTTTGTGGCCTCCACCTTGGAGATCGGCGCGGAGTCCGGCAGACAGATGAGCGATTTGATGCCGTTTTTCGTTGCCGCCAGCGCCACGCCCTGTGCGTGGTTGCCCGCGGAACAGGCAATAACGCCTTTCGCTTTCTCTTCTGCGGAAAGCTGGGAGATCTTATACGCAGAGCCGCGCACCTTAAAAGAGCCGGTGATCTGCAAATTCTCGGGCTTTAGGTACAGGTCGCAATCCGGCGCGATGCCGTAGGTCTTCACGACGTTTGTTTCGCGGATGATGCTCTTTAGAACGGTTTGTGCATCAAATACTTTGTCTAATGATAACATGTTCTTCTGCCTTTCCTGCTGTGTTCGGTTTAAAGCCTTATGAATTTGAAAGTTTGTGCTTTCAAACTTGCAGCTTGTTTCCTTGTTCTTCCGCTTTGAAGTGTAAAAAAACCGCCTCAAAGCCGTTTATGCTTTGAGACGGGTGTAATAACTAAATTATGCACTCGCGGTACCACTCAAATTGCGGAGAACCTCCGCCACTCTTCGAAGTCCAATAACTTCTATGCACTGACGTAGCAATCACGGGATACCCTACTGAATTCGCTGTTCGGGCATCCGGCTCGGAAGGGAGAAATCTCTGCATCTCTGCACCGGTTCACACCTGCCACCGGCTCTCTGGAACAGCTCTGCACAGACAGTCTTCGTCATCGCTTTTTGTTATGAAATTGAATAGATTATAACACCCGCTTTCCCCGTTGTCAATGCTTTTCGACCGCCTTGTCAAAATTTTTCTTTTGTAAGTTTTGCAGGAAACACCTTTTCTCCCATCGTTTTTTCCTTTTTTCGTAAATCGGGCGCTTTTTCCGCAATTCACGCAAAAAATGTGGAAAACAACGTGCAAAATCCGCAGTTCTGCCATAGCCAAAATAAAAAAGGTATGATAAAATAAGAAGGTTGAAAAGAGACTATGTATTTTCGGGTGATTTTCGTGACAAAAAGTATGACAGAGGGTAAGCCCCTCAAGCTTATCCTGCAATTTGCGGTGCCGCTTTTGCTCGGCAACCTCTTGCAGCAAATGTATAATCTGGTTGATGCCGCCATCGTCGGCCGTGTGCTCGGCACCGGCGCACTTGCCGCCGTCGGCGCTACAAGCAGCGTGCAGTTTCTGGTACTCGGTTTCTGCATCGGCATCTGCATCGGCTTCGGTATCCCCATCGCCAAAAGCTTCGGCGCAGAGCGTCTCGATAAAATGCGTTCGTACATTTTCAACTCCGTGCTGCTTACCGCCTTATTCGCGGTACTCATCACGGCGGTATGTTCTCTGTGCTGCACGCTCATTTTACAAATGCTCTCCGTGCCGCAGGATGTTTTTGACGACGCCTACGCGTATCTCATCGTCATTTTCCTCGGCATCCCCTTTACCTTATTATACAATCTGCTCTCCAGCATCCTGCGCTCCGTCGGTGACAGCCGCACGCCGTTCCTGTTCCTCGCCATCTCGACCGTCCTGAATATCGGTCTTGACCTGCTCTGCATCATTGTCTTCAAGTGGGGCGTTGCGGGCGCGGCTATCGCCACCATCGCAGCGCAGGCGGTCAGCGGCATTTTGTGCCTCATCTATATCCGCTTCCGCGTACCGCTCCTCACGCTTTCCCGCGCAGACTGCAAAGCGGATGCCGAATCCATCCGTGACCTCGTCGTCATGGGCATTCCCATGGGGCTTCAAACCTCCATCACGGCCATCGGCAGCATGGTCATGCAGGCGGCGAACAACGGCCTCGGCAGCGTGTACGTTTCGGGCTTCACGGCCGGCATGCGCCTAAAGCAGTTCTGCATGTGCCCGTTTGATGCCCTCGGCTCTGCTGTTTCCGTCTTCTGCGGTCAGAATCTCGGTGCAAAAAAGCCGGAGCGCATTCGGCAGGGCGTACGGCTCGGCGTCATCGTCGGCGTCGCCTACGGCTTCTGCATCGGCCTTGTCATGATCTTCTTCGGCCGCAGCATGTCCACGCTCTTTGTTGCATCGAGTGCAGGCGACGTGCTCGACGCTTCCGCAAAATATCTGCGCTGCATGGGCTACTTCTTCTGGAGTCTCGGCATCCTCAACATCTGCCGTATGGCGACACAGGGCATCGGCTTCTCCGGCCGCGCGGTATTCTCCGGCGTAACGGAAATGTTCGCGCGCTCCATCGTCAGCCTCGGCTTTGTCGGCGCGTTCGGCTATACGGCTATCTGTTTCTCGGATCAAACCGCGTGGATCGCCGCCGTGCTCTACCTGTCTCTTATACACATCTCCGAGCCCACGAGACTAGGCATGATCTCG
>ENA-OZLH01001505-OZLH01001505.1-human-gut-metagenome-genome-assembly--contig:-NODE-1505-length-11025-cov-4.812397_pt1 | contig 11025 bp, 7 predicted proteins | sample MGYA00244832_ERZ653776 | MGnify/ENA primary metagenome ERZ653776 (study PRJEB26926, sample SAMN06165218) | human gut metagenome | biome: ENVO:00009003; feature: ENVO:2100002; material: ENVO:00002003...
ATCATGCCTAGTCTCGTGGGCTCGGAGATGTGTATAAGAGACAGACTCCATGCAGGTTTATAAATGCCAGTAATGAGCGATACATGAGTACTCCCGGAATCATAGGAATGACAGATGGAATCGTCAATACGTGATTGGGAACATGGCACCAATGAACTGCTTTCACAGCCAATACACTGACTACGAAACTTCCCATAAACGAGCCGATCACAGGACCATAACCTAATTCGAAGTTCACAAAGTTACGGGTACATACCGCAATGATACCTCCTACGGCCACTACCCATAATAGTCGACGTTGGATGTTGAATATCATGGAGAAACCCATGGCTGAAATTGCCGCCGCTATCGCGTATATGTAGTACGGATCATGTGGAACCATACTCAATTCACTGAACTTATGATCGATCTCGACATCGTTCATGACAAGTACCCGCATGGCGAATGCGATACCGAAAGTCATGGCGGCTACCATCATGACTGTATTAGAGGCTCGGGTAATACCGACCAGCAAATGATTGTCCAGCATATCATCCACGAAGTTGATCAAGGGAACACCCGGTACGATAAACAGGGCACAGGCTAATAATGGATGATAAGGCGTATCGGATAGTCCTGAGAAAGAGGATGCGTATGCCAAACAGGTGGATACGAAAGCCGCCGCCGCGATACTCATATATACGTTAAGTCCGGCCTCGACACAGCGGGCTCGTACCCTAAACCCGACGAAAGCGCAAATGGAAGCGAATAGGAATGCCATCCAGTCGCATCCGAATAATTTACAGAATCCTCCGCAAGCGAATCCTGCTCCAATGGCTACGATATAAGGGGTATAATTCCGGGGTTGGTGAACGATCTTCTCCAGTTCTTCCTCATATTTATCCAAGGAATAATCTTGTTCGATCGCCCGCCAAGAAAGCTTGCTTACCTGTGAGATTGTCGTCATGTTAATACCGTGCTTCTCGCATTTCTGGAATTTAGAGAAGGAGTTTCGCTCATCGCTTACGTTCACCATGATCATGGTCCATCGGATATCGATATGCAACTTCTCCTCGGGGATACCCATAAAGGCGGCAACTCGTTTCATGTTTCGCTCGATACGATTCGTGTCAGCGGCACTTTCCATCAATAATTTTCCCGTACGGAGCAAAAGATCCAATTTGCGCCGTAACAACAATACTTCCTTGTCTGTCATCATTTCTTTTAATTCTTATGTTGTACTCTATATCCTAGCCCACGAGGATATGAATCTTAAATGAATGGCAGGTCTTCTGACTAGCTCCCATCCTAATGCCTTCCCGACTACCTTGAGCCAGTGGCGAAAGTAGTATTAGAATGTTAAAGGAGTTTCACAGCAGCGGGACTGTTCCGGATTCTCACCGGATTCCCTTTTAATCCGTATGCCCGAATAGGCATTACGAAACCAATTCGGGCACAAAGGTAAGGAATTTTTTTTATTTCTTAATCATCCTTACGGTCTCTGTCTTTTCTCCAGTGATCACACGGATGAAATAGAGACCTTGGGATAAATGGCTTACGTCAATAAATTCACCCGGATTGATCGCCGTTTTTTGGACCCTAGTACCGTTCGTCATGTAAATCTCTACGGTGGCGGTTGTGCCGATATTGATTTGTATGGTATTTACCGCTGGATTGGGATAGAGATTAAGTGTTGGCCGTGAGACTTTTTCTACGCTTGTCGGAGGGTTCCCCGTGCTAACAAGAAGGTCTTTCGTGACGATCTTCCCATTGGAGTTGAAGCGGATCGTTATCGTGGACTTATGATCCTCATTGATCGTGGTAGTAGTACTGACAATTAATGAGTCGTTACGAATAATTGCGCTGATAGGAGATGAGGGCGTAACGGAGGAGATTGATTTCACGATGGCGGCATCCATATTGTCTGCGTCACTAACCATATTACCTAGAGCAAGTTTATAGACAGGCTTGTCTTCCGTCAGACTTATAGAAGAAGGGAAGCTGGAGGAAACGACAGGTACTGCGTTATCCGGGAAAACCGGGATAGCGGGGAACCAATAGTTGACGATCATCGAATATTCTTGTACCACTTTGCCTTTGTTATTTATACGAGCTAACATGTGCGTAGGATCTTGGAACTCATGATACAAGAAGGTGTATAGCTCGTCGGTTTTTGGGTTAAGGCGAAATCCGGTTCCGTACAAGCGCCAATCCCAGTCCTGTTTTCGGAGGTCGATTAGCTGGAAAAATTGCTTCTTGTCAATATCATACCCACAGATTTGATACCCCGTGAACCAACTGCCTTCTTTCGGTTGTCCGTTCCAGTAAATCTTATTTTCTTTGGCACTGGCGCAGAAACCGTCGGCGGTCCATGCGTACCAAGAGTTCGGAACGACACCGATGGTCTCGCTTAACGGGATCTTTACCGTGTCCACCTTAAAGGTATAGGGGTTCAAGTTTAGCATATATTCCAAGGCGGAACCATCCCCGGCCGTATTCTGGGTCATGCTGATCCAAAGTGTACCATCCTTGGACTGAACGATAGAGCCGAAGCCTCGTTGAATCTCCTTCTCTTGCCCTTTTACGGTCTCTTTCTCGATCGGGGCGGCGATGGTACGGATAATTTTATCGGTTTTCGGGTCTATTATTAATAGACCATATTGTTGATGGACGGCAAAGACAAGGTCGTTGGCACGTACCATGGTTCCGATCTGGGCATAATACAATTCACCGTATCCATCGGCGTTCGGATTTCCGGAACCTTCTATTTGTTTGCCGATCGTCATCTTATCGCTATCGTAGATCCAGATACCGTTGCTGGTTCCTATATAGCCTTTGTGCTCGTCTACCGGAAGATAAGAGCGGCCATCGGCTATGGATTTACCCTCGGTGTTTTGGGCGATATATTTGAACTCCTTGATCACCTTCATGGTCTTGGCATCGCATACGGCAAATCGGCTTCCGGTGATTTTTGCCCCGGGATCGCGCTCTTGCTTAGAGACAAGGTAGAATTTATCGCCATAGATGGTACCGAATTGCGTGGTACATCCCAGCTCATGACCCGGATTCTCGGTCTGGAAGACACGATAGTGCCATTCCCCATCATGGGTGAGGAAATTGACGGTGCTGTTCTGATGGCCGTACCAGTCCTCGTTTACGATAAATGTACCCTGACTGTAATCCATATCCGTAGAACGCAGGATGGAAGATTGTGACGGTACATCCCTCATTTGGGCCGGATCTATGCCGGCGACCATCCATGAGGTGTTGCCTTGGGCCATTAGGCCACTCGTGGCGAACGTACAGAGAAATAAGGTAATCGTCTTTTTCATAAGCCTTTTATTTTTAGGATTGCTTGATCATATTGTAATTTCATTTGCTCGCTTACCGGATCTGGAACGATGATGGAGGGGGGGACGATGTGTAAATCCTGCGCACGGATGATCTCTGTCGAGGTTTCCCCGATCCAACCGCAATATTGGTTTACCGCCGTGTACACCTTGATAAAATCAATACCGGGTAATTCTACTTTATTACCTTCCGCATCTACGGCCCATTCGATATCGAAGCTATTTAGATCTTGATAATCGTTCGGGTGGTTATCTACATATCCCCATGGATAGGAGTAGAGCACGTAGTATTTGCCTGTACCGCTTTCGTCCGTGGCGTTATCCCTCAATCTGGTTCCGGTAAAAGTCAAGGTGCTCTCCTCGATCCACTCCGGATAATAGCTCTGCGTGTGGTACACGTTTTTTGGCAAATAGCCGGTATTGCCTTGGTTATCCTTCCACGACAGATAGGTGGCATCACTCCATTGCTGGCTCATGTCCGGCTCGGGAATCTTGTCGGGATCCGGGCGCTCATAGGTAATACGATAATTCTTGACGGTTTCCGGTTTATAGTACTCGCTACCGGCCAGCTCGTACCATTCGTCGTCCGGTAAGCCGTTCTGGTTCGTGTCGAAAGAGACCATGACAATGCCGGGCTCGCAACTGCCTCCCTTTTTCTCTTGATACTCCGGTAGGTCGGAATAGAAAGAGTTCCCGAGGATCATAAAGTCCTTTTTCCCTTTGACGTTGATGACCGTATGATCGAAACCAAAGATAACATATCCTCCGTATCCTCCGAGGGAGATCATCACGTCGTTCGTACCGGAGATATTCTCCTCTACCTTTTTCAGTATGGTTTCTTTCGTATCGCCTTCCTCGTATTCGGGCATCGTATTGACAAACTGACCCGGTGCGGGACAAAAGTCGTACACTTTGGATAAATAAGGGCTATATTCTATTTCCTCCTGCATCACCTCGAAACGAAAATCGTGCTTATAGGGGGTCTCCTTATCGATGATCTCGAAGGTCATCTGATAGGTGCCCGTATCTTTTGCGAGGAAGATATAAGAACGTTCGGTAGATACGAGAGAGTCCGTCCCGTTCCGGTGAAGTGTCCACCGATACTCGTCGCCGGTAAAGGCCGGGCTGAGTAGATAAGTTTTCATGCGGGGCAGATAATAGACATCATCGATACCCAAGCTAACCATCTGTATCTTGTCTTGGGTACAGGATAGAAATGCTAGGAAACCTGAAATGAATAGATATAAAACTTGTCTCATAACGCTGTTCTATTTATAAAGGAAAACCATATGGGCGGGGATATCCCCGGTACGTACGCCCCATTTCCGTATCCCGTTCTTATCGTAGCAATAGAGGGTTCCGCTGGATACGTAATTCTTGGCGTCGGTGACGAAGATATCTTTTGTATAGGGATGGACCATGATCCCGTAAGGGATACGGATGTCTTTCTCGCTACCGTCGGTGATAAAGTTCGTGCTGATCACCTCTTTCGTACGGACATCTATGATCCCGTACGAGATGGTGTTGCTCTGCGTATTCACGTTCCATTCCGTACTGTAATAGAAGAGGGAATCTCCGCTGATGCAAAGGTTGGAGCAAGGGATATTCAGGGTATCGGTAACCACCATCTCATTATATCCTTTTCGCTTTTCCAGTACATACAGGTTGGAATGTACCGTATCGTAATCTCCCCGAGAAGTTACCCATAATTTACCGTATTTATCCGCACGGATACGGTGCAGATTGATCCCTACCGGAATCTTTTGGACTTGCTTGAAACGGTTTAGTTCGATGACGGAAACCGTATTGTCGTACTCCGGAGCACGGTAGCCTCCGGAATTCACTACGTAGATATATTCACCCAAAATCTCTAATTCATCCGGCTGGTAGCCGACAATGACTTTAGCGTCTATTTTTAGGCTGGTCGTGTCTACCCGATATACGGCTCCTTGTGGAGCATTCGGGTCGATTTGCACGGGGCCGACATAAGAGGTTACATAGGCGTTTCCCCGGTAAAAACGGATGTACCGGCAGTTAGGAATGTCTATTTGCGTGATCCGCTCACAAGTCCGGGCGTCCAATACTTCTACTTTATGGGAACAATTGACTACAACATATAGCTTACTTCCGTAAATCTGGATATCATTGCCTACATCGCCCAACTCCTTGACCACGTTTGGGTTCCGTTCCGAGTAGAGGTTACGGATATAATAACCGTTCACGTAATCCAGATAATCCAGCGTACATTTATTGCTTCCCATATTCCCCTCGTTCACTAAATACATCCCTTGAGGATTCGCCTCGGGGTGGATACCATCGGAGACCAGCTCGTATTCCGATGGAACTACGATCTCGATCTTACGGCAGGATGAAAAAGCGCAACCGATCAGGATACCTATTATATATAATGTATGTCTTTTCATATCTCGATCGTTAAAGACACTTTGTAATTTCGTTTCGGCATCGGATAATTCAGGATCACGTCGTAGTCTTGGCTTAACAGGTTGTTTACCTCTACGGCAGCCTTGATAAGTCCGAATTTGAATTTCAAATCTTTCGACAAGGAGATGTCGCTGGTGTACCACGGTTGCGTATAATTGTATTTGATATTTTCCTGCTGGTTATACCGCTCTCCCACATATATGAAACTATAGTTGAGGTTCCATCCCTTGAAAGAGGCTTGTGCGATGGCGGAGCCGCTATGCCAAGGGATATAAGGGATTTGATCTCCGTAATAGGTATCCGAAGGATCCGTGAAGTCTTGGGCCTTTTGATAGGTGTATTGTACGCGTAGCGTGACGAACAAATCTTTTACCGGATTGACGGTCGTTTCCGTACTGACATCTATACCTTTGATTTCTACCTTACCCAAATTCAGCATCGTCCAACGGAACTGCTGGCCTTTGGGGTAAGCGATGATCTTGTCTTTCACCTTGTTGTAATAACCATCCGCCTGTATCTTGAAGCGATAGAAAAGATAGTTCTCCCATGTTTTCGTGTAAGCGAAGCCGGCATCATATTGGGTTACGTATTCCGGGTTTAATTTGGAGTTTCCCATATCGGCGTAATACAAATCGTTGAAGGTAGGCATACGGAAGATCCGTTTATAGAAAGCGCGTACATTAAAGTCTTGTTTCTCGAACGGCTTGTAGGAGGCGAATACGGCGGGTGTAAGGATTTGCCGGGCTTTCGGTGCGGGGCCTTCTTCTACACGGTCGTTGATAAAAGTCGCCAGTCCGCTGGCCTGTAATTTTACTTTTCCTAACCGGAGCGCCGTAGCGACCGAAAGGAGGTTGGTGAAGCGTTCCGGGTAAACGAATCCATACATATCGGCGTTCATCTTGTTCCATTGCAAGTCGTAAGAAGCAGAGACATCCCAGTTCGAGAGGATGGAGTAGACATTAGCGGAAGATAGGTAAATCTCCCGTTGCTTATACAGGTTATCTACATGAATCAGCTTGTCGTCGTTGTTCACATAATGCGTACGGTAGAAAGCGTATTTCGCATTGACCTGTGTCTTGAATTTACTATTGATTTCTTTGATATAGGAGCCTTGCATGAAAGAGTTCGTATCCCATACTCGTTCGCCGTGTCGCCATACGTTGTTTACGATAGCCCCCGGGATACCTCGTTCGGAATTGTAGTTGTAGAACTTAAGATTCCAAGTACCGTCGCTCATCTTGCCATACAATCCGGCCTCTAGGCGGGTGGCGTTGATATCCCCGTTTTCCCGGACGGCGGTCGTATCGTAAGCGATCTCTCCGGCAGGGTTGATACGGCGGTAACGAAATTTGTATTTACCGCTTCCGCTTAACCATTCGGCGCTGAAAGAGGCGGCTATGTTTTCTGATATCTTATATTCGAACAGCGCCGAGGGGTTGATAACGTCGAAAGAACCGACTTTCATCGTGGCACGGATATTCGTTGTTTTTCCATCTTCGAAACGAGGACGACGAGAACGCAGATAAAGCGTACCGGCCGCACCGAAATCTTTTGCGGATTGGAAAATATCGCTCTTCTGGCCATTGTATAAAGAAATCTCCTCGATATTGTCTAAGGAATACATTCCAAGGTCTACTTGTCCGTTTTGCGCGTTGCTTAATTCGATGCCGTCGTAGAAAACACCCATGTGGTTCGTTCCCATACTTCGGATATTTACTGTCTTGATACCTCCTACGCCCCCATAGTCTTTCAATTGGACACCCGAGAAGTAGCGTAAAGCATCCGCTACCGTGTGACTGTTCAAATTTTGTAATTCTTTCCCCGATAGTTTTTGGGAAGGAATTACCTCTTTAAAGCTGAAACTCCGGGCCGTGACCGTAACTTCGTCCAAGTGTTGGATAGAGTCGAGTTTGCTTTGTCCATGGGACATACCTATCGCCAGCATCGATAATACGCAAGCGAGGTATCCCTTTCTAGCAAAGGATAACACCATTATTTAAAACCTGTTTAGAAAATGATTCGTACCAAGCCGCTCTGTCCTCGCGAACGACTTCTCCCTAACTGGCAGGTCTTCTGACTGACTCCCATCCCGAAAGCCTTCCCGATATATATCCTTATATACCAGTGGCGAAAGTGTTTCCGGAATGTTTGAAATAGAGCTTCACAGCAACGGGACTGTTCAGGAATTACACCTGATTCCCTTTTAATCCGTAACCCCGGTTGGGTGAAACGGAACCAATTCGGGACAAAGGTATGAAATCTTGTTAATATCCGGGCTATAATTGGAGAATTTCCTTAAATGAAAGGGTTGTACTTGTATGTTACGATTTCCTTTTTATTTAAAGAAGCTTGTACGTCAATTAACCGTTGGTTGCTGCTTCCCCGGAATAAAAGGCTCTCATCCCGAAGGGTTTGTTTGTAGCGGCCATCTACCAATACGTCGATATAGGATAATAAGGCGGCTTGTGCCGGGTTCTTTATCAGGTCCTCGAATTTATATCCCGTGTAGCACCAGATCGTCTTTTGGCTTTTTGCCTTGATCGCCTTGGCTACCTCGGTGAAGCCTTCCGGTTGGAACATGGGATCTCCTCCACTGAAGGTGACGTTGGCGAATTCGTCAGCCAGCACTTTCTCCACGATCTCTTCCGTTCTTACTTTCTTCCCTTTATGGATGTCCCATGATTCGGGGTTGTGGCAACCCGGGCATTTGTTCGGGCAACCCGCCGCATAGATGGCGGTCCGGAATCCCGGACCGTCTACGGTGGTATCTTCGATGATATCTATGATGGACAACATGGTAATTGAAAATTAGTTGTGGGTGACACGGTCGTTCAGCTCGGATAGCTTGGCGTTGTTCCAACGGTCGGTGGTTCCTACCAAGTAACCGGTGATGCGTTGAAGTTTGTCCAAGTGTTTGCTGCCGCATTTCGGGCAGGCTTCCAGATTCGGGGTGGAGTTCTCGTAGCCACAATCCAGACAACGGTTACGGTTATGGTTTACGGAACCGTATCCGATATTGTATTTATCCATCATATCCACGACACGCATGATCGCTTCGGGGTTATGGGTAGCGTCGCCATCCATCTCTACGTAAAAGATATGGCCGCCACGAGTCAAATCATGATAAGGAGCTTCCACTTCGGCTTTATGACGGGCGCTGCACTTGTAATATACCGGGACGTGATTAGAGTTCGTATAATAATCCCGATCCGTGATACCGGGGAGCGATCCGAACTGCTTACGATCTTTTCCCGTGAACTTGCCGGACAAGCCTTCTGCCGGAGTTGCCAGTACGCTATAATTGTGTTGGTATTGCTCAGAGAATTGGTTGGCACGATCCCGGATATACGTAACGATCCTTATGCCTAAGGCTTGCGAATCCTCATCTTCGCCATGATGCTTACCGGTAAGGGCTACCAAGCATTCGGCCAGTCCGATAAAGCCGATGCCCAAGGTGCCTTGGTTGATAACGGAGGCAATCGAATCGTTAGGCTTCAATTTTTCTGAGCCTAACCACAAGGAAGACATCAACAACGGGAATTGCTTCGCATAAGCGGTTTTCTGGAACTCCATACGCTCATGCAACTGACGAGCCGTAAGTTCCAGCATATGATCCAGTTTAGCGAAAAATAGGGCGATACGCTCTTCCTTATTCTCCACCTGCATGCACTCGATAGCCAATCGTACGATATTGATCGTCGAGAAAGATAGATTACCTCGTCCGATAGAAGTCTTCGGTCCGAAACGATTCTCGAATACACGGGTACGGCATCCCATGGTCGCTACCTCGTGGATATAGCGCTGAGGATCGTCCGCATTCCAATCTTCGCTTTGGTTGAAGGTCGCGTCGAGATTCAAGAAGTTCGGGAAGAAACGACGGGCGGTGACCTTGCAGGCCAATTGGTAAAGATCGTAGTTACGGTCTTCCGGCAGATAGCTTACGCCTCGTTTCTTTTTCCATATCTGGATCGGGAAGATAGCGGTTTCGCCGTTACCTACGCCTCTGTAAGTACTTTTTAATAACTCCCGGATGATGCAACGACCTTCCGCCGAGGTGTCGGTTCCATAATTGATGGAGCTGAATACCACTTGGTTGCCTCCACGGGAATGGATTGTGTTCATATTATGGATAAAAGCCTCCATCGATTGGTGTACACGGCTTACCGTGCGGTTGATGGCATGTTGTATGACGCGTCTATCACCGCTTAATCCATCCAAGGTCTGTGTCTGGTAATCGTCGATAGGCTTATTATATAAGTGGGAGAAATCCTGTCCGTATAAATCCTCTAAGGTCTTTACTTCCTCAATAAAGCTATTACGTACGTAAGGAGCTAGGTAGAAATCGAACGCCGGTATTGCCTGTCCGCCATGCATCTCGTTTTGGGCGGTCTCCAGAGAGATACAGCCAAGGATACTAGCGGTTTCGATTCGTTTAGCCGGACGTGATTCGCCATGACCGGCGGAGAACCCGTATTTCAGGATGCGATCCAACGGGTGTTGTACGCAGGTCAAGCTTTTAGTCGGATAATAATCTTTATCATGAATATGGAGGTAGTTGTTAGATACGGCTTCCTTGACCTCTTCGCTCAATAAATAGTCATCGACAAACGGCTTGGTGGTCTCGCTGGAGAATTTCATCATCATGCCGGCGGGTGTATCGGCATTCATATTCGCGTTCTCACGGGTGATGTCGTTGGATTTGATATTGATAATCTCCAAGAACATATCCCGTGTTTTCGCCTTGCGGGCTACGCTTCGCTGATTTCGGTAAGCGATATATTTCTGCGCTACGTCCTTCCGGCTACTGGCCATCAATTCCAGTTCCACGGCATCTTGAATCGCCTCTACGGTCATTTGAGGTTCTCCCTTGAATGAGATATGATCTGTGATCTGGCGAATCAGTTGCATATCTTCTCCCTTGTCTGTATGCAACATGGCTTTACGGATAGCGGTTACTATCTTCTCCTCGTTGAAGCCAACGATACGCCCGTCCCGTTTAACAACTGTCTGTATCATGATGTCGATTAATTTGTGATTGATTATGCGTGCAAAGGTATCTTATTACTCCATATGATTTTCTTTTTGGAAAACTTTTTGCTGATTAAATTATGTTAATGTATTAATTTACAGTGAGTTGTAAAAAGTTTTGGAAAACTTTGTATCTTGCATGATTGCTTTTGTTTTCCTTTTTGGCGATGTGATGTGTTATAAGCTTCTCTTTGTAAAGCTATTAAAGCTGTCTCTTATACACATC
>ENA-OZLH01001510-OZLH01001510.1-human-gut-metagenome-genome-assembly--contig:-NODE-1510-length-11009-cov-4.743381_pt1 | contig 11009 bp, 8 predicted proteins | sample MGYA00244832_ERZ653776 | MGnify/ENA primary metagenome ERZ653776 (study PRJEB26926, sample SAMN06165218) | human gut metagenome | biome: ENVO:00009003; feature: ENVO:2100002; material: ENVO:00002003...
GATCATGCCTAGTCTCGTGGGCTCGGAGATGTGTATAAGAGACAGTAGCGAAACGCTTTAAGATTACGGCATCGGGCAAAGTGCTCCGCCGCAGTCCCGGCAAGCGCCACCTGCTCAGCGCGAAGAGCGTAAAGCAGAGGCGCACCATGGGGCACGACAAGCACGCCTCCGCGGGTGTCGCGGCGATTGTCAAGAAGGCCGTCCCGTTTGCGTAATCAAAAAAGCACCTAATGAAAATCCGCCGCAAGGGTGAAGGCGACCCCCAGGCGACTAAAATAAATCAAGGAGTAAAAAAACATGCCAAGAGTAACAAGTTCAGTAGCGTCCCGCAAGCGCAGAGCGCGCACGCTGAAAGCCGCCAAGGGCTATTTCGGCAACAAATCGCGCCTGTTCCGCTACGCTAAAGACGCGGTTAAACGCGCGGGCAAATACGCGTACAGAGACCGCAGAGTACGCCGCCGCGAATTCCGCAGCCTCTGGATTGCCAGAATCAACGCTGCCTGCCGAGCGGCCGGCCTTAAATACAGCGTATTTATGGGCGCCCTCAAAAACCTCAATATCGAGATGGACAGAAAACAGCTCTCCGAGTTGGCTATCAACGACGAAGCAGCTTTTTCGGCTCTCGTCAAGAAGGTTCTCGACTCCATAAAAAAGTAGTCTGTTAAAACAAGTTAAAAAAAAAGCGCGCCATTTTAGGCGCGCTTTTTTTTATGTCCAATAAGCGGCGACTTACCGGCAAACCGCTTCAAGTTTCTATTTTTGAGAATGGTAGTCACAACCAAAGCATAGCACCTATCGGGGTTGCCACCTCATACGTTCACTTTTAAGAAAACAGTCCCAATCAAAGCCTGATAATGCAAGAGATTTTAATACGCAGCCATAGGGAATAAGCCTTGACTTAAAGCTTTCCCGAATTGCCACCTGCGGTACTAAGAGCAAATTCATTTGAGACATGAGAATCTAGTGTATTCAAATTTAATGACCAACTCTAAAAAAATCTTTGAATAGTGGGTTATTATAAAAAAAGCCACAAAAGCCGGCATTATAAAAAATCTTTTGGAGCGTAAAATTAAATTTTAGGCTTAAAGGCAGAATATATTGCGGACGATAAAATCCACATTCGCATAACTAATAAACAGGCATTTTTGCGCCAAAAATCTGCCCGCGCTATCAGGATATTTTTTTACTACTATAAAAATTATGAAAAATTTCCCCACGCGCCCCTAAAATTTTCAATAAACCAATAAGGCGTTATAGGCAAAAAAATGCTTGCCTATCCGCGCCTAAAAAACTTGACTAAACCAATTTAATTGAGAACGCGCAAAAAGCAAATCCGCAGGGTGCGCGTTGCATACAAGACTATTTTTTTTTAACCGAAATGGAAAACAAAATTAACGAAATATTGGAGAAGGCAAAATCCGCCCTTCCCGCCGCAAAAACAAAAACGGAAGTAGCGGAAATATCCGCCTCCATAACGGGGCCAAAAGGCGAATTGACGGCGCTGATGAAAGTCATTCCCACGCTCGACAAAGCGCAAAGACCGGTTGTCGGAAAACTTATAAACCTTGCGAAGTCGCAGATAGAGCCGCTAATCGCCGAGGCATACGCGCGCCTCGAAAACGCCGAAATGGCAAAGTCGCTCGGCGCCAAGCCCGACATCTCCCTGCCCCCCTACGAAGTGCGCCGCGGAACAATCCACCCCCTTTCTGCAACAATCCGCAAGATATGCGACATTTTTAAGCGCGCCGGATTCACCGTAGCCGAAGCCTCAGACCTCGAAACCGAATGGTACTGCTTCGACGCCCTAAACACACCCGCCAACCACCCTGCGCGCGACGCCCAGGATACGCTCTTCATGCCGCGCGACGCAAAAGTTTCCAACGTGTCGAAGCACGCCGACGAACTTTACCTTTTGCGCAGCCACACTTCGAGCGTGCAGATACGCGCAATGATGAAGGAGGGCGCGCCGATAAGAATCATGGCGCCGGGGCGCGCATTTAGGCGCGACACTGTCGACGCAACACACTCGGCAAACTTCCACCAAATAGAATGCCTTTGCATCGACAAAGGAGTAAAACTCACCGACTTGAAGGCAATCCTCGACTACCTCTTCAAAAACCTATTCGGGAAGTCGTCGAAAACGCGCCTGCGCCCGAGCTTTTTCCCGTTCACCGAGCCGAGCTTTGAAGTCGACTTCATGAGCTCCGACATTGGAAGGCTCAGCGGAAAATGGATAGAGATAATGGGCTGCGGAATGGTCGACCCAAACGTGCTTGAGAATGTTGGTCTCGATCCAAAAACATACAGCGGATACGCATTCGGGCTGGGAGTTGAAAGAGTTGCAATGCTCATGCACTCAATCGACGACATTCGGCACTTCTACACAAACGACGTCCGCTTCCTGCGCCAATTCCGTTCAAAATAAAAGGAGGATTTTCCCGAAATGAAAGCAAGTTTGAAATGGTTGAATAAATACGTCGATCTCGACGGAGTGTCTGTCGATGAAATTGCGGAAGCTCTTCCGATGCTCGGCCTTGAAGTCGAGGGTATCGAGACGACAGGTTTGAAGCCACTCGACAAAGTCGTAGTTGGCGAGATACTCTCGCGCGAGCCGCACCCGGACTCCGACCATCTCGGCGTCTGCATGGTAAAAATCTCCCCCGATGCCGAACCGATACAAATTGTTTGCGGAGCGTCGAACTACAAGGTCGGCGACAGGGTACCAGTCGCGTTAATAGGGGCAAAGCTTCCCACGGAAGACGGAAAAGGATTTGAAATAAAGCAGTCCAAACTGCGCGGCGTGATGAGCAACGGAATGATGTGCTCCGCGCGCGAACTCGGGCTCGGTCAGGACCACAGCGGGCTGTTGATTCTCGAAAACCGCCCGGAAATCGGGACTCCCATAAACGACGTTTTCACAGACTCAGACACTGTTTTTGAGATAGAACTTACCGCAAACCGCGGCGACTGCCTAAGCCACATTGGCATTGCGCGCGAGCTCGCCGCAAAATTCGGCAGAACCCTTAAAAAGCCGGAGCTAAAATATTCCCCCAAATATTCAACAACTCCCGAAGGCGGGCTTCTCGAATCGGTGGAGCTAAAAACACCCAACTGCCCGCTCTACAACGCAATTTCAATAAAAGGAGTGAAAATCGCCCCCTCCCCCGAATGGATGAGGCGCGACCTTGAAGCAGTCGGATTGCGCTCCATAAACAATGTAGTCGACGTCACAAACTACGTCTTGATGGAGTACGGGCAGCCTCTGCACGCCTTCGACGCCCGCAAGATAGGCGGCAAAAAAATCATAGTGCGCCAAGCCTCCGAGGGCGAAAAAATCCAGACTCTCGACGAAAAAATCCACACGCTCTCAACCGACGTGACCCTCATTTGCGACGCCTCCGGTCCGGTGGCAATGGCGGGAGTCATGGGCGGATTAAATTCCGAAGTTGAAAACGACACTGTCGATGTAGTGATAGAAGCCGCGTACTTTAACCCCGGCAATATCCGCTCCACAAGCCGCAAATACTCGATAAGCACAGACTCCTCTTACAGGTTTGCGCGCGACGTCGACCCGAACGGAACGCTCGAAGCCGGCAGGCGCGCGGCGGATCTGATAGTTGAGACAGCAGGCGGGGAAATTGTCGAAACTGCGTGCCTCGCGGGCTCAATGCCAAGAAGCGACCGCAAAATAAAAATCTCGCGCAAGTTTATAGAAGACAGCATAGGCTTCGAAGCGCCGGCGGAGGAGATAGAAAAAGTATTCCTCGGGCTTGGATTCGGCGTCGAGAGCGAGGGCGACGGGCAATGGCTAGTGACAGTTCCAACCTTCAGAAGCGATGTTGACAGGCCCGTAGATCTGGTCGAGGAATATGTCAGAATGATAGGCTCCGACAGGATTCCGGACGCAGAACTCGTCTCGGCAGTGCAGCTGCGCGACGACGACCCGCTCTACAAATACAACTGCGCCGCCGCAGACTACCTTTGCTCGCGCGGGCTCAACGAATGCCAAAACTACACACTAAAAGACAGCGCAAAACAAACGCTCCTATACGCGAACGCAGAATTTTTGAGGCTCTCAAACCCCCTTACATCGGATCAAGACAGTCTTAGGGCGTCGCTTGTAGACGGCCTGCTGGATGTCGTCCAGACAAACCTCTCAAACGCCAACGGATTCTTTGGCTTCTTTGAAAACGGTGAGATTTTCACAGCTGAAAAATCGGGAGAGATAAGCGAGCTCTCGGCGACTGCATTTGTACTCGCCTGTGATTCCCAAGAACAGTCGTGGTCCAAGCCTGCTCGCGCCGACTTCTATACGGCAAAGCGCCTCGTCTCCGACCTGCTCTCAATACTCGGCGTGGACGCATCACGGCTAAACTTTGCGGAAGTCTCCGGCGAGCCAATTTGGGAGGCGGGCTTCTCCGCCGGCTGCGGCTCGGAAAAGCGCGAGGGATTTAGGATAAGGTTTGGCGCAATCTCCGTGGCGCACCTGCGCGAGCGCGGAATTGATAAAAATGTCTGGGCGGGCGAAATATCCTTCCGCGCGGATGTCGCAGCGCGCAAAAAGGCTGCGGAAAAATTCAAGGCTTTTTCAGCGTTCCCGCCGTCCTCGCGCGACCTTGCAGTTGTCGTCGAAGAATCCGAAAGCGCGCAAAACGTCACAAACGATATTTTGAAAATCGCAAAACAGGCGCTAAAAGGCGCGGATTTCGAGCTCGAATCCTGCGAAATATTCGACATTTACCGCGGCGCCGGACTCCCCGAAGGCTCAAAAAGTCTCGCCTACGCCCTGCGCTTCCGCTCCAACGAAAGAACGCTTCAAACCGACGAGGTAAATAAAGTCTTCGACGCAATCTGCGCCGAACTCTCAAAAAAACGCAAGCTCCGCGCGGCGTAAAAAGCCATAGGCATGCCCGAAGAAAGAGAAAACGACCCGTCGGAAATGACATTCCTCGAGCACCTCGAGGAAATGAGGTTTGTCATACTAAAAACATTGGCGTTCTTTTCGGTCGCCCTGATTTTAGTGCTGGTATTTTTCCACTACTTCAACTCGATGATGCTCTATCCGCTGAATTCGGCGAAGAACATTTTGTCGAAGTGGGTGGGGACGGAGCAAGTCACGGAAGTCAAGACCGAGCGCATTGGCCCGGTGTATTTGGTCTCCGACGGCGACGAAAAAAATAAGACAGGCCCGTTTTTCATAGAGCCGAAAGACGATTCAATAGTTCTATTTAAGGATAGCAAGCCGTCAAACCCGTGGTACGCCGACATCAAACTGCGCTCCATGAGCTTTGCAACCCCCATAATAGTCTATTTTTACGTCGGGTTTCTGGGTGCGCTTGGCTTGTCGCTGCCTGCAGCATTCTACTTTGCGGCGCGCTTCATAGCGCCGGGGCTAAAAAAGGAGGAGCTTGACGTCCTGCTGCCGGGAATAATTGCCGCAATCATACTCTTCGCAATAGGAGTGTGTTTCGCGTTTTTCTTTATGCTGCCGATGGGGATTGCGTTTATGTCGTGGATGTCCCAGGGAATGCAGCTTGAAATGTTTCCGGACGCACAGTCGTACTACAGCATGGTCATATTCCTGACTATTGCAGTCGGCATAACATTCGAGCTGCCGCTCGTCGAGTTTATACTGATTTACGTCGGCATACTCGACGTAAAATGGCTCGAGAACAACCGCCGAATGGTCTTCCTGATAATCTTGATCTTCGCGACTGTAATAACGCCTCCTGACGCGATAACCCAAGTATCCCTCACAATTCCGCTCTATCTGATGTACGAAGTTGCGCTGAGGTTGGGCAAGAAAATGCGGCGTGCAAAATTGCGCCGCGAAGCCGAACGCGAGAAACTCGAAGCAATCGAGGAGGAAAAAGAGCGCAAAGAATACGCAAAAACAGTCGCGAAAGAAAGGCTCGCCGAGGAGGAGGCGGAAAAGCTCGAAGAATCGCAGTCTGAAATAGTTGCGGAGCCAGGCTCGGAATACGGAGAAATAGACAGGTCGCACTACGAACTTCCCGAAGACTACGACCCAAATAGAATCGACGACTACGGAATGGGTTATTACGAGGAAGATTATAGATCTTCGTATATAGACTACGGGACTCCCTCCAGACCCGTGCCCGATTTCAGCCCCGATTGGGACTTGAACAGGCCCGATACCTCCTACATGACGCCCGATTGGAGTCTCAACAACCCGCCTCCGCCGTCGAACGGCGGCACCGATACTCCTTCTAACGGCGCCGAAAGTCCCTCTGCCGATTCCGAAGCCCAAGCAGAGAAACACGGCGACACCGAAGATGCGGGGCTACCCTCTGAAAGCGCGGAAAATTCAGAAAAATCCGGAACGAAACCCGCATCAGAAGCGTCAAAGGAAAATGGGGACAAAAAAGAATTTCAAGAAAATCCTGACGACAAGAAATGACGATTAACCTTCCGAAAGCCGCCGCGATTGTGCTCGCCGCGGCACTGTGCGCATGCACGCGGCCGCCGGAAATAAAGCGCGGGCAATTTCCGCTGCCGAAAGACGTGGAAATATCGGAATGCGCCCCCGGAAATTACGGCGGCGTATTCGTGCTGGCTGCAGCCCAGGAACCAAAGACATTCAACCCGCTTATTGCAACAGACATATATTCGTCGCAGATAATAGACTTGATGCTCTCTCCGCTCGTGACTGTCGATCCGTTCACAATGCGGACAATCCCCGCCCTTGCAAAATCGTGGAGCATATCAGAAGATAAAAAGACGTACACTTTCCATCTGCGCGAGGGCGTAAAATTTAGCGATGGCGCGGAAATAACGGCGGACGACGTTATATTCACCTTCCAGACCATATTCGCCCCGCAGCTCGGCCCGGACGGCAAGCCTGTCATCGACAAGTCAACCGGCAAGCCGCTATTGCGCTATCCTTCAAGGTACGCAGGGCAGTACACCATAGGTTCTGAGCCCGTAAAATTCAAAAAAACGGGCAAGTATTCAGTGGAGTTTTCGACGGCAAAGGCGTACGCCCCGTTTATGACAGATATAGGGTTTGTAGGCATACTTCCGAAGCATAAACTGCAAAAGTCCGCCGACGACGGTTCGTTCCAAAGGGCGTGGTCGACCCAGACGGCGATTTCAAACCCGTCGGAAATTGCGGCGTCGGGGCCGTTCCAAATATTTTCGTACAAGCCCGGGGAGAGGCTGGTGCTAATGCCGAATCCGCACTATTGGCGCGCCGATAAAAACGGGGCTCGCCTGCCCTACATCGACTTCCTGATATACAAGTTTGTCGCCGACGCAAATACATCGACAATTCTATTTGCAACCGGCCAGTGCGACGCGTCGAGCGTCGGGGCGAACGACTATGCGTGGGTAAAAAACTACGCCGACACCTACAATTTTAAAATCTATGAGCGCGGCCCGGACACCGGCATATATTTTATTTGGTTCAATCAAAACCCGAATTATTCGCCCGAAGGCAAGCCGTATGTAGAGCCGCACAAGTTAAAATGGTTTACAAACAAAACATTCAGGCAGGCCGTTATGAAAGCTATAGACAGGGACGGCCTGATAAAAAGCGTATGGTTCGGGCGCGCCCAAAAGCTCGACGGGATAATCTCTCCCGCAAACAAGAAATGGCACAACCCCAACACCCCAAAATATGAATACTCGCCCGAAACCGCGCGCGAGATGTTCATATCGCAGGGTTTTTCCTACGACCGAAGCGGCCGCCTGCTCGATGCCCAGAAAAATCCAGTATGTTTCGATTTCATTGTCGCCGACGGCTCCCAAAATTCAACCTCAATGGCGACTACGTTTGTCGAAAACATGAGGGCGGTTGGCATTGAGGTGAAGCTGAAATTCATGGATTTCGGGACTATGATTTCAAAAATAGACAACACATTTGAATACGAAGCCGCCCTTATGGGTTTCACCGGCGGCGGAGACCCCTCCGGAGGCAAGGCGATATACCGTTCGGACGGCTTTTTGCACGTCTGGAATCCGCGCCAAAAAACTCCAGCAACCGACTGGGAAAAGCGCATAGACGAAATAATGGACGCCCAAGAAGTGGAGTTTGACCCCGACAAGAGAAAAGCCCTCATCGACGAAATGCAAAATATTTTCTCCACAGAGCTCCCTCTCCTGTATTTAATAACGCCAATGAGCTATTCAGGAGTCTCCAAGAAATGGGAAAATGTCCGAGTGCCGCCGATAGGCTCTGTAATATGGAATATCGACGAGCTCTACGAAGGGAATTCAGAAAAACGCTAAGAAAATGCTAAAATTCATCGCAAGACGAATGCTATCAATGGTGCCGCTAATGATCGGCATCAGCGCGCTCGTGTTTTTGCTGATGTACCTGTCGCCTGGGGATTTTCTAAGCGAGGCGCGCAACTCGAAAGACATAAGCCCGGAGATAGTGAAGCAGGAGGAAATAAGGCTTGGCCTCGACAAGCCGTGGTACGTGCAATACGGAAGGTGGCTAAACTCCGTCTCCCCCATAAAAACAAATTTGCTGCTCACTGAAAACGAGCGCGGCAAACATTCGCTTGTGTACTTCGGCAGCCCCGACTTCGGATACTCTTGGAGCTATAAAATACCGGTGACGGAACTCGTCGGGCAAAGGATTTTTCCCACCCTGCTGCTCGCTCTTGCAAGCACTTTCCTAATTTACGCCGTATCGATACCGCTCGGGGTGCTCGCAGCCGTAAAAAGGGACGGGTTCTTCGACAAGCTAAGCGCGTTTTTAGCCTACGCCGCGCTAAGCATTCCATACTTTTTTCTCGCGCTGCTCGCCGTTTTGTTTGCGGCGGTCACAGGGCTTTTCCCGACGGGCGGGCAAGTGTCGATACTCCACGACTTCCTCTCTCCTGCGGGAAAGGTTTGGGACTGGATTGAGCATTTAATTCTCCCGACTCTCGTTTTGTCCGTTGGCGGAATCGCCTCGATGATGAGGGTGATGAGGGGGAATTTTCTGGACTACTCGCGCGCGGAATTTGTCACAACGGCGCGCGCCAAAGGAATGGGCGAAAACGCCATAATGTTTAAGCACGTTTTAAGAAACGCCCTAAACCCGGTGATAACTTCTTTCGGGTTTGCATTCGCGGGGCTGCTGTCGGGCGCGCTGCTCGTGGAAAACGTGATGAACTATCCGGGGCTTGGACAGCTTATATACGCGGCGATAATAAAGCAGGACCAATACGTCGTAATGGCGGGGGTCGTGATAGGCTGCGCAATGCTTGTTGTGGGACAGCTGTTGGCGGATATTCTTCTCGCGCTCGCAGACCCGCGGATTAGGCTCGAACGCGAAAAGGCGCCGACGAAGGCGATAGCGGCATTTACCGCGCTCGCGGCTCTCGCGGCGGCAGTGCTGACATGGGCTTCGGAGACATATCCGGCATTTCTTGAATTTTTAAAGTCGGCGTCGTTTGCCGTGCTCATTGCGGCGGCAGCTGTACTATGCGTGCTGCTGGTTGCGGGGCTTGTCTGGGCGGCTGTATTTTTCTGCAAGAACCTGCTTCCGCAGACATTGCGCTCGCCGCGCGGAGCCACGGCGCTCGCGGTTCTCGCGGTTCTGTACGCCGCGGCGATTCTCGCGCCGTTCCTCGCCCCGTACGAGCCCACCGAGCAGTGTCTCGACAAATCATTCCACCCGCCGTCAGCCATATTCTTTAAGGACGGCTCCTTGCGCGTCCAATGCTACCGCCAGTCGGACCCCAGCATCGCAAAATACGAGCCTATCGAGGGCGAAAGCCTGCCGCTTAAATTTTTCGTGCGCGACGAAGACAGCAACTACAAGATTTTGGGGCTTATACCCTTTAAAACCCGCCTGTTCGGAGTGGAATCCGCCCAGCCCGACGCCCGCGTATATCTGCTCGGGGCGGACTCAACCGGGCGAGACGTGTTTTCCAGACTACTGTATGGGGCAAGGGTATCGCTGAGCATAGGCTTTGTCGGAATCGCGATAACTATGGTGCTCGGATTCCTTGTCGGGGGGCTTGCGGGATATTTTGGCGGAGCTTTCGACTTTATCGCAATGAGGTTTGTGGAATTTCTAATGGCAATTCCCAGCCTATACTTGCTGCTTGCAATGCGATCTGCCCTTGCACCGCATTTCGACAGCGCGCAAATGTACATAATGATAGTAATAATCCTCTCCGCTCTCGGCTGGGCGGGGACGGCGCGCGTTATAAGGGGAATGTCGCTTTCGCTCGCAAACACGCAGTATGTACAGGCGGCAAAGGCCATGGGAGAGTCTCCCGTAAAAATAATAGTGAAGCACTTTCTGCCGAATGTCCTCAGCTACCTGATTGTCGCGGCGACCCTATCGATTCCCGCATACGTCCTCGGCGAGGCGGCGCTTTCGTTTTTGGGGCTCGGTATCCAAGAGCCCTCCGCATCTTGGGGGCTTATGCTCGCCCAAGCGCAAAACGACACAAAAGTGCTCATGCTCGGATTCTGGTGGATGCTGACCCCGGGCATCGCAATATTCGCAACTGTTCTTTGTTTCAACATTCTCGGGGACATACTCCGAGACATTGCCGACCCAAAAAAAGATTAGCCGCAAAGCGCGATGGCGCCAATATTTTGGCTGGCATTTTGACTTCCCAAGAATCTGAATAAGCGCAAAAAAGCAAAATTGCCCGTTTAAAAGGAAATCGGTTCTTGAAATATTTTCGATTTCAATCCAAATTATAATAAAACTCTCCCAAGCATGAAAAAAATAGCAGCCCTACTTGTCTCCGCCTTAATTTGCGCATACTCTTTCGCGGTTGATAAACCGTGGCTTAGCATCTCTGTCGAGACTCCAAAGAAGTTTTTTTCGGACGTGTCAGACATTATGAGGAAAGTCTATCCGGATCCGCAGTTGGAAATGACGCTTGCCTTGATGCTCTCGCAATTTGGCTACCCGAACTTCGAGGGGATAGATCCGAAGGAAAATTTCGCCTTGGCCGCATTTGGGAAAGCTTCCGCCCCGCAGCTTTTTATGGCGGTAAAAGCTTCTAAAGACTCAGCAATATACAAGTTCG
>ENA-OZLH01001512-OZLH01001512.1-human-gut-metagenome-genome-assembly--contig:-NODE-1512-length-11009-cov-4.065547_pt1 | contig 11009 bp, 10 predicted proteins | sample MGYA00244832_ERZ653776 | MGnify/ENA primary metagenome ERZ653776 (study PRJEB26926, sample SAMN06165218) | human gut metagenome | biome: ENVO:00009003; feature: ENVO:2100002; material: ENVO:00002003...
TCCTTGTCATCTGCGGTGTGATGATCGGTTACATCTGTTCCGCTGTCACCGACATCGTGGTGGCCTTTGCACAGGACTCCAACATCGTCAACCTGCACAACTGGTCGCAGGGCAGCTTTTCCGGCATGACATGGGCCAATGTGCAGGCGGCGGCACTGGTAACGCTGCCTGTGCTGGCGGCTGCCTTTCTGCTCTCCAAACCCATGGCGGCCTACCAGATGGGCGAGGAGTACGCCCGCAGTGTGGGAGTGAACGTCAGGCTCTTCTCGGCGGTGCTGGTGCTGCTTTCCAGTCTGCTGGCCGCCTGCGTCACCGCCTTTGCGGGGCCGATCTCCTTTGTAGGCATCGCGGTGCCGCACCTTGTAAAGCAGCTGCTGGGCAGCGCAAAGCCGCTGCATGTGCTGCCCGGGTGCTGTCTGGGCGGTGCGGCTTTCTGCCTGTTCTGCGACCTGCTGGCCCGCAGTCTGTTTGCGCCCACGGAGCTGTCCATCAGCTCGGTCACGGCCGTATTCGGTGCACCGGTGGTCATCTGGCTGCTGGTGCGGCGCAGTCAGGAGGGTGCACGATGAAGGAACATTTTTTGTGCGGAGCACAGGGTCTTGCCATCGGCTACGGCAAGACACCGCTGATCTCCGATATTTGCCTCGGGGTGCAGCCGGGCCAGATCCTGACCCTCATCGGCCCCAACGGCGCAGGCAAATCCACCTTGCTGCGCACGCTGGCGGGCCAGCTGACCCCCATGGGCGGCACGGTGCTGCTGGAAGGCAGAAGCCTTGCCGATTACACCGGTACCCAGCGGGCGCAGAAGCTGGCCCTCATGGCCCCGCACAGCCGCCGGATGGAGCTGACCACCTGCTTCGACTTTGTTTCGGCGGGGCGCTATCCCTACACCGGACGGCTGGGCATTTTGTCTGCCGAGGACAGGCAGCAGGTGCATAGAGCCTTGGAGCTGGTGGGCGCGGCGCAGCTGGCAGGCCGGGATTTTAACCGCATCAGCGACGGCCAGCGCCAGCGCATCCTGCTGGCCCGGGCCCTGTGCCAGCAGCCGGAAGTGATCCTGCTGGACGAACCGACCTCTTTTCTGGACATCAAGGGCAAAATTGAACTGCTCACCATCCTCGGAACGCTTGCACACACCCAAAAGCTGGCGGTGATCCTGAGCCTGCACGAGCTGGAATTGGCCGAAAAAATAGCGGACACAGTGGTGTGCGTTTCGCCCGGCGGTGTTTCCGGCGTGCTGACCCCGGAACAGGCGTTTCAGCCGGAGAACATCCGCGCTTTGTACGGCCTGACCGAACAGCAGTACACGGCTCTGTTCGGCACACCGGAGCCGGAAGCCGAAAAGGCACCTGCCGGAAAGCCGCAGTTTGAGCATTACGTCCGCAGCGGCCAGAAGCTGCTGCGCTGCGGCTACACCACCGGCACCTGTGCCGCGCTGGGGGCTGCCGGGGCGGCGCGTCTGCTGTTGACCGACCGCGAACCGGAAACGGTGGCCCTGCGCACGCCCAAGGGCATCGTGGTGGAGGTGGCTCCTCTCTGGTGCCGCAGAACGGACACAGGTGCCGCATGTGCCATCCGCAAGGACGGCGGCGACGATGTGGATGTGACCACGGGCCTGCCGGTGATTGCATCGGTGGTGCTGGAACCGGATGCCTCTGGCGTGCGCATCTTTGGCGGCGAGGGGGTGGGCCGGGTGACGAAGCCCGGCCTTGACCAGCCCGTAGGCGAAGCCGCCATCAACCATGTGCCGCGCCGGATGATCGCCGAGGCACTGGAACGGGAAGCTGAAAATGCTGCCTACACCGGCGGCTTTGCGGTGACCATTTCCATCGAGGGCGGTGCCGAGACCGCAAAGCGCACCTTCAACCCGCACATCGGGGTGGAGGGCGGGCTTTCCGTGCTGGGCACCAGCGGCATCGTGGAACCCATGAGCCAGCAGGCGATTCTGGATACCATCCAGCTGGAAATGAATCAGGCTGCGCTGCGGGCAAAAAATGCCCCCGGCCCCCGGCGGCTGGTGCTGGCACCCGGCAACTACGGGCTGGACTATCTGGCCTCCGCTCTGCCGCAGTTTGAGCGGTTCCCGGTGGTCAAGACCTCCAACTTCATCGGGGATACGCTGGATATGGCGGCAACGGCAGGATTTGAACAGGTGCTTCTGGTGGGACACGTGGGTAAGCTCTGCAAGCTGGCGGCAGGGGTCATGAACACCCATTCCCACACGGCAGATGGCCGTGCCGAGGTGTTCTGTGCCCATGCGGCGCTGTGCGGGGCCCGGCGCGAAGTGTGCGCTGCCCTGATGGACGCCGCCACCACGGATGCCTGCCTTGACATTCTGGACGGCGCAGGGCTGCGCGGCCCGGTGCTGGAAAGCATCCTTGCAGCCATCCAGATGCATCTGGACCGACGGGCAGGCGGGGCATTCCGGGTGGGCGCGGTGCTCTTTTCCAACCAGCACGGCCCGCTGGGCGAGACCTGTATTGCAAAGGAGCTGATGAAGGAATGGCAGAACTGAAAGGCACCTTTTACGGCGTCAGCGTAGGCCCCGGCGACCCGGAGCTGCTGACCCTGCAGGCGGTGCGGCTGATCCGGAAATGCCCGGTACTGGCTGCGCCGCAGACTTCTTCCGGCCAGATGCTGGCGCTGGACATCGCCCGCAGTGCGCTGGGAGAAGCGCTGGACGGCAAGACCATCGTCCCGCTGTACTTTGCCATGAGCCGTGACCCGGCTGCGCTGGCGGCTTCGCACGAAAAAGCCGCCGCCGCGGTGCAGCAGTATCTGGATGCCGGGCAGGACGTTGCCATGCTGAACATCGGTGATGTTTCCATCTATGCCACCTTTGCTTACCTGCAGGAGATCTTGCAGGCCGGGGGTTATGCCACCGCCATGGCGGCAGGCGTGCCCAGCTTTTGTGCGGCGGCGGCGCGGCTGAATGTGCCCCTGACCGGCGGCATGGATACGCCGCTTACCATTGCGCCCGGCGGCTGGACAGACCGCGTGCTGGAAATGCCCGGCACCAAGGTATTGATGAAAGCCGGCAGGCAATTGCCTGTCTTATTGGATACCCTGCAGCAGGCAGATAAGCTGAAAAACAGCGCCCTTGTGTGCAACTGCGGCCTGCCGGATGAACAGGTCTGCCCGGACCTTTCCTGCGGGCAGCCGCAGATCCAGCCGGGCTATTTTACCACCGTTCTGGTAAAGGAGTGATGTTATGATACATTTTGTAGGCGCAGGCCCCGGTGCTCCGGACCTGATCACCCGGCGCGGCGCGGCCCTTCTGCAGGCAGCCGACTGCATCATCTATGCGGGCAGTCTGGTCAACCCGGCGCTGCTGGGCCTTGCCAGAGAGGACTGTGCGGTTTACAACAGCGCCGAAATGACGCTGGAACAGGTGCTGGCGGTAATGCGGCAGATGGAGGCCGCAGGCCGCACCACCGTGCGTCTGCATACCGGCGACCCCTGCCTGTACGGAGCCATCCGGGAGCAGATGGATGTGCTGGACGCCGAGGGCATTCCCTACGATGATACCCCCGGTGTTTCCAGCTTCTGCGGTGCGGCAGCGGCGCTGAACGCCGAGTACACCCTGCCCACCGTGAGCCAGACCGTCATTATCACCCGCATGGAGGGCCGTACCCCGGTTCCGGAAAAGGAAAAGCTGGCAGGCCTTGCCGCCCATGGGGCGACCATGGTGATCTTTTTGTCCATCGGCCTTGTGGAAAAGGTGCAGCAGGCACTTCTGGCGGGCGGAGCCTACACGCCGGATACCCCGGCAGCGGTGGTGTACAAGGCTACATGGCCGGAAGAACGGACCGTCCGCTGCACTGTGGGCACGCTGGCGGAAAGCGTTCATGCAGCGGGCATCACCAAAACGGCGCTCATCGTGGTGGGTGACTTTTTGGGCCGGAACTACGAGCGCAGCAAGCTGTACGACCCGGCCTTTACCACCGAGTTCCGCAGGGGGACAGACCAGTGACCCGGGCCTACCTTGCCTTTACGGCAAAGGGCCTTGCGCTGGCGGAAAAGCTGGCCGCAGAATATCCCGGCAGCGTGGCCCGCTGCGGCCATGAGCCCGGGCAGCCGGGCCTTGCGGACTGGACGGCCCGGCAGTTTGCACACAGTGATGCCCTTATTTTTGTGGGTGCGGTGGGCATTGCGGTGCGGGCCATTGCGCCCCACTGCAAAAGCAAGGCGTCTGACCCGGCGGTGGTGGTGCTGGACGAGTGCGGACGCTTTGCGGTGCCCGTTCTCTCCGGCCATCTGGGCGGGGCCAACGAGCTGGCGCGGAGGCTGGCCGCTGTGTGCGGCGCGGTGCCGGTCATTACCACTGCCACGGATGCAAACGGTGTGTTTGCGGTGGATGAATGGGCCAGACACCAGAACTGTGCCGTGCTGGAGCCGGAGCGCATCAAAAAGGTCAGCGGCGCACTGCTGGCGGGCAGAACGGTGCGGTTCGCATCCGACTGGCCCATTGCGGGCAGCCCGCCTGCGGGCCTTGCAGAAGATGCAGCGGCCCCGGAGCTTGCCCTCACCCTGTGCCCGGCGGGAGATGCTTTGCATCTTGTGCCGCGCATCGGCGTGCTGGGGGTGGGGTGCAGGCGCGGCACCGGCGCCGACACGCTGGCCGAAGCCTTTGCGGCCTTCTGCGCACAGGCAGGCCTTGCCCCGCAGTGCATCGCGGCGGCGGCCAGCATCGATCTAAAGCAGAACGAAGCGGGCCTTCTGGCCTTTTGCCAGAGTCGAGGCTGGCCTGTGGAGTTTTTCACGGCGGAACAGCTGCGGCAGGCCCCCGGCAGCTTTACGCCCTCGGCCTTTGTGCAGAGCGTCACCGGCGTGGATAACGTCTGCGAGCGCGCTGCGGTGCTGGCTGCAGGCGGGCCGCTGGTTTTTCACAAATTTGCCCGCACCGGCGTGACCTTTGCGCTGGCTGCGCGGCCCTTCGCCCCGGATTGGAGGTGGCAGCATGTCTGACAGGTACGAATTTGAGATGGATGAATGGGACATGGACCGGCCCGAGAATGTTGTTTACGTGGTGGGCCTTGGCCCCGGCGATGTTTCTTATCTGACCCAGGAAGCCCAGAGCGCCCTTGAACATGCGGATGCGATCTGCGGCTACAAGCTTTACATTGATCTGATCGAGCCCGAGTTCCCCTGCGAGGAATACTATGCTACCGGCATGACGCAGGAGATCGACCGCTGCCGCTGGGCGCTGGAAAAGGCCCACACCGGCAAGCGGGTCGCGCTGGTGTGCAGCGGCGACGCGGGTGTTTACGGCATGGCCAGCCCGCTGCTGGAGCTGGCCGAGGATTACCCGGATGTTGCCGTGGAGGTGGTGCCCGGGCTCACTGCCGCCCTCAGCGGCGGGGCGGTGCTGGGCGCACCGCTGGCCCACGATTTCTGCGTGATCTCGCTTTCCGACCGGCTCACCCCGTGGGAGGTCATCGAAAAGCGGCTGGCCTGCGCCGCGCAGGGCGATTTCTGCGTGGCACTGTACAATCCCTCTTCCAAGGGCAGGCCGGACTACCTGCAAAAGGCGGTGCGCATCCTGCGCGCAAACGGCAAGGGGCCGGAGACGGTCTGCGGCCTTGTGCGCAACATTGGCCGCGAGGGCCAGAGCGCCCGGGTGCTGACGCTGGCCGAGCTGGAAGACACGCCGGTGGATATGTTCACCACCGTGTACATCGGCAACGGGAACACCCGCGCCCTTTCAGGCCGGATGGTCACGCCCCGGGGGTACCGCAAATGAAAGCTGTTGTGTTCAGCGGTACCACCGAGGGACGCCGCTTCTCCAAAAAGCTGGCGGCACTGGGGGCTGAGGTGACCGTGTGCGTGGCCACGCCGCTGGGAGCCGAGGAACAGGGTGAGATGGCGGGCATCACGGTCCACGCCGGGCGGCTGGGACCGGATGCCATGGCGGCGCTGCTAACGGGTGCAGACCTCTGCGTGGATGCCACCCATCCGTATGCGGTGGATGTGACCCGGAACATCCGCGCTGCGGCGGCACAGGCCGGCGTGGAATACCGCCGCCTGCTGCGGGCCCGGAGCCCGCTGCCCGAGGACTGTGTGGTGTTCGGGACCGCGGCGCAGGCGGCAGAGTACCTTGCCGGAACGAAGGAAAACATCCTGCTTGCCACCGGTGCCAAGGAGCTGGCAGCGTTTGCGCCGCTGGACTCGGCGCGGCTTTATCCCCGGGTCCTGCCCACGCCGGAGGGCATTGCCGCCTGCGAGGCAGCCGGGATCCCGCACCGGAACATCATTGCCATGCAGGGACCGTTTTCCTGCCAGCTGAACAAAGCTTTGATCGAACAGTTCCACATCCGGTATCTCGTCACCAAGGACGGCGGCGCGGCGGGCGGCTTTGCCGAAAAGGTGCAGGCCGCAGCTGAGACCGGCGTACAGCTGGTGGTGCTGCGCCGTCCGGAGGAGGTCGGCGAGACCGAGGCAGGATTATTCACGCATTGTCAGGAGATTTTGAAATGGTCACACTGATCGGTATGGGAAGCGGCAGCTGGGAGGCTTTGTCGGTGCAGGCGCAGGACGCTGTGCGCAGGGCAGGCCTTGTGTTTGGCGCAAAGCGGCTGCTGGCGGGCCTCCCGCCCGAGTGCACCGCCCGGCAGTTTGCCCTCTATCAGCCTGCCGAGATCCTTGAGACGCTGGCACAGGCCCCCGGGCAGGATGCCGCCGTGCTTTACAGCGGGGACACCGGGTTTTATTCCGGTGCGTCCGGCCTGCTCACGCCCCTGCGGGCGCTGGGCATCCCTGCGCGGGTGTATCCGGGCGTTTCCAGCATCCAGCTGCTGGCGGCGGCGCTGGGCCGCCCATGGCAGGACTGGAAGCTGGTGTCGGCCCACGGCTGTGCCTGCGACCCGGTGGCGCAGTGCATGACAGAGCGCTCCGTCTTTTTCCTCACCGGCGGGGCCGAAACACCTGCCACCCTCTGCCGGAAGCTGGCCGATGCCGGCATGGGCGAGGTGCACGCACTGGTGGGCGAAAACCTTGGCACCGGGGAAGAGGCCATCCGCTACGGCTCTGCGGCAGAGCTGGCGGGGCAGAGTTTTGCACCGCTCAGCGTGCTTCTGGTGGAAAACTTCGATGTCCCGCATTTCCGCACGCCGGGCTTCCCGGACGAAAGCTTCATCCGGGGCCAGGTGCCTATGACCAAGCAGGAGGTGCGTGCCGCCGCACTGGCAAAGCTGGCCGTGAAGCCTGCGGATATCCTGTGGGACGTGGGGGCAGGCACGGGCAGTGTGAGCGTGGAGCTGGCACTGGCAGCGCCTAAAGGGCATGTGTATGCCGTGGAGTGCGATCCGGACGCCTGTGCCCTGATCCGGCAGAACCGGGCAAAGTTCCAAACTTACAACCTCACCCTCATCGAGGGCCGCGCCCCGGGTGCACTGGCAGACCTGCCTGCGCCGGACGCCGTGTTCATTGGCGGAACAAAAGGCGGCATGGAAGGCGTGCTGAATGCTGTGCTTGCCAAAAACCCGGACGCGCGCATCTGCATTTCCGCCATTGCGCTGGAAACGCTGAGCGCTGCGGCTGCCGCCCTTACCGCCCGGGGCCTTGCCGCCGAGGTGGTGCAGCTGGCGGTCAGCCGCACAAAGCAGGCAGGCCGTCTTCACCTGCTCATGGCAAACAACCCCATCTTCCTCATTACGGGTATACGCAAATGATGCAATTCCTCATCGCCGCGCCCCGGTCCGGCAGCGGCAAGACCACGATGACCTGCGCCGTGCTGGCGGCACTGAAAAAGCGCGGGGCCGACCCCTGCGCCTTCAAAAGCGGGCCGGACTACATCGACCCCATGTTCCACCGTTCTGCTCTGCAGGTGGACAGCCATAATCTGGATCTGTTCCTCTCGGACCGGCCCACGGTGCAGGCGCTTTACGCCCGCTGTGCCGCCGGGCACGGCGCTGCCGTGTGCGAGGGGGCCATGGGCTTTTACGACGGGCAGGGCCTGACCACCCGGGCCAGCGCATGGGAGCTGGCAGACACGCTGGGGCTTCCGGTGCTGCTGGTGGTGCAGCCCGGAGGGGCCAGCGTAACGCTGGCGGCAGAGATCCAGGGCCTTGTGCACTTCCGCAAAAACAGCCATATTTCGGGCATCCTGCTCAATAGCTGCTCCGAAAAGCTGTATAAAATGCTCAAAGACCTGCTGGAAAGAGAGACCGGCCTGCCGGTGCTGGGCTATCTGCCCAACCTGCCGCAGGCGGCGGTGGAAAGCCGCCATCTGGGCCTGAAGACCGCAGGCGAGATCACGGACATTCAGGAAAAGATCGCTCTGCTGGCAGACCGTCTGGTGATGGACTGGGAGAAGCTGGCGGCGGTGACGGAAAGGCCGTGCCCCGAGGGCGGACGCCTTTCTCCCCGGGGAACGGCTTCCGCTTCTGTCCGCATCGCCGTGGCGAGGGACGGAGCCTTCTGTTTTACTTACGCCGAAACGCTGGACGCTTTGCGGGAGGCGGGCGCGGAGCCTGTATTTTTCAGCCCGGTGCGGGATGCTGCCCTGCCGGAGGGAGTCTGCGGGCTGTATCTGCCCGGCGGCTACCCGGAGCTGTATGCGCAGGCCCTGAGCGAAAATAAAACCATGCGGGACTCCATCCGGCAGGCTGTGAACGCCGGCCTGCCGACAGCGGCAGAGTGCGGCGGCTTTCTGTATCTCGGGCAGAGTCTGGAGGACGCCGAGGGAAAGAGCTGGCCCATGGCGGGCGTCCTGCCGGGAGCAGGCGTCCGGGCGGGCAGGCTGGTGCGGTTCGGCTATGCTGTCCTGACCGCAAAGCGGGACAGTATGCTGTTCCGCGCGGGAGAAAGCCTGCCCGTCCACGAATTTCACCACTGGGATTCCACCGCAAACGGCACTGCATTTACGGCCCGTAAAAACGAGAAAATGCAGTGGGAATGCGGCTTTGCAAACGAGAATTTCTATGCGGGCTTCCCGCATTTATACTGGGCGGGCACGCCCCTGCCGGGACGCTTTGTGCGTGCGGCAGAACGATACAGCAAAACAAAAGGATGACCAAAATGACCGAAACGGAACTGAATGCACTTTTGGCGGGTATCACGCCGCCGGACGAAGCCGCCCGCGCGGCAGCACACGCCCACTGGGCCAGCCTTGCAAAGCCTTTGGGCGGGCTGGGCCGGCTGGAGACCATGCTGGAGGACGCCGCTGCCCTCACCGGCAGTGCGGAGTTTGATCTCTCCCGCCGGGCGGTGGTGGTGCTCTGCGCGGACAACGGTGTGGTGGCGCAGGGCGTGAGCCAGACCGGGCAGGAAGTGACCCGCGCCGTGGCCGAAAACCTTGCAATGCGGCGCACCAGTGTGTGCCAGATGGCCCGCGCGGCCCACTGTGATGTGGTGCCCGTGGATATGGGCATGGCAGGCGAACCGGTGCCCGGCGTGCGGAACTGCCGCATTGCCGCCGGGACTGCGGACTTTACCAAAGGCCCTGCCATGACCCACGCCGAGGCAGTGGAGGCCATTGGCCGGGGCATCTCCCTGACCCGGCAGCTTGCCGCCGAGGGCTACGGACTTGTGGCCACCGGCGAGATGGGCATTGGCAACACCACCACCTCCAGCGCGGTGGCGGCGGTGCTGCTGGGCCAGCCCGTGGAGCTTATGACCGGGCGCGGTGCGGGCCTTTCGGACGAGGGGCTTGCCCGCAAGGTGGATGCCATCTGCCGCGGCATCCTGAAGAACGAGCCGGACCCGGAGGACCCGCTGGATGTGCTTTCCAAGCTGGGCGGTTTTGACATCGCGGGCCTGTGCGGCATCTTTCTGGGCGGGGCACTGGCCGGGGTGCCGGTGCTGGCAGATGGCTTTATCAGCGGGGTAGCCGCGCTGTGTGCCGTGCGGCTGTGCCCGGCGGCGGCAAAGGCCGTGTTCGCCAGCCACTGCTCCGCAGAGCCTGCGGCCCGCATGGTGCTGGAAGCACTGGGCAAGGCACCCGTCATCACGGCGGGGCTGCATCTGGGCGAGGGCACCGGTGCAGTGGCAAGCATCCCGCTGTGGGATATGGCACTGGCGGTGTACGGCGGGTGCTATTCCTTTGCGGAGGGCGGCATTGAGCCGTACAAGCCCCAATGCTGACGCTGGTGCTGGGCGGCGCAGCCAGCGGCAAAAGCGAATATGCCGAGAGCCTTGTGCTCAGGACCACCGGCCCCCGCTGGTACCTTGCCACTATGCAGGTATGGGACGCCGAGTGTGCCGCCCGGGTGGAAAAGCACCGCAAAATGCGGGCCGCAAAGCAGTTTGAAACGGTGGAGTGCCCGCTGCATCTGGAAAAGCTGCGTCTGCCTGCCCGGGGCACGGTCCTGCTGGAAGACCTGGGCAACCTGACCGCTAACGAGCTCTACAGCCCCGGCGGGGCAGGGAAACACGCGGCCCGGGCTGTGCTGGCCGGGGTGGAGGCGGTGGCCTCCCAGTGCGAAAACCTCGTCCTCGTCTCCAACGAAGTCTTCAGCGGCGGGGCCGACTATGCAGGCGATACCGACCAGTATCTGCTGGCCCTCGCGCGGGTCAACAACGCCCTTGCCGCCCGGGCGGACAATGTCTGCCGGGTGGTCTGCGGCATCCCGGTCTATTACAAAGGAGGGACCCCGGAATGATCGTGCTCCAAACCATGGCCGTGGCGTTTGCCATGTTCTCGGCCCTGCCGGTGCCGCAATTTACCTGGAACTCCAAAAACATGCGGTACGCCCTCTGTGCGTTCCCTCTCATCGGGGGGGTCATCGGGGCGCTGTGGAGCCTCTGCGGGGCGCTGCCGTTGCCCGATATGATCCGGGCCGGCGGCTTCTGCCTCATTCCGGTGCTGGTCACCGGCGGCATCCATCTGGACGGCTATGCCGACACCTGTGACGCCCTTGCCAGCTACGGCGACCGGGAAAAGAAGCTGGAAATTTTAAAGGACCCGCACTGCGGTGCCTTTGCGGTCATCCGGCTGTGCAGCTATTTTGCGGCTTACCTCTGCCTCGCCGCCTGCTGTCTCTTATACACATCTCCGAGCCCACGAGACT
>ENA-OZLH01001522-OZLH01001522.1-human-gut-metagenome-genome-assembly--contig:-NODE-1522-length-10978-cov-12.858281_pt1 | contig 10978 bp, 10 predicted proteins | sample MGYA00244832_ERZ653776 | MGnify/ENA primary metagenome ERZ653776 (study PRJEB26926, sample SAMN06165218) | human gut metagenome | biome: ENVO:00009003; feature: ENVO:2100002; material: ENVO:00002003...
GCATACGAGATCATGCCTAGGCTCGTGGGCTCGGAGATGTGTATAAGAGACAGATATACAACAGCAAAGGAAATCAGAGAGATTCGAAAAGAATTGCATCTGACACAGAAGGAGTTTGCGGAATTGATCAATTGTTCCAAGCCAACAGTAGAACGTTGGGAGAGAAGTGAGGAAGTTATTCGTGGACCGATTGTTCCACTGATTAAAATGCTGCAAAAATATCCGGAATATGAACAGGAGATCAAAGTTCCGGAAAAGATATGGCCGCTCAGGTTCTGGTATATGTATGATCAGGATGTATGTACATTGATAGATGTGAATGAGCAGGAACAGAAAGTAGCAGTGAAAAATTATACGGATAAAATCATGTTTCGTGCATTTGGTACTGTGGAACATCCGGATTATAGTCAGTATCTGGAGTTTTTGAAGTCGAGGTGTTTCCCCGAAAGCAGAGATAAAATGAAACTGGTACTGAGAGATCTCGGACTGCCATTTTATGATCCGATCATGATTATAGAGAAAACGGAAGGCCGGATGGCAGAGGATGATTTTTGGATTCGTATAGAGAGGTAAATGAATGGTAGAACTATTTGAGCAGAACATTAGGACAAAGGATCGTCAGTCTTCAAAAGGGAATCAGTTGAAATGGGAGAATAACGGAATTTGGTATAAAGCTGATTACACAGGGTATGAGGGACTGGCAGAATATGTGATATCTCATCTTCTGAAAAAATCAACGTTAGATGCGAGTGAATTTGTATGTTATGACCTCGAAACAATAAAATATGGAACTGTGATATATAATGGAGCAAAGAGTATAGATTTTCTGAGTGAAGACTGGCAAATTATAACTTTGGAACGGTTGTTTCATAATTTTTTCGGGGAAAGTCTGCATAGGAGCCTGTATAGAATACCGGAGCATGAGGAAAGGTTGGATTTCTTGGTGCAGCAGGTGGAGAGGATGACAGGGCTTAAGAATTTTGGGATATATATGAACAAACTATTGACGATAGATGCATTTTTTCTGAATGAAGATCGGCATACACATAACATAGCCGTTCTGATGAATGGAAAAGGCGATTATACGTACTGCCCGATTTTTGATAATGGAGCGGGGCTGTTGGCAGATACAACTATGGATTATCCTTTGTCCGGAGATGTTTACACGCTTATGGACAAGGTTCAGTCAAAAACAATATGTGGTGAATTTGAGGAACAATTAGATATTTCCGAAGCTTTATATAAAATGAATCTAAAGTTTCGATTTACAAAAAAGGATGTGACGGAATTGCTTGCCGGTGCAGAGATATATTCAGAGGAGATACGAAATCGGGTGGAAATGATCATATTTGCACAAATGCGAAAATATCCGTATTTGTTTTCAAATATGTAGAAAAGTCGCCGCCTGGCTTTATGGTACATTACGGAAAGTTTGAAAGGGGGAGTATGTGAATGTATATTGAATATAAAAGACTCACAGAAAAAGAGCTGGATACCTTTATTGAGATGAGAATAAACCAGCTTAGAGAAGAAGGGGCGAAGGAAGAGATTGATTTGGTTCCTGCCTTGAAGGAATATTATACCCATCATATGGCGGATGGAACATTTGTATCCTGGCTTGCTTTTGACGGAGAAAAGATTATTGGAACAAGCGGAATGTCATTTGTGGAGAAACCGCCATATTTTGGGTGCCCGAGTGGAAGGATTGGATTGCTGTCCAGCATGTTTACAGACCCGGAGTATAGAAGAAAGGGGATTGCAAGGGAGCTGCTATCCCGGGTTGTAAAGGATGCCAGAGAATATGGATGCGGGACGATACAAATTACAGCATCGGATATGGGCGTTAAACTATATACAGACTTTGGATTTGTACATAATGGTAATTTCATGCAATATAAGCTTTAGTATAAATATATGATATACTTGGTTTGATCAGTTGAACGAAAACGGGGATACGGTAATGGATATATTAGAGATTATGAAAGAAAGACACAGCGTACGGCAGTATAAAGATCAGGCTATCGAACCATCTAAAAGAGAAGAAATCAACTCGCTGATAAATGATGTCAATGCAGAGAGTGAATTATCAATTCAGGTTTTTTATGATGAACCGAAATGTTTTGATTCCCTTATGGCGCATTACGGAAAGTTTGAAAATGTAAAGAACTATATTGCGATAGTTGGGAATAAGAATCAGCAGGAAACGGCGGGATATTATGGCGAGAAGATCGTGCTGAAATGCCAGGAGCTTGGACTTAATACCTGCTGGGTGGCAATGACGCATGGAAAATCAAAGGCGGAAATCAAGAAGGGTCAGAAGCTGCTCATTATTATTTCTCTTGGATACGGAATCACACAGGGAGTTCCACATAAAAGCAAGAGTGTAGCAGAGCTTGGGAAAGCAGATCAGAGGACAGAATGGTTTGATAAAGGCATGGAAGCGGTAAGTCTTGCACCAACTGCGGTAAATCAGCAGAAGTTTCTTTTTGAACTGAAAAATGGAAATGTAACAGCCAAAAATCTTGGGGGATTTTATTCTAAGATTGACCTTGGAATTGCCAAATATCATTTCGAGACGGTAACCGGACGTGAGGTGGAATGATAAAGTTCACGCAGCTTGATACCTTTACAAAGTGTTTAACGATATTGGCGAATGCTGATTTCAAGATGGCAGAATCAAATGATATATATCGCACCGGGATTATTGGACAGTTTAATCTTACGTTTGAACTTGCATGGAAAGCGTTACAGGAAATTATGAGAATGCATAGTGTGATAGAACCACCTGTTGGAGAAACTGCTCCCGCTGCTATTTGCTTTTGCCTATTGGTATAGCAGAAAGCGATCCGATACATCCTCAAAAGAAAGCATTTGAAGAAAGAGCGTGGTTTAATTCATACAATCAGAGTAACTGATAACTTCCGGTTTGTGGAGACAGCTCTGCCCAACGCCGCTTCGGTTGTAAGCGGATGCAGGATCTAGCTTTAAATATGGGATGTCGCCTTCTGTCCTATGTTTCATGTGCGGCAAGCTCTCGCACCTGCCAGCACGTAGCGGTACATAGGACTGCAAAATACGCAGTCCAAGAACCGACGTGCTTCTAGGGCCGCACATAAAACAAGGACAGAGGCTCCATTTTCACTGTACTGAAATCCTGCTCGTATAAAGCAGAGACCCTGCACATATCCGCTTCCCCTCATCAAATTCGGTTTGGGGAGATGAAAAACTGTAGCAACCGGAGCTTCTGTCATATACTCCTGTGGGGCTCTAGAAGCACGTTGGCACTTAGGCTGTGTTCTTTACAGCCTTACGTGCCACTACGTGCTGGCAGATGCGAGAGCTTGCCACACAGGAGTCATATGACAAGAAGCGTCAGCGAGCAGAACCATCTGTACAAACCGCAAGTTCACAAAATTTCTCCTTGCATTTCCATATGCATGCGAGTACAATAAATCCTAGCATAAATAGTTCTTCGGGGCAGGGTGCAATTCCCTACCGGCGGTACAGTCCGCGAGCCGTGTGGCATGATCCGGTGTGATTCCGGAACCGACAGTATAGTCTGGAGGAAAGAAGATTCTCGCATGCATATCATGAATGACCCCGGAATCAGATTTGATTCCGTTTTTTATTTATACGGCTTTGATATGGTTTGTAACAGGATTTGAATCAGCTCCGCGGACTGCGGGGCTTTTATTTATGCTTGAAGGAGGAATATGAATATGAAATTAGCTATATTTTTCCCCGGAATCGGCTATCATACAGATAAACCACTCCTGTATTACAGTCGTAAGCTGGCCAGACTGGCCGGTTATGACACCATAGATGTTTCCTACGGCGGTTTTCCATCCGATGTAAAGGGGAATCCCGAAAAAATGACTGCGGCTTTTCAAAGTGCACTCTCCCAGACACAGGAGTGCTTAAAGGATGTTGATTTTTCTTCCTGTGAACAACTTCTTTTTGTATCAAAGAGTGTCGGCACCGCTGTTGCTTCTGCGTTTGCAACAGAGAAAGGACTGCATCCGTTTCAGATCTTTTATACTCCGGTGGAGGCTTCCTTCCGGTTCATACAGGGTGACGGCATTGCTTTTACAGGCACCCATGATCCATGGGTCGATACTGCAATCGTTGAGCTGAACTGCTCTCGTCTGAACATCCCGCTCACCATTATTCCGGATGCCAATCACTCTCTGGAAACCGGTGATGTCCAGCAGGATTTAACCAACCTGAAACAGATTATGGAAGTTACCGAGGCTTATTTGTTACAGAAAGGAGACCACTGATGACAGAAGAAGAAATCATGCGTCGTGCCATTACTCTGGCACAAAAAGCCGTTGGCAAAACGAATCCCAATCCGATGGTCGGTGCCGTAGTTGTGAAGGACGGACGCATTATCGGTGAAGGCTATCATATGCATATCGGCGGACTGCATGCCGAGCGAAATGCTCTGGCAAACTGCACAGAATCTCCGGCAGGTGCAACTATTTACGTCACTTTGGAACCATGCTGCCATTATGGCAAGACACCACCTTGTACCGATGCAATTATTCAAAATCATCTGGCTAAGGTTGTCATCGGCTCGCGTGATCCGAATCCCAAGGTTGCCGGTAAAGGTGTAAAGTTGCTTCGGGATGCAGGTATCGAAGTCGTAGAAGACTTCCTGCGCGAAGAATGCGATGCTATAAATCCTGTATTCTTTCATTATATAAAAGAAAAACAGCCGTATGTCGCATTGAAATATGCAATGACGGCAGACGGCAGGATTGCGATTGATTCCGGTGAATCCCGTTGGATTACCGGCGAATCGGCAAGAGAACATACACATCAGCTGCGGAATTATTATAAGGGCATTCTGGTCGGTATCGGCACTGTTCTGCTTGACAATCCGCTCCTGACCTGCCGGATTCCGGATGGTCGGACACCTGTCCGCATTGTCTGTGACAGCCACCTGCGAATCCCTGTAGACTGTAACCTGTGTAATTCTACAGATCAGGGTCCGGTGATCGTGGCGTATCTGGATTCCATAACCCATATGCCGGATGCTCCTGTTGATCTATCGGATAAGATGCAAATCCTGAAGCAAAAGGGGGTAACCCTGCTGCCGGTAAAGGAAAAGGACGGTCATATCGATGTCACGGACCTTCTCACACAGCTTGGGCAGATGGACATTGACGGAATCCTGGTAGAGGGCGGAGGAACCATGAATGCCGCATTTATCGAGGCCGGCCGGGTCGATCATGTTTACGCCTATATCGGGGCCCAGATTTTCGGTGGCTCCCATCCTTACACACCTGTGAAAGGAAAGGGCATCGTTTCCATTGAAGATAGCCTGAAACTTACAAATCCTAAGATACAACTATTCAATCCGGATGTTCTGATTGAATATGATGTCTTGGAGAAAGGATAGATTACAGATGTTTACTGGTATTATAGAAGAAACCGGAACCGTTAAGAAAATTATCGGGCAACAAGTATCCGGTTCCATTGAGATAAAAGCGCATAAGGTTCTGGAAGGAACTAAAATCGGCGACAGCATTGCCGTCAACGGTGTCTGTCTGACGGTGACGCGACTTCAGCATGATGGTTTCACAGCTGATGTTATGGCTGAAACACTTCGCCGCACCAATCTGGGACAGCTTCCGATCGGCGGTGCCGTGAATCTGGAACGAGCTATGGCTTCCGACGGCCGCTTCGGTGGTCATATCGTCAGCGGCCATATTGACGGCACCGGTACGATCCGGTCTCTCCGGAAAGAAGGAAATGCCGTATGGGTTACGATTGCAGCTCCTGCATCCATTCTGGATCTGATCGTAATGAAGGGCTCGATCGCCATTGACGGTATCAGCCTGACCGTTGCCTATGTTGATCCTTCGGTCTTCAAGGTATCTGTCATTCCTCACACCGGTGAAGAAACGACACTGCTTTCCAGACGTCCGGGAGATATCGTCAATCTGGAGAATGACATTATCGGCAAATACGTGGAGCGCCTGCTCCGGCCATACATTCATTCCGATGAAGCTTCCAGCGAGACTTCTACAAAATCCACAGGACTTACTTTGGATTTTCTACGTGAGCATGGATTTTAAATTTAAGATACATTATTTATGATAGGAGGAATTACTATGGATTTCCAATTTTCAACCATAGAACAAGCATTAGAAGCATTGCGTGCCGGAAAGATCATTCTCTGTACCGATGATCCGGATCGTGAAAACGAGGGCGATTTCATCTGCGCCGCAGAACATGCCACCGGCGAAAACATTAACTTTATGGCAGTCCACGGCAAGGGACTGATCTGCATGCCGATGTGCAAGGAGCTTGCTGACAAATTAAATGTACCACAGATGGTATCCGAAAACACCGATAACCATTGCACGGCCTTCACCGTCAGCATCGATCATGTGGATACCACTACCGGTATCTCCGCATATGAACGTTCCATCACTGCAATGAAAGCTGTAGAGGATGATGCAAAGCCGGATGATTTCCGTCGTCCGGGACATATGTTTCCACTGGTTGCCAGAAAGGGCGGTGTTCTGGTACGGAATGGGCATACCGAGGCAACCGTCGATCTGATGCGTCTTGCCGGCTTAAAGCAGTGCGGTCTTTGCTGTGAAATCATGGCAGATGACGGTCATATGATGCGTACGCCGGAGTTAAAAGTAATTGCGCAGAAGTACAATATCCCATTTATTACGATCAAGGATCTGCAGGACTATTGCCGGTTACACGAGAATCATGTCAGCCGGGAAGCAACCGTCAATCTTCCGACCAAATACGGCACCTTCAAGGCCTATGGATATGTCAGTGATATTACCGGCGAACACCATATTGCGCTGGTCAAGGGCGAGATTGGAGACGGTATGAATGTGCTGTGCCGTGTTCATTCGGAATGTCTGACCGGAGATGTATTCGGTTCTCTTCGCTGCGACTGCGGAGAACAGTTGGCCAATGCCATGAAACAGATTGAAAAAGAAGGCAGAGGTGTGCTGCTTTATATGCGTCAGGAAGGACGGGGAATCGGTCTGATCAATAAGTTAAAAGCCTATGAGCTTCAGGAACAAGGTCGGGATACCGTGGAGGCCAATCTGGATCTTGGATTTGCTCCGGATCTCCGGGAATATTGGGTCGGCGCACAGATTCTTCGGGATCTGGGAATCAAGGAACTGCGACTCCTGACCAACAATCCAAGCAAGATCTATGGTCTGGACGGCTATGGTCTGACCATCAAAGAGCGGGTACCGATCGAAGTGCCGGTGCAGAAGTTTGATAAGTTCTATATGCAGACCAAGGAGCAGAAAATGGGCCATATTTTTACACATCACATTGAGTAATAACCTTAGCTGATATTTTTAATGTAAATAATAAATAATTATATATTCACAGGAGGATGATTATGAATACTTTAGAAGGAATGTTAGTTGCAAAAGAAGGAATGAAGGTTGGTATTGTTGTTGCCCGTTTTAATGAGTTCATTACCAACAAGCTGTTAGGTGGCGCCGTAGATGGACTGACCCGTCATGGTGTAGCCGATGAGAACATCACAACCGCATGGGTACCGGGTGCATTTGAGATTCCATTGATTGCAGAAAAGATGGCAAAGTCCGGAAAGTACGATGCTATTATCTGTCTGGGTGCAGTCATCCGTGGTGCTACCAGCCATTACGATTATGTCTGCAATGAAGTATCCAAGGGGGTTGCCCAGGTCGGTCTTCAGGCAGAGATTCCGGTTCTGTTCGGCGTTGTAACCACCGAGAATATCGAGCAGGCAATCGAGCGTGCCGGTACAAAGGCAGGAAACAAGGGCTACGATTGTGCTTTATCAGCAATTGAGATGGCAAACCTGATCCAGCAGATTTAAGATTCCGTAATCTTTTATTGCAAATATAATCGCAGTAAGTAGTAAGAAGCAAGAAACCATAAAAAAGCTATAGCAAAGGGCATAACAAAGCACCAGCGGATACCATATCAGGCACTCCGTTGGTGCTTTATTGTTGGCATTGCACTCGGCTGGCAGGATGTAATCCGGGTCCTGTTTCAAGTCATGGTTGTCTTTAACAATGAGGACCATCCGAAACCGGTTTCCGTTGTCTGGTTATGGTATGGGATTGTGGGATTCGCAGCATTGATCATTGCGATCATCATGACTGTTGTTGTTTTTTCTAAATTGGATGATACAAATATACAACTATAAACAACAGGAGTCTAAAGTCTCTTACAGTGACCTCAGGCTCCTGTTACTTAATATAATTTCTAATCTTAAACTATTGTTTCTACTTCAGGATACTATTTACTTTTTCTGTATCCATTTTACAGTCCAAAGCTTTTCACAATCTTCTGGAACTCCGGACAGCCGGCAAATGCTTCTAACACACTCTTTCGACTTTCACCCTTATTCAGACGTGCTACCCAATAGTCCAAACCGCCCTTATCATACTCACGTCCCATAAAGGTGCGATATAACACTTTCACATACTCGGTGTTACTTAACTTCTTATTCACAAACTCCGGTGCAAAGAAGAACTCTTCTGCCACCTGTACCGGCGTTCTCCGCTTTGCATTGATTTCTCCGACCCAGTAATTCAGTCCGGCAGGCTCCGCCTTTCTTCCCAGTGCTTTGGTATAAATTCGTGCTACATAAGCCTGCGTATTATTATAGACTGTAATCTTACAGGTCGCTTTCTTGCCACTGCCATCTTTTGCCGTACAGGTAATCGTTACTGTCCCGGCAGTTTTTGCTGTCACCTTCCCGGTACTGCTGACAGTGGCAATCTTTGTATTCGATGACTTCCAGGCCACTCCTTTATTCGTTGCATTTGTCGGTGTTACAGTCGCCTTTAAGGTCAGTGTCTCCTTCGGCGACAGAGTTGCAGTTTTCTTATTTAGTGTGACCTTCGTTACTTTCACAGTTGGCTTTACAGGCGGTTTGGGCTCTGTAACTGTTACTTTACAGGTAGCCTTTTTCCCGCTATCAGCTTGAGCCGTGCAGGTAATCGTCACGGTTCCGGCAGCTTTCGCTGTTACCTTTCCGGCACTGTCCACTGTCGCAATCTTCGTATTCGAAGATGCCCAGTTTACTGCCCGATTTGTTGCATTTTCCGGTGTTATCGTGGCTGTCAATTGCAACGTTTTCCCCTTTACAAGGCTGGCACCGGTTCTATTTAATGTGATCCCGGTGATCTTTACAGTCGGATCCACCGGCGGTGTCTCCTTCAGATCTGTAAATGCTTTAATTCTACAGTTTTCGCCATCTTTCGAAATATCTATCCAATCATAATAAGGAATATCTCTGTTTACTAAAATATAGCTTTCTCCCGGTTCAGCCGCAGATGTACTGGTCAAAAAGTCATCATCTACAGTTTTATCAATGGAGGCTTTCACGCTTTTCCCATCTGCACTCTTACACTTAATTACAACCGAATATTTCTCACCCTGTTTCAACTCCACCGTTGTCGATAACGGAACCGTATGATACCCGGCATATGGCTCTGTCACTGTTATCGTACTGACCAAGGTTCCTTTTGCCGGCCATTTTGTACAGTCCTTATACACTTCAATCGTGCAGGTATACTGCGGATCCAGTGTATAGAAACCTACCGCTTTCAGACTCTCATCAGCTGCCGCAGTGAATACATTCGCCGAATCTGTCGCAAAGACATATGCCTTTGACAAGCCTCCGTCATACTGATAGTTATGGTCATAATTATCCGCTGCTCCATAATCAAAGAAATAACCCTCTTCCCATGCCATGACTGCATCTTCATAAGAAATATAAAACAATCCCTCTTTACTAAAGGAAGTCCCATAGCTATTCTTACATAACCAGGCACCATCCGCTGCCGGCTTATTTGTGCCGAAATTCTCACGGCTGTAATGATCATCCCACCCAATGATTGTAATCGCATGGTTGACTGCCTGAGTGCCATCCGGGCAATAATAAGCAACCCGTTCTTCGGTTTCATTCGTAAACGGATTGTTATAATACATATAGGCATCATAATATGCCGTTGCACACGCGCCATATTCCAGAATCAGCCGCTTAATCTGCTCTCGCTCTGTCATCGGTATCCAGTATGCATTCTCCAGATGATAACTGTCCTTTCCATATGCAAGAGATGAATCCAACGTTGCCGTTACATCGGATGCGATCGTACTATAAGGTGCATTTTTCTCATCCGTCACGCCAACCCAGGATGCCAGACGAAATGTAGTCAATCCTTGTTGTCCCCCTGCCTGCAGATAATTGTTTTTCAAAACTACCTGATCGCCCTTCGTTCCTCCAAGCGGATCTGTCACCGAATTTCCCAGAAAATAGGCAATCTGCCACTCTGACAGATCAATGCTTCCATCCGCTAATCCCTTCTTCCAGATATTGGATTCTGATACTGCCATGGCCGCAAATGCCCAGCAGGTCCCATATGGGCTCTGCCTCTTAATTGACGTAACATATGGTGAGGTATATTCCTCCGGGAGCGCTGATGCTTCTGATTCTCCTTCTGTTGCCAAAGCTTCCGTTTCAGAGGTTTCCATAACCTCTACATCCGGTATACCGGATGCATAAACTGCATTGCTATTCCCTGCCAATAATACTGCCGTCATAAATGCAAGTATTGTTTTTCTCATTCGTATATTCCTTTCACATCTCTCATATTTCCGGTGTGTATAATAAATATAATTTTATTATACTGTATTGGTTTCATGTTCGGCAATATGTAATTGTGAACTTCTATTTCTTATTTTGTAATTTTACTATTGACATATTTCTCACATAGGACTGCATAAAACAGAATCCCTTTACATGTCTGCTACTCCCTCATCAAGTTGCGGTTTGTAGAGATGGTTCCACTCGCCGCTCCGGCTGTAAGCGGATGCAGGATTTAGCATTAAATATGAAATGTCGCCTTCTGTCCTATATTTCATGTGCGACAAGCTCTCGCACCTGCCAGCACGTAGCGGTACATAGGACTGCAAAATACGCAGT
>ENA-OZLH01001524-OZLH01001524.1-human-gut-metagenome-genome-assembly--contig:-NODE-1524-length-10968-cov-5.691561_pt1 | contig 10968 bp, 6 predicted proteins | sample MGYA00244832_ERZ653776 | MGnify/ENA primary metagenome ERZ653776 (study PRJEB26926, sample SAMN06165218) | human gut metagenome | biome: ENVO:00009003; feature: ENVO:2100002; material: ENVO:00002003...
GCTCGGAGATGTGTATAAGAGACAGGATCGGAATAGCGCACCGCGCCCGTTTCGTCCTCGTATTCCGGCAGACGGAAATCGTTGACGGTAATGCTCCATATCGTTTTGCCGTCCGAGTTGAACTTCGGCGTATAAGTGATATCGTATGAAAATTCTGCGTCGCCGTCGCGCTTCATTATGACCTTGCCCGTTCTCCCTTCGTCGCCGTTCAAGACCAGCAGAAAATATTCGTATTGCCCGGACACGTTGTACTTCTTTCCTTCATACGACTTATAATACATCGTCGTTACGCCGTAAATGCCTTTGAGTTCGTCTTCCGAGCCGTCGTTCGTGATGTTGCAGCCCGAAAGCGCGAACACCGCCACGACAATTATCGACAATATAAGGATAATCGCAATCGTTCTTTTTACGTTCATAATTCTCCTTTATTAAAAAACCGCGGTTAAGCGGTTTTTGATCAATCTGAGGTACTGCCGCGTTTTTCGCGGGAATTAGTTTGTTTACTCTTTGCGCGTTCGATTTTCTTGTCGGTCGTCCTCATAGAAATTTTGTTAAATTCCAAAAGGTTTTTGCTGAACTTCCATTTGCCGTCTTCGATTTTCGACGGAGTCATTCTATATGTCAGGTCTTCGCGCTTCGGATACAGCATGAAACTTGCTTCCGCGGGCTCTGCAAAAGACAGCGTGCCCGTCGAGTCACCATACGTCGGCAGTCGGAAATCCTTGATGATTACCTTCTTCACGACCTTGCTTTTTTCCGCGTCGAATTCCAGCGTGAAGTGAACGTCGTACGAGGTTTCTTCGCCGCCGACGGGTTTTAAGATTACCTTGCCCGTCTTTTCGCTTTCGCCACCCTTATACAATACAAGAAGGTAATAGTCGAATTTGTCGGCGTAATTATACGTTTTTCCGTCGTACGAATTGTAAAACATACGGTCAACTCCGTACACCCCGTAAACTTCTTTCTCTGCGCCGGTATTGAATATGCAGCCCGTAAAAGTCAGCGCGGTTGTTACAATAAGTATCGCGACAAGCGCGACAGAAATCACCTTTTTCATGCTTTTATTGTATATGTTTTGACCGTCGTGACATAATTTTATGGACACTATCTGATAGAGAGCGTGAACGGGCAGAAAATAAGCGTATGAGTCGGTCAAACCCATACGCTTTTCGCTATTTTTTAAGTTTATGACGCAGAACGGAAGCAATATCGACTTTATAGACGATATCAATTTCGCGCTCTTTGCCTGTATGTTTCGGATGACCGCCGACTATTATTCGGTCTATCAATTCGTAGCACATCTCGCGGGTAAGTTCCGGCGCTGCGAGATACTTCTTGATGTTTCGTATAAAGTCATCGGCACTCTGTATCGTATTCGTTGTTTCAGTCAATCGCTCTTCAAGTTCCGTGATTTCGTTTTCCAGTCGTTTCTGCTCGTCGGAATACTTCTGTATGAAGCCGATACAGATATCTTCAGGCATTTTGCCTTTCAGTCTGTCCTCATAAGCAAGTTGCATAAGGCGGGATAATTCTTCCTTGCGTTTGCGTTTGATTTGCAATCCCTTCTTTGCGGACTTAATCGCCTGATCCGCAAGCTCGGCGTTATGGCGAATAAAATCTTCGCGGATTGTCTTTTCATCAAGGACGATCCGCTGTGCCATCGTCTGTATATCATCGAGGACGATCGCTTCGATGTCTTTTGCCCGTATGAAATGCGAAAAGCAATACGATTTTCCAAGCCTCAAATGATTGCCGCAATTGAAATTGAAATACAATTTCCCATCTTGGTTGATATAATTCAGTTTCATCTTTCCGCCGCAATCTGCACAGAATAAGAAGCCCGACAGCGGATGCGTATATCCGCGCTTCGTTTTCCTGCCTTGCGCTACGGATTTTTCCACTTCTCGGACTTTATCCCAAAGCTCCTGCGTTATGATCGGTTCATGCGTATTTTTTACTACTATCCATTCGCTTTCGTCTTTCTTATACCGCTTGTGATTCTTATACGAAACCGAACCCCAACGCTGCTGCGCCATATGTCCTAAATATGTAGGATTCCTAAGAATGCTATTTACGGCGCAGAAAGCCCATAAGTTGAAATGATTGCGTTTCCCGACGATTCCATACTTATCAAAGCTGTATTTGCTCGGATTGGGAATCTTGTCTTCGTTTAGCTTATCCGCTATCTTATGCGGACTTAAACCGCTCGCGCGCATTTCAAAGATACGCTTTACAACTGCGGCAGCTTCTTCGTCTACGATCGGTGTTTTCTTCTCGGTATCGCTTTTGACATACCCGTAAGGCGCTTTTCTCGCATGATATTTTCCGTCACGGGCATTGGATTTCAATACCGCGCGTATCTTCTTGCTGGTATTTGCAGCGTGCCACTCGTTAAAAACGTTCATGATGGGCATCATCTCCATAGCGCCGCTGTCGCGGTTCTCCGTGTCCACGTTGTCCTGTATGGCAATAAAGCGAATACCGAACGCGGGGAATACATAATCCACATATTGCCCGACTTCAATGTAGTTTCGTCCGAATCTTGAAAGGTCTTTGACGATGATGGTATTGATGACTCCCGTCTTGGCATCATCTAAAAGCCGCTGCACTTCCGGTCTCTGAAAGGTAGTCCCCGAAATGCCGTCATCTATGTATTCGTCGTGTATCTCAAAGCCGCGCTCCTCGGCATACTTGCGGAGTATCGTTCTTTGGTTGTCTATGGATACCGATTCGCCTTGACGTTCGTCCTCTTGGGAAAGTCTGTAATACAATCCCGCTATGTAGTGTTTCTGTTTCATATCGTTTACCTCACTTTTTCATTGTGCGTTGCACGGCAATGGACTTCATCGTCTGTTCAAAGTCTTTGCCGCCGTTGAAATACCTGCGGACATAATAGGTTTGCCTGCCCACAGTCTTTCGTTTGCTGATAGACGGAGAGAAGAAGTAATTATTTTCAAAATCTTCTATCCTGCCGTAAATCGTTTTGACCTCAATGTTGTTCATTTTTTATCCTCCTGTTTGTTTACTTTGCCTTTCGGCGGAGACGAAACAAACGGAAACGCAAGGTTCGTCCCTTTGTTGTCTTGTCTGTTACTTTCCGTCAAGGGTTGCCAAGGCAATGCACTTTACCCTTGACGAAAAGGGCGTTTTCGTTTACGCTCTCTCGGCGAAAGACAAATGAATTTAATTTACCTTCGGCATTTTTGCTATGACTTCCGGACTTACTTTGCCTATGACTTCTCCGTCCACCATGCAGGTAAAATCGTCCGCAAGTATCGCTTTTCTGTCGTCTATCCCGTATGGAGCGAGAATATCCTCGTCTGCTACGTCCGATTCGAAGTAGGTCGGCAATTTTCCGCCGTAGATCAGACGCTCGCCCGACTTTTCTATGTACTTCATCAGATACCCCAAAGAGTGTTGTACTTCTTCCGGCGAGCCGAGCGGTTGAAAATCATTTCGCCCGTACCGTTCAAGGAAATAGGTGTTCTGGTGCGCCGTCTGCATGCGGTGGTCTTTTGTGTTGTAGTCCGTTGTTTCCACGATCTCTCCGACCATCCCGTCCGGCGGAATGTAGAAGATACCGTGGAAATGCAATCTTCCGGTTTCTCCGCCGCGCTCCCATACGCCGATGTGTTTCCAGCCTTTGCGGTTTACAAGGTGCTTCAAGGTGTTCCGCAGCGACTTACGGAAGCTTTCTTCCGTGTGTTTTTCGTCCGAAAAGGTGAAAGTGCAGAAATAGCTCCATTCCCGTTGCAAATTCACCTTCTTGGACAAACGGACTTTTCTGCGGATTGCATTCGTCTTTTTGCGTTCATTGTTCCGCTCCACGTATTCTTTCCGCTGCTCCTTGTCGGGGATCGCCTCTTCCATAGCTTTGCGCATATGCGCTTTGCGTTCTTTGCGGGGCAACTTTTGGCTTTTCCTGTAAGCGGCTTCAAACTGCTCTTTCTTTTCTGTTTCTTCAATAGATAACGAACGGCTTGCCCGTCGTCGCTTATGTCCCTGCGGAAAGTTTTCCTTCGGGGTGGCGATGTAATGACTTCCGTCAAACGAAATCTTTGCTGCTTTGTAAGGCATTGCTTTTTTCCTCCTTGTATTTTTTGCATAGCTTAAACCTTAAACTCGCAAGGTTTTTGCACCTTTACGAAATTCCTTGGAATAATTCTACAAGTCAAACCGGCAAGGTTTCTTGCCACTTTGAAAAAGTTTTTCGCTTGCTTTTTCCACATGGTATCCGCCAAATAGGAAGGCTTTTTTCCTATTTGAAAAAGTTTTTCTTTATCCTACAAATAAATGGGGCAGGTTTTTTGCCCCATTTACTAAACTTTTGGAAAAGCTATGCTTCGAGGAACATGAGAAAAGACAGCCGTTTTATGGAAAGCAACTGTCTTTAAGCCAGTATGATGTGGAAGATCTATCCATATATGGCGGAATATCTCGCGCGCATTTTCTCGAAGTATTCGTATACCGTGCTTACCGCTCTTGAAAGCTGTTTCGCTATCTCGGGATAGCTCAAGCCCGACATGCGGTAATCGAGCGCAAGACTCATGTTTTCCGTAAGGTTCAAGGATGCCGCGATCTCGTCTGCGCGTGAGTAGCCTTGTTCTTCGTCTGACTGATGTCCATATTCGGGTTTCGGTTCTTCTCTTGTGATTTCAAGGCTTTGGCATTTACGGAAAATTCTGTAATCCCTTGATACCATTTTGGTGACGATAAGATAACACTCCGTCTTTATCGTTCTCGGTTTGCCTCTTTTGGAGATATACAGTACGTCGTCCAAATACTCTCCGAAGTGGTCGCATAAGAATAACGCCACGCTTTGGACGAAGTCGTAACTGTCCGAAAAGATATATCCGGGCTCATGTTTGCCGAAGATGTCCCGGCAAAGGTTTTTATGCGCCTTCTCCGCATGGTGTCCCAGATAGCTTATGAGTATTTTGGTCTCTTTCATTGCAATAAGTTCCGCCATTACCGCTACATTGTCCGGAGATATCTTTTCCGCAAGGACTTTGAAATCTCTTGTTACTTTCTTTTGTTCCATTTTCTTACACCTCTTGAATTGGATTTGCCTTTTTCGGGCAACAGGCGGGGCAGCATGGGACGGTAAAAAAGAAAGTAAATTCTCTGTCGGCTTGCGGAAGTCAACGGGACAAAGAAAAATCGTTGCGTTGTAGGAGCATAAAAACGGCGTATAAACGCAAAATGAGCCGAGCAAGGAACTTTCCCTTACTCGACTCTCGAATGGTTTCTATGGGTGTTTTAAGCGACGATTTTGCGACCGTTGACTTGCGCGAGGACTATGCTAACCTAAGCCTGCCGAAAGAGGCAAAATTCAAGAGATAACCATAACGGCAAAACCAATGAAAAGAAAGGATCGCACGGCGAAAAAGCGGCAGCCGATCCCAAGCGGTTTAGCGGGGACGGCTCCGCGCCGCCGCGCCTTTCGGTTTGGTTTTCCGCGTTGTTCTTGTTGTCTTTTTCGTGGCGTGTGCTTGGCTGCGGCGCCCGAGCGCGAAGCGCGAAGGTTTGTGGTGCGGCGACAGCCGCACCACAATGCCTAAAAGCCGCACTTGTCTATGACAAGCACACGCCACGGTGCCAAATGGGTGCAATAATACTCCTTTCGTTGCGTATTAATTGGGTGGTATTACAACTATACAAGCACTCCTGATGACAATTGTTTGCAGAGCCTTTCTTTTGTCGTATTCATCTTTTCCCTCCTTTCGTGTTTTATGTTTCTGCCTGTTTCCTTGCTTTCTTCTTTCTGCGGACAAGTATGACCGTAACCGTTACAGCCGCCGCTACGACAAATACGCACGCGACGAGAATCACGGCATACCCCCACATCGGCATGACAAACGCCACGCCGGGAATACAGACGATGAACGCACCCGTCTTGTCCGTATCGAACCGCACATACCGCCCGTACCCGTCGGCGGCGATTTCCGTAAGCGTGCCGTCGTCCGCCATATGATAGACAACGACTTCGTTGCGGTCATAGGTCATATCCGCCTGCAAATAAAGCGTGATATTCCCGCTCGGCGTTGCTGCCGTGCCGTCTGACTGAACGAGCGAAATGCCGAACACCTCGAAGTTGTCCGCTATGCTCGCCATCTTGTCTGCCGCCTTCGCAAAAATGCTGCTCCCCGACGTGATGCGGCTGACAAGCAACGACGTTCCCTCTGCAAGCACACCGTTTGCGTCCTCAAACTTTGCAAGTGTGCTGCCGCCCGCAACAGAGGTTATCGTCACGTCGTATTCCGTATAGGTCGGATTACCGAGATTTGTGAGGTATGTACTACTTTCCGCACGGTACACGACGTGGTACTCCCCTACGTTTTCCAGCGCAATGGAATTGTTCGTAACAGGCACTTCCGTCTGCTCGCCGCCCTGCACATAATACGCCGAAATGCTCACGTCAAGATTTTCATCGCCCAGCGTTGCCGTTGCGGACGGAATGGGAAATACCGAACCACTCGCCGCTTCGTACTCGCTGCCCGCCGTCGTCTGGATAACGGGAACGTACTCCGCGGGACGTTCGCCGACGTAAACATAATCTCCCGTGCGCGTGCCGTCTGCGAGGTTTAACATAATGGTAAAGCCGACATCTCTGCTCATGGCGTTGATATACGCCGAAAAGGAAAGACTGCTCTGCAGCCGCTCGGCGGACATGGTATAGGTGTAATACGTCCAGCCGTTCCCCGTCCGCACGGTGTAACCGGTCTGCATATTTCCGCTTTCCAAAGCCATGTCCGATATGGACGAACTGTGCCCGAAGGTCATATAGTAGTTTTCGCCGCTCTTTTCGACGGTTGCCGAGGACGAGAAGTTGTCCGCACCCATTGCAAGTCCGCTTAAATTGACAGGAACAGAATATACGCCATCCGAACTTGAAATAGGGCTTTTCGCATATGCCGTAAGCCCGCCACCCATAAGGGCGGCAAGCGTTATAAGGCATAGAAACATTGCGGCAAAAAACGCGATGAGTTTATTCCTCTTCTTTACCATACTTCATTCCCCTCCGCATCCTCGAACACGGCGACGAGCTGTAACATCTTGTAGGTACTTCCGATCGCCGTACCCGTGCTATTACAAAGTTCAGAATCCACAGTATCATTTGCGAGGTCAAAGATTTCTCGTATACCCGTGATTGTTCCGTCAGCATTCACTACGGCAATATACCAACCGACGAAGGTATATCCGTCTTTCGCAACGGGTGTTTTTACGCCGGAAACATAGTACCCGTCATTCACCTCTTCACGCAGGAAGAAACTGTTGGAATACTGACTGTCAATAGAATAGCTTACAAGCAGGCGTTCTCTGAACTCCGCAGTGATTGTCAGATATTCTGTTAGGTCGGGATCGTCATAGTCAACTGCCTCAATCGTATATCTACCAGTTACGATAGACTGACCGAGAAAACCTCCCGTCCAACCGACAAAGTTGTAACCGCTCGGAGCCAACGCCTGAAAACTGCTTAAATCGACGACATAAACGCCGCTCGAATTCATATAAAGCGTCCTTTGCTGAGTCTGTCCGTTTGCTACTGCCGTAACCGTAATACCGGGATCCCATATCGCATAGACAGTCGGATCGCTGTCGCCGAAACGAGAGATAAAATCGGTGATCGAATACCCTGCCGAAATAACGGACGCCGCACGCGCCGACCCATTTTCTTCCATCGACCAGCCGAAAAAGATATCTTTTCCCTTGGCAAAATCAGTAGACGAAAGTGATTGTATCACCTGCAACAGACTATACGTCTTTGTATATGCATACCCTTTGCTGCCGTCGGCAAAAGTGTAATCCACGGCATCACGCATGATTCCGTCGGAGAACGGGTGCTCTTCATCCGTCACATATGTAACGGACACTTCGCCCTGACCGTCCAGCACATACACATCCTGCGTCAGCGTAAACGAAACTCGTTCCGTTGAGGAAAGCGATATCGAAAAAGTATAAGTCAATCTGTATTTACCCGTTTCCGAAAAAGTCATCGAATATTGCTGCCCCGACAGCGACAAGCGCACCGCCCTTGCCGACTGCACGTTGTTTAACACTTCATTGCTGTCAAGCGAAGCATACTTTGCGGCGCTTACCGTAAGAGCGCCGAGAGAATTGCCCTTCATGTCATATACATACGGACGGATGAACGTGTATTCATATCCCGTAAAGTAGTCTTCCTCGTCAACGGAACGGAAATCCCTGTTTCCGCTGAATGTGATGCGGGCAACATACCGCATCGTGAAGGAATGCTCGCCCCGCGTGTAATTCAATGTTAAAACCGCGAAATTGCTTTGAGATATGCTTTGCCACAACTGCTTTGCAAGCCCTTCCGTCATCTCATCCGCAGAATATTCCGACGAATTTCCGTCAAGATACAGCCGATAAGACGAAAGCGCAAATCTGTAATCTCCGCTTGAGGTATGCAGGTAATAATCCCTGAGCAGTTGGTCAAGATAATTTTCCGAATCGAGATACCCCGTCGCGCTTGCCGCCGCTCCGAGCAATGCGCCGTTCGTATCTTCTTCCAACGTCCCGGAATCGTACATGGTACCGTTGCCGGATTCATCGTCCGTCACGCTGAAAAACGTGTCGTTTACCCCGTCCGCAATGTACTCAAAGTAAATATACTGCTTTTCACCGTAAATGTTGGAGATTTCATAGACGACCAGCCTGTAATCCGTCGTCATTGTAAAATCCGACACTTCACGCGAGACGGCATGCAGATAATAGACGCCGTTTTCTTCCGTATAATAAGCAACTTTCAAATCGTTCAATCCCGAAGTTCCGCTTTCATAATAATCACCAAAGAAGTTTCCGTTCTTTGTACCCCATTTGTAAGTTACAACGGGATAAGTATATTCGCTGTCCAAAGTGATCGCATCGTCCGTAACATAGGTATTTTTATTTCCCGCCGGAAGGCTCCAATTTCCCTCCACCGTTATCTGCGGCTCCTCGTACAGTACGGCTTCGACAAGCGAAATTCGTCTGTTCCTCGCACTGCCCGACGAAAAAAGTATGGCGACGCTTTCCTCCATAACGAAAGAACCGTCTACCGCTACGGGCTGCGAAAAATCGGGCTCGCCGTTCACCATCCGGTATGCCTGCCAGCTTACGGCGTTGAAATCGGCATCGGAATCCACCTTTTCTGCATACAGCTCGGAAAGCACGACCGACTGCCCCACCCGGTACGATTTTCCGAGGCGATACTCGTCAAATTCGCGCATATTGGCGGATGTAAACGTGCCAAGCGTCATGGCGTCGTAGTATAGTTTTTCTCCGCTTTCGGCGGCAACTGTCGGATCGTATCCGAATATTTCACTCGAAACGTTGAAATATGCGATATTATAGCGTGAATCTGCAACCGTCTGTGTATTGGTTGAGGCGGTGGGAGCAACGGTTATACGGCTGTCGTAAGCCGTCCGCGACTGATAGGAACTGTTCAGCCCCGTTGCCGTAAAAAAGTAGTTTATCATTCGGGTGGAAAGTCCGTATTCTTCCGTCGCATCGAAGGTCTTACCTCGTTCGTTCAGATCGTCTATATTTCCCGGATAATACTGTATTTCTTCCTCGGCGACAAAGGCGTCACCTTCCAAAGGCTCATAATCAATGGAAGTCAGCTTTACAATATGCTCATAATCTATCGTCATCAAAGTGTGCATTTCGCCCAGATCGACCGCCACTTCCATAAACCCGGTCGGAGAGCCGGAAAGTACAAGCGCCGTCCGCAAATTATCGCCGAGGTCAACGACACTATAACAGTTGCCCGTTTCGGCATGAAATTCGAGCGAAAACTCTTTATAATATCCCGCATTGTATGTTTCGGGATAGTAATCGGACTTGACTCCCGTCTGCCCTTCATAATCGGAAATATCGACTTCGTAACACACCTGCCACGGCATAAAGGTAGCCATTCTGTCGTAATAGTTCGCCGCAAGAGGTTCGAGAAGTTCGCCCAGATAATATTCCGTAATGCCAAAATATGGATACAGTGGTTTTACGAGCGTGTAGTTTCCGCCTTCGGCAATGATATACGAATAGACAGGGTTGAAACTGTCCATCATCGTTTCCGACATGTCGAGCTGCGACATATAGGTACGGACGAGATAATACCCGTCTTCGAGCGGCACGGACGTATCTTCAAACGGGCGGGAAAAGCCTATCATCCTTTCAATGGAAAACTCTATTGTGTACGTCGTCTGCGTGGCAAGGCGCTGCTCGTCCGTAAGCCCTTCCGTCTCCCAATTTATGGTCGAAATGTTGAAGTATATGGGCGTGGAAAGATCCATACCCGTAATATCTATATAGAGCGTCTTTATCGTATCCGTGTACGAATCGACGGTATCTGCAATGTAAATATCCGAATCGTTGAGAGTTGCGGCAAGCGTTACCTCATACGATTTATAATCGGAAAGCGAAAGCGGTTCGAGCGCACGGCAGTCGTATTGAATTTTCAGAAGAAGCCGATCGTCCGTCTTTTCGATATACGTTTCGTCCGCCACTATATCGTCCGCAAAATTTTTATAGCCGTACTCTTCCGCAAGTGTTCCGAGAACAAGCGTCCCGTCCACAATCGACGCACTATAATCTATGTCGTAAGTGCCGTCGGCGGAAAAAGACTCCTGCTCCCACTTTGCATACAGCACCACATCGCGCATATAGAGATACAATATCCCGTCGGAATACGGCATGGTATAGGAAGAATCGAAATACCAGCCCGAAAAGACATACCCCACCCTTGTTGGCGTAGGCAAAGCAGGCATACTTTTTGCCGTGTACGTCATATCGGCGACAGGCGCGTCCGCGTCCTCCGCCACAAAAGATATTGTATATTCCGTATCACCGTAGACATTTTCCAAAATATCCTGCGGCGTCTGTCCGTCGTAGCTCGAACAAGCCGTAAAACATACGGTCGACAGACAAAGTACGATGATGAGTATTGCAAGTATCGATTTCTTTTTCATC
>ENA-OZLH01001526-OZLH01001526.1-human-gut-metagenome-genome-assembly--contig:-NODE-1526-length-10955-cov-3.997706_pt1 | contig 10955 bp, 10 predicted proteins | sample MGYA00244832_ERZ653776 | MGnify/ENA primary metagenome ERZ653776 (study PRJEB26926, sample SAMN06165218) | human gut metagenome | biome: ENVO:00009003; feature: ENVO:2100002; material: ENVO:00002003...
ATATTATGGTTTTGCGAGAATCAAATAGCACCTAGAGCCGTGGTAGCTCGTAATTGCGAGGTATGCCTATACTATACCACGGTTTTACGAGTGTGTCAACACGCAATGCCACGTATTTCAGAGGTAGTGCACATTTTTGGCACACTGCACAAAAACGAGGTATAGCAATGTACGAAATGTTTCAAAAGCTGCTTGACGAACGCGGCGCGACAGCATACCAAGTGTCGAAGGCGACCGGGATTTCTACCGGCTCCCTCACGGACTGGAAGAAGGGAAGAAGCTCTCCCAAAATCGAAAATTTGCAAAAGATAGCAGACTATTTCGGCGTGACAATCGACTATTTCTACGGTAAAGTAGAGCAGAAAAAAGAAAACCCCCCGGCGGTGAATACCGTCGAGGAGCTTATAGCGAGGGAGTGCGCCGGGCTGTCGGAGACAGACCAGAAGACCGTCCTTGATTATATCAGGTTTTTGAAGTCGAAGCAGTAACGCCGCTGCCCCTTAGCTCGCGTATGTATTCGAGAACGCGCAGCGCGTTCTCGCTGGTGAGGCCTTTCGCTTCGGTTTTGATTTTTTCTAACGTCGTCATTGCGGATCCTCCCTGCATCAGTTCCTAATACAACTATACACAACATTCAGTTGTATTTCAAGTAGTAAATTTTAAAAAATAGTTTGCAGTCCGATTATTTGGACATAACAGGAGGGGCTTATCAAATGGGATTTAGATTTCGGAAGAGCTTCAAGATAGCAAAAGGTGTGCGCTTCAACGTCGGTAAGAAAAGTACCGGCTTTAGCTTTGGAGGAAAGGGTGCCGGGATCTCGTTTAATAGCAGAACAGGAGCGCGTGCGAGGTTCTCTATCCCCGGTACGGGCATTTCATATAGTACGAAGATAGGCGGATCGACTAAGCGGAAATCGTCGCACAGGAAGGTAAAGCCGAGACAATACGCGAGCCAAACGGAAACGCGGGCAGCAGCAAGCAGTGCGCAGACTACCACAGCGCCGGTAAAGCCGAAACAAGCTAAAAAGCCAGAGTACAGATCCGCAACGCCTGAACTCGTGAGGCGCGACGGTATAGTCGGTATGGTAATAGTCGGTGTTCTGCTCGCAGTGGTTCTTTGGCTTTTCAAGTCCCCGATTGTAATCGGGATATGCGGTATTATTCTTGCGGTTATGTCCTATATTTACATAGGGATGATCGTAAAGCCAGAGAAAACAGCCGCAGAAAATGCAAACTATAACAAAATGATCGACGAACAGCTTGCGGAGCAAAAGATCGTAGACAGTGAGACCTCAGATCAGGAGTAAAAGGCAGGAACATACTACGCGCGTCGTCAAAAAGGAGAAGCGTTATGCAGTGTATGAGATGTCGCCGTGTGATTCCTGACGATGCCGTCTTTTGTTGCTATTGTGGTGTGCGTATGGAAGGTGCACCGGCAGCCCAGCGCAGGCGGCGCAGACGTCCGCGCGGTACAGGCTCGGTCTGGAAAGACGCACGGAATAAGAGCCGCCCCTTTGTTGCGGTCGCGGCAGATGGGACGCGGATCGGCACGTTTGCCACGTCCGGCGAGGCGGTGAAGGCGCTCGACGACGTGAACGCGAGCAAGATTTCACCGGAGCGTCAGACCTACACGCTCGCCGACGTGTACGACCGTTGGAGCGAGCTTCACTATCCGAAGATCACCGTAAAGGCGCAGCAGTCCTACGCGAACGCCTACCGCAAGGCGGCAGCCCTGCACGACCGGCGGATCGCCGAACTCAAGACGGAGGACTATCAACGAGTCCTCTCGCAGATGATGGCAGCCGGGGCAAGCCGCAGCCTGTGCGAAAAAGAGCGGCAGCTGTTTTCGCAATTATGCCAGTACGCTATAAATCAGGATATAATCCACACGAACTACTCGACCGCGCTCGTCCTGCCCGAGGCCGGCGCTCCGAAAACGCGCGTTTTGAGCGCCGACGAGGTGCAGTCAATAAGAAGCATGACAGACGACGCCCGCCTCGGAGAGACGGCGAGAATCGCGCTCACGCTCATATACACAGGTATGCGCTTGAACGAGCTGCTCACCGCCCGCCGGGAAAATGTCCACGCCGACGATGGGTATCTGATCGGCGGAGAAAAGACGGAGGCAGGGCGTGACCGCGTGATCCCGCTCCACCCGGATATAATGCCGTATATTCTGCAATGGTTGGACGGCAACGATACGCCGTACTTGATCCCATCGAAGTACGGTCTCCCGCGCGATCACAACAACGTGCGGAAATCTTTCAATAGTTTAATGCGTAAGCTCGGGATCGAGGGCGTGACGCCGCACACCTGCCGACACACCGCCGCGACGAAATTTGCCGCCGCCGGTCTGCCGCCGGAGGTCACGAAACAGATCCTAGGTCACGCAGATATTACAACGACTTTAAACATTTACACCCACCCCGACGTACAGAATTTGATCGAAAATGCCCGCCGGGTTAAGTGGACGTAAACTTGTAATAAGCCTGTAAAATGTCCATTTTTAACGTTGCGGCGGGATATTTTGGAGTTTTCCCAAGCAGTAGGTGGCGAGTTCGAGACTCGTATCCCGCTCCAAGATACCCCGAGGCGTTTCGCTTCGGGGCATTTTTATTTGTACAAAAAGAGGTGCCGACCATGCTTGACGCATTCCCGATCTATCACTGGTTCCACAACGGCAACCCGTATTCCGGGGCAGAGGGCGGTATGCGCTATGTCATCACCCCCATCAAGGTGCCCGACCCGAGCGACGAGAGCGGCAAGAAAAAGCGCGAGGCCCTCTGTGCCGAGGTCTGGCCCGGCCCGTGGAGCATCGAGCATACCGCCGAGGGAAAGATCGAGACGCAGCTGTTTGACGGCGACCAGGCGGGCTTGGATAAGGCCGTCGCCTGGCTGCATGAGCGTTACACCGCCGAGGCAGACCGCTGGACGGACATCCCGTCAATCCTCGACTGTGAGCCGGACCGCTGACGACTGATGAACACCTGCTGCTGATAAGCTGCTGGCGGATGCCCGGCGCGAGGCCGACGACATTGTGAGCCGGGCCAACAGGGAGGCCGACAGACAGTGGGAGCTTTTCCGTCGGCAGGTGCGCAGGGCCGTGCAGGTCAGCCCCGAGCTGGCAGCCCTGCTGCAAAAGCGCCGTCCCCGCGAAGATCAGGAATAAGGAGCCTATATGCCCAGACAGGTCCCGACGCCGCGCACGGTGGAGATCCCTTCCGCCGAGGCTGTCGCCAAGGAGCGCGAGCGTCTGCAATACAAAAAGAAATACAACCGCACGCTGCGCAGCACGATCTACGCGCTGCTGGTCGTGGCCGCGCTGGCCGTGCTGGTCGCCACGATTTTTCTGCCGGTGCTGGCACATGAATTGAGCGAATAAGTACGAAGCCGCACCCCGCGCAGAGACCGGGGTGCGGCTTTTGCGTAAAAACGCGATTTGTACAAAAGCAGGTTGCACAAGACTGGCAAAGCGCGTACAATAGTGCTGAATGAGGCGATTTGTATGTGGTTATTGTACGCAGTCGGCTCTGCGCTGTTCGCAGGTCTGACATCCATTCTGGCAAAATGCGGCATTCGCAAAACGGATTCCACCGTGGCCACGGCCATCCGCACGATCATTGTGCTGATTTTTGCGTGGGTCATGGTGTTTGTGGTCGGCTCGCAGGGGACGATTGCCAGCATCCCGGCCAGAAGTCTGGTATTCCTGGGGCTGTCGGGTCTGGCGACGGGTGCCAGCTGGCTGTGCTATTACAAAGCGCTGCAGCTCGGCCCGGCCAGCCTCGTCGCGCCCATCGATAAGCTGAGCATTCTGGTCACGGTGCTGTTCTCCTACATCGTGTTCCATGAGCGCCTGAGCAGAAAGGCTCTGACAGGCCTAACCGTGCTTGTCGCGGGCACGCTCGTCATGCTGGTATAAAATTTATCATAACGGCAGCACCTTTTCCTGCAAAGGTGTTGCTTTTTTTGCTGTCTTTTGCCATAATAAATAAATATGTAATAGGCAGGCTTATGCAGGAAAGGAGGCACAGCAGATGGCGAAAATCGCCGTGGTCGAGGACAACGACGCCATGCGGGCGCAGCTCTGCGGGTTCATCGCGCAGTATGCGCAGGAGAGCGGACACCAGCTGGACGTGACCGCCTTCTCGGACGGAGCACAGCTTGTGGAGCCGTACCGCCCCGGGTTTGACATCATCTTTCTGGATATTGAGATGCCAAAGCTCGGCGGTATGCCGACGGCGGAGCGTATCCGCAGGCAGGACCCGGATGTGGTGCTCGTGTTCGTCACCAACATGGCACAGTATGCCATCCGCGGGTATGAGGTCGACGCGCTCGACTTTGTGCTCAAGCCCGTCAGCTACTACCAGTTCAGCACCAAGCTGGAGCGCGCCTTGCAGCGCATCCAGCGCCGCCGCGGCGGGCAGGTGGCCTTGCAGGTCAGCGGCGGGGTGCAGCTGCTGGATACCGACGACATCCTTTATCTGGAAACGCGGGACCGCCTTTTGCACTACCACACGGCCACGGATACCTGGTCGGTGCGCGGCAGTCTGCTGAAGGCTGAAAAGGATCTGGCTGCCTACCACTTTGCGCGCTGCAACCAGTGCTATCTGGTCAACCTGCGCCACGTCAGGGGCGTGCAGGATGATCTGGTGCAGGTGGGGGAGGAGCGGCTGGAGATCAGCCGCCGCCAGCGCACGGCTTTTCTGGCCGCGCTGGCGGCCTATGTCGGGGGTGCGCTGTAGGTGGATACACTTCTGACATGGGTGGTTTGTGCTGTCGGCCTGTGCGGTGCGGAGCTGGCCTACTGGCTGCCGCTGAAAAAACGCAGGAATTTTACCATGCGCACCGCCCTGAATTTTATCGCGGCAGTGCCGCTTGCGCAGGTCATCATCTGGGCCAACAGCGGCCACGCCAATCCGACGATGCTGCTGGTGATTTACGGCGGTTATTTCATCTGGGCTGCGGTGTCAACCCATCTCTGCACGCTGCTGGACTGGTCGGCCAGCGCATATTGCAGCATTTGGATCGTCCTGACGACGGAGTCGGCCTATGAGCTGTGGCGCGTTCTGATCTGGACGGCGCAGACGCTTGGAATGCGCCATCTGCCGCTGCACAGCACGCCGATGCTGTTGGGGCAGTTGGGCTTTACCATTGCCTGCTGTGTGACGGTCCGGTATACCATGGCGCGCACGATGCCGGAGGACGGCATCTACCACATCGGCCCTCGCCAGTTGGGCAGTGCCGGACTTCTGGGCGCGATATTCGTCTTTCAGTTTTTTGCACTGCAAACCAGTCTGCGCGTCGGGCTGCAGCCATCGGCGGTAGTCGCACCGTCGATGCTGACCCAGTTTTACTGCGTGACGCTGCTCTATTTACAGACCGAGCTTTTCAAAAAAGCGGCCATGCAGAAGGAGATGGACGCACTGAACCTTCTGTATGACCGCCAGCGCAAGCAGTACCAGATCGCACGGCAGAACGTGCAGATCATCAACCGCAAGTGCCATGAGCTCAAGGTTCAAATCGCCGACCTGCGCCGCCTGCAGCCCGACGAGGCCACAACGCAGAGCCTTGACGAGGCCGAGCAGGCGGCCCGGATGTACGACGCCAACGCTGCCACCGGTAATGAGGTGCTGGACGTCGTCCTGACCGAAAAGAGCCTGCTGTGTGAGGCCCAGCGCATCCGCCTGAACTGCGTGGCCGATGGTACCTGCCTTGCGGCCATCGAGCCGGGTGACCTGTACGCGCTGTTCTCGAACCTGCTCGACCAGGCCATCGACGCTGCAGCCCAGCAGCAGAATGACCGCCGCATGATCGACCTGCTTGTATGCAGGCGGCAGGGCTTCGCGGTCATCAACGTCATCGGCCCGGCGCTGTCCGGCAGCCAGTCCGACCACGGACGCCGCCACAGCTATGAGCTGAAGGTTGCCCGCCGTGTCGTGCAAAAATACAGCGGGACCATGGCGACAGAGCCCCGCGGAGAGCTGTTCGCCGTCAAGATCGTGCTGCCGCTCACCAGGGGATGAAAGAAAAAATACCGCCTGTTTTTTGTGCAAGATGTACAAAGAACGGGCGACCTTTTTTGTACCCCAAAAACCGAATATCCCGCCAGAAATACCACTTTTCGCAAACCTATTGCCAGAAATTTAACAGTTCTGTACAATACAGGTACAGTAAAAAACAACACAGGAGGGCGCAATGCGAAGCACGACCAAGCTGATGAAGAACTGGCAGTTCACCGGCCCCGACGGTAAGACCACTGCCGTGGACCTGCCGCACACCTGGAACAACATCGACGGCCAGGACGGCGGCAACGACTACTGGCGCGGCACCTGCATCTACAAGACGCGGTTTGCGGCGCCCGCTTTTGACAAGAATACCCAACAGGTCTGGCTGCAGTTTGAGGGCGTGAATGCCAGCGCCAAGGTCACGCTGAACGGGGTGGAGGTTGCCCGCCACGACGGCGGCTACTCCACCTTCCGTGCGGATGTCACGGCGCTGCTGGCCGACAGCAATGAGCTGATCGTGGAGGCGGACAACAGCAAAAATGACCGCGTCTACCCCCAGAAGGCTGACTTCACCTTCTACGGCGGCATCTACCGCGACGTCAGCCTGCTGGTCGTCAACCGGAACCACATTGCGCTGGATTACCTCGGCGGCCCGGGCGTGCAGATCACGCCCACTGTCAACGGCGCAAACGCTGACATCGAGGTCAAGACCTGGATGGAGGGCGACGGCGAGGTCGAGTTCTCGATTTACGACGCCGCCGGTGCCGAGGTGCTGACCGGCAAGGGCCTGAACACGACGGTCACGCTGGAGCACCCGCACCTGTGGGACGGCGTCCGCGACCCGTACCTCTACACCTGCGCGGTGCGTCTGGTGCTGAACGGCGAGGTACAGGACGAGGTACGTCAGCGCTTCGGCGTGCGCAGCTTCTCGGTTGACCCCAAGCGGGGCTTCTTCCTCAATGGCCGCCCGTATCCGCTGCACGGCGTCTCCCGCCATCAGGACCGCAAGGGTCTGGGCAATGCTATCACGCGCGAGATGCACGACGAGGATATGCAGCTCATCAAGGAGCTGGGCGCGAACACGATCCGTCTGGCGCACTACCAGCACGACCAGTACTTCTACGACCTCTGCGATGAGACCGGTATGGTCGTCTGGGCTGAGATCCCCTACATTTCCGAGCACATGCCCAATGGCCGTGAAAACACGATCAGCCAGATGAAGGAGCTGATCGTCCAGAACTACAACCACGCCTGCATCGTCTGCTGGGGCGTCTCGAACGAGATCACGATCTCGACGAAGGACAACCGCGACATGCGCGACAACCATCATGTGCTGAATGATCTCTGCCATGAGATGGACAAGACCCGCCTGACGACGCTGGCCTGCTACGCGATGTGCGGTCCCTTCAACCCGGTAGCGCATATCACGGATCTCGTCAGCTGGAACCTGTATCTGGGCTGGTACGTGCCGGGCCTCTTTTTAAACGACCTCTGGATGGACTTCTTCCACCTCTGCTACCCGAACCGCGCGCTCGGTTTCAGCGAGTACGGCGCCGAGGGTATGCCGAACCTGCACAGCAGCCATCCCCGCCGCGGTGACCACACCGAGGAATACCAGGCCATCTACCATGAGTACATGCTCCGCTGCTTTGACCGCCACAAATGGCTGTGGGCGACCCACGTCTGGAACATGTACGACTTTGCCGCCGACGCCCGCGACCAGGGCGGCGAGCCGGGTATGAACCACAAGGGCCTGGTCACGTTTGACCGCAAGACCAAGAAGGACAGCTTCTACATCTATAAAGCGTGGTGGAGCGACGAGCCGTTCGTGCATATCTGCTCGAAGCGCTATGCAGACCGCACCGAGAATGAGATCGAGGTCAAGGTCTACTCGAACCAGAAGCAGGTAAGCCTTTATGTCAACGGCGAAAAGCTGAGTGAGCAGGAGGGCGAGCACATCTTCAAGTTCCGTGTCAAGCTGAACGGCGAGACGAAGGTCCAGGCCGTGGCAGGGGACAGCATCGACGATGCGGTATTCCGCAAGGTAGATGCCCCGAACCCGGACTACAAGCTGACTAAGAAAAAGTCCACCAGCGCAAACTGGGTGTAAATTTCGCCAAGCTGTAGGGGCCGCACATGTGCGGCCCGCAGCCGAATGGCAGACGAGCATTTGCGGGAAAGCCGCGGGCCGGGCATGCCCGGCCCCTACAAACCTCCCGGAAATCGCATCGTATTCTTTTGAAACACGCCGCACCGTGCGGCTGTTTTATATAAAACAAGGAGAAAAAGGTAATGGATGATCTGAAAATGCAAAAGCAGACCTTGAAAAAGGCCTACAAAAAGACCAAGCGTAAGCACATTACGCCGTGGAAGATTCTGGCAATCATCTGCGCCGTGGTGATGATCGTTTCGATCCCGCTTAGCATCCTTCTGCAAAAGTTCGACAACACCATGGCGGCCCGTTTCGGCGGCAGCTTCTGGAAGCTGCAGAACGAGGACGCCAACGCCCAGTATTACACCAGTGACTTCAACTCCGCCGAGGAGATGGTCAACTACGGTCTGGCTTTGACCCAGCAGGTCGAGGCCGAGGGCGCTGCCCTGCTGATGAACAACAACAATGCGCTGCCTCTGGCTGCCGACGCGAAGGTCAGCACCTTCTCCAGCAGCAGCGTCAACCTCGTGTACGGCGGCACCGGCTCCGGCAATATTGATGCCTCCACCGCCGACACCCTGCGCACCGCCCTCGAAAAGGTCGGTGTCACCGTCAACCCCACCCTGTGGGACTTCTACACCGTCGGCGCCGGCAAGGACTACGCTCGCTCCAAGAGCGGCACCGTCGCCAAATCCAGTGAGGTCACCGCCGAGGTGCCTTGGGACGTCTACACCGACGAGGTCAAGGACAGCGTTGCCCAGTACGGCGATGCCGCTATCGTGACCCTGTCCCGCGTCGGCGGCGAGGGTGCTGACCTTTCCTATGGCGAGGTCAACTATCTGGCGCTCGACGAGAACGAGAAGGCTATGCTGCAGAACGTTGCCGAGATGAAGAAAAACGGCACCGTCAAAAAGACCATCTTGCTGATCAACTCCGCCAACGCCCTGCAGGTCGATTTCCTCAAGAACAACGAGTACGACATCGACGCCGCACTGTGGATCGGTGACGTGGGCATCTCCGGCATCAATGCCGTGGCCGAGATCCTGACCGGCAAGGTCAACCCCTCCGGCAGCCTGGTCGATACCTACTGCTACGACAACTTCAGCGCCCCCGCCATGTGGAACTTCACCCCCACCACCTACGAAGGCTATGTCGAGGGCGGCGATGTGTCCGCCAAGGCTAAGTCCTACATGATCTACCAGGAAGGCATCTATGTGGGCTACAAGTACTACGAGACCCGCTACGAGGACTTCGTCACCGGCAACGGCAACGCAGGCGACTACGCCTACGGCGACATCGTGGCTTACCCCTTCGGCTACGGCATGAGCTACACCAACTTCGACATCAGCGACATGAACGTCAGCTACAATGCCGCCGATGACACCTACACCGTCACCGTCAAGGTCACCAACACCGGCGACATGGCCGGCAAAAAGACCGTGCAGGTCTATGTCCAGAGCCCCTACACCGACTACGACAAGGAAAACGGCGTCGAGAAGTCTGCCGTTTCTCTGGTCGGCTTCGGCAAGACCGGCATGATCGAGCCGGGCGCTTCCGAGACGCTGTCCATGACCGTCAACAAGCGCGATATCGCTTCCTACGACACCTACGGCGCCGGCACCTACATCCTCGACGCCGGTGACTACTACTTCACCGCCGCCACCGATGCCCACAACGCTGTCAACAACATTCTGGCTGCCAAGGGCTACACCGTGGAGTCCACCAACGGCAAGATGACCGCCGACGGCAACGCCGACCTGACCTACACCTGGACCGAGGATGCCCTCGATACCACCACCTACGCCACCAGCGAGAATGGCACCGCCATCACCAACCAGCTGTCCAGCGCCGACCCCAACCTGTACGAGGGCATTGAGGAGACTGTCACCTGGCTGAGCCGCTCTGACTGGAACGGCACTCTGCCCACCGAGACTGTCAAGCTGACCCTGACCGAGATGCTCAAGAAGGACCTGAAGGACATCCGCTACGATCCTGCCGACTACGAGAGCGTTGATATGCCCACCCTTGGCGCCAAGAACGGCGTCAAGCTGTACGACATGATCGGTCTGGACTACAACGATCCCAAGTGGGACGAGCTGCTGGATCAGATGACCTTCGACGAGATGAACTCCCTGATCGGCGACGCCTTCCACTGGACCATGCCCGTCAAGAGCGTGGAAGCCCCCGGCACCCGTGACGAGAACGGCCCCCAGGGTCTGACCGCCAGCCTGCTGGGCAACGATAAGAGCCAGCTGACCGCCACCGCCTTCACCTCTGAGGACGTTATGGCTGCCACCTTCAACACCGAGATCATGACCGAGATCGGCAAGGTCATCGGCAACAACTGCCTGGAAGCCGACATCGCCTGCCTGTACGGCCCCGGCAACAACATTCACCGCACCCCCTACGGCGGCCGTAACTTCGAGTATTACTCCGAGGACGGCTTCCTCTCCGGCATGATGTCCGCTTACGAAGTCAAGGCAATTCAGGACAAGGGCGTCCACGTTGTGATGAAGCACTTTGCCCTGAACGACTGCGAGCAGGACCGTATCGGTGTTAAAGCGGTGCGTCGAGGAGACCAATACAGAGACCTGCGGGGAGAGGGGTTCCCAACGGGGATATGTGGTGGCCAAGGGAAGGCCCTCCTTTCCAAATACGGCGATTTCCGAGGATGTGTTCCCGCTGCGCGCCTCTTTACACAGCAGCAGGCCCCCCTTCTGGACAGACGCAAAAAAGGCGAAGCGCACAGACGCTTCGCCTTTCAGCTTTCCGACGAATGAATTATGCCTGAGCAGGAG
>ENA-OZLH01001529-OZLH01001529.1-human-gut-metagenome-genome-assembly--contig:-NODE-1529-length-10950-cov-5.764754_pt1 | contig 10950 bp, 8 predicted proteins | sample MGYA00244832_ERZ653776 | MGnify/ENA primary metagenome ERZ653776 (study PRJEB26926, sample SAMN06165218) | human gut metagenome | biome: ENVO:00009003; feature: ENVO:2100002; material: ENVO:00002003...
TGGTGCCGTAGGGGTTGGTGGTGGCACCCACGGGGAAGTCCTCGGTGATGGGCACACTGGCGGGGTCGCCGTAAACGGTGGCCGAGGAGCTGAAGACAAAGTTCTTGCAGCCGTGGCGGCGCATCACATCCAGGATGACCAGGGTGCAGTTGAGGTTGTTATAGTAGTATTCAATGGGCTTGGAGACACTCTCGCCCACAGCCTTGTAGGCTGCAAACTGGATGACCGCGGTGATGTCCGGGCACTCGGTGAAGATCTTCTCCACATCCTCATGCTTGGTCATATCGGCCTGATAGAAGCGGAAGTCCTTGCCCGTGATCTGCTTGACCCGCTCCAGCACCACCGGAGAAGCGTTATAGTAGTTATCGGCCACCACCACATCGTAGCCAGCGTTCAACAGTTCAATGCAGGTGTGGCTGCCAATGTAGCCAGCGCCGCCGGAAACCAGAATTGCCATTGCAAAAACCTCTCTCTCGTCACCATTGTTGCATTCTTTGTAAGGGCCTTGCCCCTGCTGCCTAAAGAATACCGCTTTTTGCACACGGAATCAAGTACCGCCCATTTTATGCGGCTGGATTCTTGTTGCATCTTTTTCTGCGCGATGATGGAACCACAAATTTTTTTGCACCCTGCCCATGGAGGGAAGACGCTTTTTGTGCAAATGAGAGAAAGATCCCCCCGAACACAAAAATGGCCGCCCGGCCGGGCGGCCATTTCATTCTCTCTTTTCAAAGGCGTCCGCACTGGCGTCCGGTAAAGAAGCGCAGCGTGGTGTTGGCGCGGAAGACCTTGCCCGCGCGGAGGATGGTGGTGGGAAACTCCGGGTGCGAGGGACTGCAGGGGAAGTGCTGGGTCTCCAGCGCAAAGCCGCCGTATTTCTGCAGCGGCACGCCGCCCTTGCCCGGGGTGGGGCAATCCTGCAAAAAATTGCCCGTGTAAAGCTGGATGCCCGGCTGGGTGGTGTACATCTTCATGCTGATGCCGCTTTTCTCGCTGGTGGCCCAGGCGCACAGGCTCTGGCTGGAACCGCGGTCCCGGTCAATGACAAAGCAGTGGTCAAAGCCGCCGCCCACCATAGTGGTCTGGGAAAAGCCCGTGTCGATGTCCCGGCCCAGCGGTTTGCCGGAAGTAAAATCCATCGGCGTGCCCGCCACGGGCAGGATGCGCCCGGTGGGGCAGGTCTCGTTATTGCCCTCCAGATACCGGGACGCGTAGAGCTTGAGCTTCTGGTTCAGCACATCGCCCTCACCATCCAAATTAAAATAGGTATGGTTGGTGAGGTTCAGCACGGTGTCCGCGTCGGAGGACACCCGGTAGTCCATCCGCAGGGCATTGTCCTCCGTGAGGATATACCGCACCGAAATTTTCAGATTGCCGGGGAACCCGTCTTCTCCATCCGGGCTCTCCGCCTCCAGTAACAGGGTATCGCCAAAGGATTTCACCTCGTAGATCTTGCGCGGGAATGTGCCATGCAGATGGTTTTTGCCATTGTTGGCTTCCAGATGGTAGGCCCTGCCGCCTACACTGAACACCGCGTTCTCGATCCGGTTGGCGTACCGCCCCACAAACGCGCCGCAGCAGGTGCTGCTTTGGGAGTTGAAGTCGTTTTCGTAGTCGGCCAGGGTGTCATGCCCTATGACCACGTCCACCGGGCCCTTTTTTGTGGGGACAAGGATATTTTTGATCACACAGCCATAGTTCAGCACATGCACTTCCAGTCCGCCGGGGTTGGAGATGATGTACTCGTTGACCTTTTCGCCGCTTTTTGTCACGCCAAAAGGCTTGGAACGAAACTGTGCCATTGCGCTCGCCTCCTCATCATTTGGTTCACACCCAGCAGGCGCACTCCTGAGTGTATCTTTCATAATTATGATTATATCATAGTTTCACACGCTTGTGGGCAGAACTTTTTAGAATTAACAGCCAATATTTTGGGAGATTTTTTGGTGGTTTTGCAAAAAGAAAATCCTCATGGAGCGCTCCATGAGGATTTTTTTGTTTGCAGGGGAATTTATGCTTGCGCGTTGGCCTGCGCCAGGAACTCGGCCGCGTCATCCGGGATGTCGTCCAGGTCTTCCTCGCTGCCGATATCCACGTTGAGCGGCGGCTTCTTGAAGAGGACGTCGTACATCAACGGGACGATGTACAGGGTCATCAGGGTGGCGTAACTCAGGCCGCAGATGATGACGACGCACATGCCGCGCATCAGCTGGCCGGCCATATCATTGCTCAGGGCCGTCTGGAGCATGGCCAGCACCGTGGTCAGGGTGGTCATGAGGATGGGGCGCATACGGGTCTTGCCGGTGGCGATGAGGGCCGCGCGGCGCTCCATGCCGCCCAGACGGAGCTGGTTGGTGTAGTCCACAAAGACGATGCCGTTGTTGACGACGGTACCCATCAGGACGATGAAGCCCATCAGAGAGATCATGGTCAGCTGCTGGCCCGTGAGCAGCATTCCCAGCAGGCCGCCGGTAAAGGCCAGCGGGATGGTAAACAGCACGATGAACGGGGACAGCAGGCTCTGGAACTGTGCCACCATGACCAGATAGACGAACGGCAGGGCCAGTGCCAGCCACTGCACCATCTCATTGGTCATCTTGTTGACGTTGCCGGACTCGCCGCCCACGTCAAAGGAGCAGCCCTCCGGCATCTCATCGGTCAGGGTGTAGGCGTCCAGCGTCTTCTTGACCTGACGGGCCTGCACGGTGGTATTGTAGCCGGGCAGAGTGTCCGCCGTGACGGTGACGAACTGGGTCTGGTTCTCGCTGGTCAGGGAGTCGGGGGCCGTGCCCACGGTCCAGGTGGCAATATCGCTGAGCTTACAGGTACCCGTGGTGGTGGTGCCATCGGCGGACATGGTGGTGGTCTCAAAGGCAATGCCCATCATGTTTTCCTTGGTGACGGGGTCCAGGTTATCGGTGATCTGGACCGTCATGGAAGTGCCGTCTACCACAACGGGGGTCTTGGCGGTGGTGGTGGTGGTCAGGTCCGCCGCGATCTGCTGATACACCTGCGCGACGGTCAGGCCATAGGCACGGACCTTATCACGGTCGATCTGCAGCTCAATGGTGGCGTCGCCGTTGCCCAGGCCGGTGGTGGCGTTGGTAAAGCCCTCGGTGTTGTTGACCATCTCCACGACCTTATCGGCCAGCTGGGTGATGGTGGCCGTGTCGGGGCCGTAGACCTTGACGCTGAGGCCGTTGGCCATCATGCTGGTGAGCTCCTGCATTCCGCTGATCTCCACGGTGCCGGTGCAGTTTTCCACGCTGCCCAGGGCGTCTTCCAACGCCTGACGGGCGGTTTCGATCTGGGTGGAGGAGAGGCTCTCATCCAGTTTGACATTGATCTTATAGCTGCCGTAGCTGTTGGCCGCGTTCAGCAGGTCGGTAATAGCCTTGGGAAGGCCCAGCTGGCCAACGTCGATGCCGGCCACGCTGGTATCGGTGGTGATGCCCACCTCTTCCACATGGTCCACCGCCATCAGGGCTTCCACCACCTGCCCGGCCACATCGTAAGAATCCTCTTTGCTCATATCTGCCGTGGTCGAGATCTCCACAATGGCCTCGTTGCTGGTGATCTCCGGCAGCAGGGTGATGCCCATGGAGAAGACCCGCCAGCCGCAGAAAGCCAGCAGAACGATGGCAGCCCCCAGCGGGATGGCGCGGTGCTGGAAGCACCACTCCAGGCTCTTGCCGTACTTGTCCTGCACTTTCTCAAACCAGGCCAGCTTCTTGGGCTCGGCCTTTTTCAGCACGGTGGAGGACGCCGCCGGGACAACGGTAATGGCCACGATGAGGGAGGCCATGAGGCAGTAGCCGATGCAGAGAGACATGGGCTGCATCAGGTTGCGCACCGTCTCGGAGGTGAAGATAACAGGCACGAAGACGCAGACCGAGGTGAGGGTAGAGGCCACAATGGACATGCCCACCTGCTTTGCGCCCTGCACGGCCGCGCGGGGTGCAGGGACGCCCCGGCCCCGCAGACGGTAGATGTTCTCAATGACGACGACCGAGTTATCCACCAGCATACCAATGCCGAGGGACAGGCCCGCCAGCGTCATAATATTCATATCCAGACCGGTGAAGTACATGAGCACCACGGCAAACAGCACCGACAGCGGGATGCTGATGCCGACCACCAGCGTGGGTTTGACGTCCTTGAGGAAGATGGCCAGCACGATGATGGCCAGTGCAGCGCCCACCGCCATGCTGGTGAGGATGCTGCGGATGATGATGGTGATATAGTTGCCCTGGTTGGACAGCACCACGATGTGCAGGCCGTCGTACTGGGCTTCCAGCTCCTGGAAGGCGCTCAGGCAGTTGTCCGAAACGTCGCTGGCACTGGAGGTAGCGTTTTTATAGATCTTGAGCACGGCGGCCTGTTCGCCGTTCAGGCGGGTGAAGCTGTCGGCGGCGTTGTCGATGACCTCCACGTCCGCCACATCGGACAGGCGCACGTCGCCGTAGCCGTCCACATGCAGCAGCAGGGCACCGGCAATGTCATCCACGCTGTTGTACTCCTCGCCGACTTTCAGCAGCCAGGACTCGCCGCTGGCGTCCTGCACATAGCCTGCCGGCATGGAGAAGTTCTGGGCGTAGATCAGGGTGGACAGGGTGTTGATATCCAGCTGCTTCTGCACATCCGCCTGGGCCAGCGCCTGGGTGCGGGCCGTCTCGTACTCCTGCTTGGCCGTTTCCAGCTGCTTTTCGTACTCGTTGAGCTGCTCGCGGGCCTCGGTGAACTGCATGTAGGCGTTGAGCTGCTGCTGGGTAAAGCTGCCCAGTGCACCGGAGAAGGTGCTCATGAGCTGCGGCACATTGTCCATGGCCTTGATGGTATCTTCCAGCGTGCTGTAAATCACCTGCAGGCTCTGCTGCAGCTGCAGCTCGTCCGCCAGATCAGCAGCGCTGCTGCCCTCCGTACCGGTCTCGGTGTTCACCCGCTCCTGCAGCTTCTGCAGGGCATCGGTGAGCTTGTCGGTCACGTCACGCAGTTCGGACACGACCTCGATCAGGGAGTCGATGTCCCGCATGCCGGTGTTGTCGAACTTGTCCAGCACCTTCTGCAGACCCTGCTGCACCTCGATCAGTGCCTGCTGGATCTCCGGCTCCTTGACCACGGCAATGAGCTGGTTCACGCTTTCCATCAGCGCCTGGGCCTGCTTGCGCACCACATCCACCGCGTTGCCTACCTCGGTGCTCATGGAGGCCAGCACCGTGTTGGACACGGTGTTGCCAAAGTTCTTCATCTGCCGGTCGTATTCGGCGCGGCCGGCGGCGATCTGGCTCTCGGCACTGTCCAGCTGGGCACGGGCGTCCGCCAGCTTGGTGTCGATCAGGTCCAGCAGCTGGGCGTTGATCTCGTCGATCTTGTCCTGATTCAGCTGCACCTGCACCAGCTTTTCCACCAGACCGCTGGACGACACATTGGACACGCCGCCCTTGCGCTGCACATAGGGCACCAGCGTGTCCTTGACCAGCTCCGACATCTGGTAGATGTCGCTGCCCTCCCGGCTCACCGCCACGGTCATGAAGGCGTTCATGTTCAGGCTGTACTCAATGATGGAGGGAGTCAGGCAGCTGCTGGGCAGGTCGCTCTTGGCCTGATCCAGCTTGTTGGACACCTTCACCAGGGCACTGTTCATGTCGGTATCATCGGTGAAGTGCATCAGCAGCAGGCTGTAGTTCTCCGCCGAGGTGGCCGTGATGTTCTCTACACCGGGCACCGTGAGGGCGTTCTGCAGCACGTCCGACACTTCGCTCTCCACACGCTCCGGGCTGGCACCCGGGTATACGGTGACCACCATCAGATACGGCGTGCTGACGTCGGGCAGCAGATTGGTCTGCATCTTCGTGATGGCCACAAAGCCCAGGATCAGCACCATCACCACGGCCACCAGCACCGTGAATGGCTTTTTGACACTGAATTTTTCCATTTTTCCTACCGTTTCCCTGCCATGCACCGCAGCACCGCAGTCCTTACCTCCGCAAGAGGCTCGTTCACACTTTAACATTCCTATTATACACAGAAGACGTAGGGTTGCAACAGACCCAACCGCTTTCTTTCGCAAAACTTTTAATCTTTGCCGTCTGTTCGGGACCAAATTCCGTCACACTCCGCCTGAAATACGGTCCGGAGGGCCGGATCATTGCACCGGGCGCATTTTGTTTTTTGCGTGGAAATGTGCTTTTGAATATGGTATACTAGAGTTCAGAATGGAGCAACAGGCCCTTTTGCGGCCTTTTTCCCGATAGAGCGAACCAGCAGACGAGGAGAACTATGAAAAAAGTCATTTCGGTCCGTTTCAAAGAAAACGGCAAAAGCTATTATTTTGACCCTGCCGATGCGGATATCCGCACCGGCGATTACGTCATCGTGGAGACTGCCCGCGGCATCGAGTGCGGCGAGGTGGTGCAGGGCGTCAAGGAGATCGCCGACGCGGCGGTGCCCAAGGCCCTCAAGCCCATTACCCGCATGGCCGACAGCGTGGATGTGCGCCGGATGCGCCAGAACCGCGAGGACGAAAAGCGCGCCTACCGCACCTGTCAGGACTGCATTGCCCGCCACGGGCTGGAGATGAAGCTGGTGGAGGCCGAGTATACCCTCGACCGTTCCAAGATCATGTTCTACTTCACCGCCGACGGCCGCGTGGACTTCCGTGAGCTGGTCAAGGATCTGGCCGGCATCTTCCACACCCGCATCGAGCTGCGCCAGATCGGCGTGCGCGACGAGAGCAAGATGATCGGTGGTCTGGGCATCTGCGGCCAGCCCTTCTGCTGCAGCCGCTTCCTCAAGGACTTCCAGCCCGTTTCCATCAAGATGGCCAAGGAGCAGGGCCTGTCGCTGAACCCCACCAAGATCAGCGGTGCCTGCGGCCGCCTGATGTGCTGCCTGGCCTATGAGGAAAACGCTTACGAATATCTGAACAGCATCATGCCCATGGTGGGCAGCACCGTGCGCACCCCGGACGGTCTGGGCACCGTGCTGGAAGTGAACCCGGTGTCCGGCTATCTGCGGGTGCGCTGCGGCACCGAGAGCCTGTCGCCCCGGTACTACAAGGTAGGCGTGTGCGAATACATCAGCGGCGGCAAGCGCGCACCCCGCCGCCCCGACCCGGACGACGATTATTCCGGTGTGCGCAACCCCGCCCCGGTGGTGGCTTCCTCCGATGACGACAAACGCTGTGCAGGCGGCTGCTGCGCCAAAAAGCGCAGCGAGAAGAATGGCTGAGCATCCAAGTGGTTAGTAAAGTAAAACTAACCGTTCTTCGTGATTTTCGCCAAAAATCTCCGGCAATTTTGTCCATAAGTTAGCCCATGCTTTTGTGCAACCCAACAAAAAATCTCCTTTTGGTGCGGGGCGCTTACGGTTAGTCTTGCCTTTTCTTTTCGGCTTTGTTAAAATGCAGGCAAGGATATGAATTCCGGAGAGATGTGTACAGCCGTGCCTGACACATTTCTTCATACATTACAACGGGCACGGGGATAAAAGGAGATTTTATTATGGCACACAAGGTTTCTGACGCATGTGTTGGCTGCGGCGCTTGCGAGGGCGCTTGCCCGGTTGGTGCAGTTGCCGTTGAGAACGGCGTTGCAGTTGTGAACGCAGACGCTTGCATCGATTGCGGCGCTTGCGAGGGCGCTTGCCCCACCGGTGCAATCACCGCTGAATAATCAGCGGCATTGCCGGAATAACGCATCCAAGGCAGCAGACCTGTTCAGGCGGGTCTGCTGCTTTTTGTTTTTGCACAAATTCCGGGAGCAATTCCGGTTATTTTTCTGAGAGGAATCGGCACACTGTCTATGGAACATTCTACCGAAGTTTTGTATAATAGAACAAAGGTCTACTGCACCCCTGCCCACCGGTTCGGGTCGGACGCGCTGCTGCTGGCCCGCTTCTGCGAGCCAAAACGCAGCCAGACGGCGGCCGACCTGTGCTCCGGCTGCGGCATCGTGGCGTTGGAGTGGCACGACCGCGGCCACCGCGGCCCCTGTGCGGCGCTGGAGCTCCAACCCGAGGGCAGCGCCCTGCTGGCCGATGCTGTCACCGAGCAAGGCATCGGCCACATCACGCCCCATTGCGCCGACCTGCGCACCTTCCGGCAGGGGGAGGGCAGTTTTGACGTGTGTGCGTGCAATCCGCCCTACTTCACGGATGGACCCCAGAGCCGGAACGCGGCCCACGCCCTTGCCCGGCACGAGAATACCTGCACACTGGACGATGTGTGCGGGTGCGCCTTCCGTCTGCTGAAGGACGGCGGACGCTTTTCCCTCTGCCACCGGCCGGAACGGCTGGCGGAGGTGCTGGCGGTGCTGCGGGCCCACCGGCTGGAGCCCAAGCGGCTGGCCTTTGTAAAGAACAAAGCAGACGGCGTGCCATGGCTCTTCCTTGTGGAAGCGCAGAAGAACCGCAAAACCGGCCTGCGGGTGGAGCCGGATGTGTTGATCAGCGCCGGTGCGGCGTTATATGGCAGATGACAGACTGCGGATCAGGCTGAGAGGATCATCTTCAGGAGGTAACTATGGCAGGAACTCTTTATATCGTGGCAACGCCCATCGGCAATCTGGACGATATGCCGCCCCGGGTGGCAGCCACCTTTGGCGCGGCCGACTTCATTGCCGCCGAGGACACCCGCGTGACCATGAAGCTGCTGAACTTTCTGGGCCTGAAAAAGCCCATGGTCAGCTACTATGAGCACGCCCTGCAGAAGGGCGAGGGCATCCTGCGCCGCATTGAGGCGGGCGAGAGCTGCGCGCTGTGCAGTGATGCGGGCATGCCCTGCGTCTCCGACCCGGGCGAGGTGATCGTGCGGGACGCGCTGGCCCGGGGCATCAAAGTGGTGCCGGTACCGGCGGCCTCTGCCTGCGTCACCGCGCTGGCCGTGTCCGGGCAGGACACCTCCCGCTGGGTATTCGAGGGCTTTCTGCCGGTGAACCGCAAGCAGAAAAAGGAACGGCTGGCCGATCTTCTGCACGAAAAGCGCACCGTGATCTTTTACGAAGCACCCCACAAGCTGCGCACCACCCTGGACGACCTGACCGCCGCCTTTGGCCCGGAGCGCAGCATCACCCTGTGCCGGGAGCTGACCAAGCTCCACGAGGAGATCTGGAAAACCACCCTGGGCGAGGCCGTGGAGCACTACAGGGCCAACGACCCCCGCGGCGAGTATGTGCTGGTGATGGCCGGTGCGCCGGAGACCGCCGACCCGGAGCAGGAGCTGACGCTGGAGCAGGCAGCGCAGCGGGCGCTGGAACTGACCGGGCAGGGCTTTGGCCCCACCGCAGCGGCCAAGGCGGCGGCGCAGGGCACGCCCTATTCCAAGAGCGAAGTGTACAAGCAGCTGCTGGTATTGCAACAGGGCCAGCAGGCAGCGGAATGATACGTAACTGGTAAACAGAGGAGGACCCTTTTTGTGACAAAGCTTCTGGTTTTGAGCGACAGCCACGGCGGACGCGCCGCCATTGAGCGTGTGCTGATAAAAGAGAGCAAAAACATCGATGCCCTGATCTTTCTGGGCGACGGCCTGCGGGATCTGGAACTGGCCCTGACGCTGTATCCCAAGCTGCGGGCCTACTCGGTGGCCGGCAACTGCGACTACGGCGCTCTGGAGCCGATGGACGGTCTGGCCGCCTTTGACCAGACCATCGTGTTCTATACGCACGGCCATATGTACGGCGTAAAATACGATCTGGACACGCTGACAGATGCCGCTGCCGCCCGGGGCGCGGAATTGGCCCTGTTCGGCCACACCCATGTTCCCCATGCCGAGCAGCGGGGCAAGGTGTTTTTGTTCAACCCCGGCTCCTGCGGCCGCTGCTACACCGGCCCCGACACCTACGGCCTGCTGACGCTGGAAAACGGCAAGGTGACTGCCTATGAGCACAAAGAGGTACCGAAGCAATGAGCATCAACGAGGTGCGCTATCTGCCGGAATGCGGCAGCACCAACGCCTATGTGAAAGAGCATTTTGAAGAATTCGGTCCGGTGGGGGCCGTGTATACCGAAAACCAGACCGCCGGGCGCGGCCGTCTGGGCCGCAGCTGGGTGAACGCCGAGGGCAAGGCCCTGTACTATACGGTGGCCATCCGGGAGCCGCTGGCCCAGCCTGCCACCCTGCCACTGCTGGCCAGTCTGGCGGTGCGCCGCCAGCTGCAGCTGCGCTACGGCGTGGACTGCCAGATCAAATGGCCCAACGACCTTCTGCTCAACGGCAAAAAAGTCGTGGGCATCCTGTGCGAAAGCGTGAGCTACGGCTATCAGCAGCAGGGGCGCGGCATCCTGTGCGGCATCGGCATCAATCTGGCCCAGCCCCAGAGCTATTTTGACGCCGCCAACCTGCCCAACGGCACCTCGCTGGCACTGCAGGGGGCAAACGTTGATCTTGCCGCCGACCCTGCCTGGCTGGCCGAGGGCCTGACCGACTTTGGCTTTGACCGCAACCTGTACACCTTTGCCCGGGACGGCTTTGCACCCTTCCGGGAGGAATACAAGGCCGCCTGCATCAATCTGGGACGCCGGGTCACCTTTGACCTGCCGGACGGCAGTCAGGGTGCAGGCGAGGCCGTGGACGTGGACGCCGAGGGGCGTTTAGTGGTGCGCACCGATGCCGGGGAGCAACACGTTTTCACCGGGGAAGTGTCGGTGCACGGCATCTACGGGGCAGTATAATTATAAAAGGGGCAGATGCACAACCGTGCACCAGCCCCTTTTATCTTTGACGATTTGGAATGCGCGCCGCAGGCGATGACGGAAGGGGTTCTTGCCTGAACTCCCCCAGTCTGCTACGCAGACAGCCCCCTCTGGGATGGGGCCTTTGGCATGGCGGTAAAGTTTCCGGCTAAAGTGCAAAGTTCGCGGGTGCGCCAGAGGCTCCCTCCCCGAGGGAGCTGTCAAAACCGTCAGGTTTTGACTGAGGGAGTTAAGCCGTCCCCTTGGGGAAGGGGTATCCCC
>ENA-OZLH01001553-OZLH01001553.1-human-gut-metagenome-genome-assembly--contig:-NODE-1553-length-10860-cov-5.065155_pt1 | contig 10860 bp, 7 predicted proteins | sample MGYA00244832_ERZ653776 | MGnify/ENA primary metagenome ERZ653776 (study PRJEB26926, sample SAMN06165218) | human gut metagenome | biome: ENVO:00009003; feature: ENVO:2100002; material: ENVO:00002003...
TCGTCGGCAGCGTCAGATGTGTATAAGAGACAGTTATAACCATTATCTTGTTCTTTGCGAAAATTTTCTCGAATGCTAAAATTATACTTTCAGTGCAAATAATACATTTTTTTGTGTAAAATATATAGATGATATTCGCTTCTTACAAGAATCCACAAGTAGATGAGCTTTAAATATTAAAATGTCGCAATTTATTGTATAACTTTAAAGCGCTGCGAATCCAATATCTTTACTTAATATGTCTGAATATCAAAGAATAAACTTCCCATAAGCGTGTAATTACATCTGGTACGCGAGAGAAAACGCACAAATCCAATAAAGCTAAAACACTTGTGAGTAAGTTATTTCTTTAGCAAAAAAAAGTGCCCGAATTGTCGGGCACTTCAAAGATTCTTTTATACCAGATTAACGTGTAATAGTTTCGGTAGCGTCATCTTCAAGTATGCGATGTACCGCACCACCAGGGGAAACTATGACAGGATTCTGGTAAACGCTTCCGGGACGCATATCCTGGAACTGTTCGCGACCAACGCTGCCTCCGGGGGAGATTCTGTTCGCAGTCACGAATATTAACAGATTCCTCTTCTGGCGAGATTCGCCCTTTGAGCGGAAGAGCCTGCCGATCCACGGAATATCGGAGAGAATCGGAACGCTGTCGTTGATTGTGCGGACTTCTTCGCGTGTCAAACCGCCCATAACAACGGTCGCACCGTCAAATACCGTTACAGTAGTCTTAACTTCTCTGACCGAGAACACCGGCTGAATGAATCCAGAGGGAACCGTTACGGTTGTTCCGGAAGATATAGCAACTGCAACACCGCCGTATTCCATGAACCCTTCAAATTCCGTTACGTTCGGGTTGAGAACGAGGTTGATGCTATCGTCTTCTTCGACGTTCGGGGTGACTTCCATAGAGACACCAACGTCAACCGAGGTGAAGTCCTGAGGAGTACCGGGGGTGATAGTTACACCAGCGGAAGATGAGTTTTGACCATTAACTGTCGTAGAAGAAGAACCAACGTTAGATTGAACGTCGCCCCATGATTCCGGATAACGCATACGTTGCGAAACCGTTATCGAAGCAGTGCTGCCAGATATAACCGTCACCTTCGGAGCGCAGAGCAAATCTGAACCCTGGCGCTGTTCGAGAGCGTTGACTATCAAGCTTACATCGTAACCATTGATAACACCGAGAACTGTGTTAGCCGCTTGAGCTGCGCCGGACGCCATATTTATGGTCGAGGGCAAGAGCGGAACTACAGGATCAACAGTATACGGATTCGGAACGTCTGCTGTCACCTCATTGGCAGGCTTCAAGATTGTTATCTGAGTAGATCCGGCACTCGCGCTTGTTATAGAGTCGGCAAGCGTACGATTGTTATATGTGCTTATCATACCGGTTGTGTTTCTTCCAACTGTGGAGAACAGAGTGCTGTAAGAGCCATCAGCATTCTTCCTGGAAACATTCCAGTTGAATCCGAGTTCCTTCAAGACGCCCTGGTTGACTTCCATAAATTTAGCTTCGATTTCAACCTGCTTGGTTTCGCTATAACGCAACAGTATATTGCGAACTTTGTCGAGGTTGCGGCGCGTATTCGTGACCCAAAGTTTTGAACCGTCAAACGCAACAGTCGCGCCAGGACCAAACTCTACGCCAGCTTTAACGAGGAAGTTTTTGATAGCCTCTTCCTTGCCGTCTCCAGCACCTGCCGCAGCACCACCGCCGCCGCTGCCGCCGAAGGGATTGTCCGAATCGCCGGATTCGCCAACCGCAGCCTTAAAGCCTATCATACGCATAACAGTCGAAGTCGGGAGCGGGAAGTCGAGAGTGTCCATTGAAGCGACACTGTTGTCCATTGCTTTGCGGACTACGATTGTATCCTTTTCAATATCGTATTGGAAACCGGCTTGCTGGGTGACCCAGTCGAGTATTTGGCCGAGGGAGAGGTCGCGGAGTGTGAGAACTACCGGCTTTGCTTCAGAAGCGTTATCGCCGAAAAGAACTATGTTAACACCCTTCTTCGCGTCGTTTGACTTATCGTATTCAACAGACAATATAGAAAGTGTGTTTATTGCCTGGGCGAGTGTCACGCCGGGAGCGGGGAAGCTTACATTCGGGATTATGATTTCGGCCAGTTTTTTGTCGATTATAGAATCGGCTCTCGCGCCGCCTCTATCAACTGTCGTGCCGGTGTAAACTTGCGGGCGCTGCCACGCCTTGCTTACTTCGTCCATCATCGCTTCGCGGGTTGCCAGATAAGTTAGGCGACCGCGGTCAGCAAGCTTTTCAGAGATCAAGCGCTGATACGCTTTTGCCTGTATATTGTCGGCATCGAGCGTTTCAATCTGGCGGAAGGTAGCGCGAGCTCCCTGATAGTCGCCATAAAGATATTGCCTGCGACCTTTTTCCAAGAGATTTTCTATCTTGTTCTGGCGAGTTGCGTAATCCGGGCTTATGTCAGATATCGAATTGTTGTAAGGATTGGCTGTAAATTCTTCAACTTCTTCGACAAATGCTGCGCCGGCGTCTTTGCTTTCTTCAGCCGCAGCATATTCAGCGGCATAAGATTTTGCGGCAGCTGTGTCTCTTTCAGACATCGCAATCTTAGCGCGGGACTTCGCCATTGCAGCTTTCGCTCTATTGAGTTCAGAACGAGCCTCGTCAGCTACCGGAGAATAAGATTCTTCGGGAAGTTTTTCCTGTGCAAAAGCCAATTTCTTGGAGGCTTCATCCCAATTGCCAGCGTCCATTAGATCGTACGCTTCATCTATCAGATCAAACGCCGCTATAACTTGCAGCTGCTGCTTACGCAGTGCGTCGGACATCGCCGCATCAACAGGTTCAACCTTCGCTGCTTCGCCATCCTTTGCGACCTCGGCATCTTCAGCTCCAGCTTCTTTGGCAGGTTTTGCGCCAACAAGCACGGGAGCTTCGCCTTTTGCCTGACGTTCAATGTCCTTATTCACGTCGGCAAGCATGCGCTGTACGCCTTCGTCATTGGGCGCAATCTTCAATAACTCTTCAAGCGATTGCTTTGAAGATTTAAGATCGCCCGCGTCACGCGCCTGTACGGCCGCAACCATAAGACGGATTTTCTCTTGGGTCTGGTCCGGCTTGGCATAGCTAAAGCTTGCCGTCACGGCGGAAGCTAATATCGCCGCGACAAATGCCGCTTTTCGTTGGGTTGTCTTTATTTTCATATTCGCTGTATTTATAATTTGTTAAATGGACGTTAACACTTTTTGGGGTTTTTTAAAGAATTATTTTCAATTATTTGACGGGAACCACTCCCGCCGCACTTAGGTTCATTGTTTGTGGTTCGATATCGGCATTGTCCGGAATCATCTCAATTACGGCATTGCCTTTATCAAAATCTATCGACTTCACCTTGTATGTGGCTGTCCCAACCTTGCGCGATTCGCCAGGCGCTTTAACATGCCATATGCTACCGTCGGGCGCAGAGAACGATATCCTCCTACGGTCGTCTATGACGGTTTCCTTATTGGAGTATATCGTCACGTCTTTACCAAGGGATTTATCATACAACACTACGGTCACAATGTCCGATATTGTGTTGTTTTTATCGTTCTTAACGCGCTTTATCTCGAATTTCTTGGGAGTCAGCCCTAGATTGATCTTTTTGCCAGTTGACGGCGCAGACGCAACTATCTCCTCATTCAATTTCCCTATGAAAGATAGATTCGTGGAGGTATTTTCAAACTGGATTATCGGTTCAGCTTTCGTTCCGAAATATCCGAGATATTTTATCGGATACGGCTCGTTGGATACCCCTACATACTTCAACGCAAAAGACTGTCTCGCGACTTCCTTGTAATAGGGCGACTCGGTCATGAAGTTGCCCTTTTTGTCCACCCATATCTGAGGTGGGGTAAATACTTGGAAGAACCATTTCCCAGCTTCGTCTTGCGCCCTGACCTCGGGCCATTCTATGGACGTCACTTTCAGTTCGGGCACTATTATCTTCTTCCAAGGTATGCCAGCGGGCAATTTCTTTTCAAGTGTTTGCACGCGCGCTTCCAATAGTTCGCCCTTCGGTTCGTTCATAAAATAATATCCGCAAGACAAACCCGCCACTATCACGGCGATTACAAAAAATATCTTATCGTAGTATTTCATTTCTGTGCCGCTTCTTTATTGTTTCTTTGGTTTTGTGGCCGACTTTGCCTTCGCGGCTACACCTTTTTTATCGGCGCCCTTTTTATCTCCAGGCTTTGCCGTATCTTTGACCACTTCTACGTATTCTATCACCACAGTGAATTCCGATATGTTGTCCGTAACAACGGGAACTTTATTTTCGTCTATCACCGGCGCGGCAGGCGTTTCCCCGCCCTCTTCGGAATCTGTCGATGCAAATGCGTCCGCCGCATCAGATGTCTCCTCTGCAAGGGCTTCCTCCGGGTTCGCCATCATTATTAGCGACATATCAGCAGGCTTTACATCAATGCTCCTAACTACAAGCATTGCATCGAAATCCTTCAACTGGTTTAGGAACCTGCGGAGCACGTCAGTATGCCCGGTAAACACAAACCTGTATGCCAGGGTATCCAAGCTGCCAGGCTTGCGCGCAGTTATATTCTCGTCAATCTTAAAGTTGTCGCCCCTCAACGCCGCAGACGACTTTGAACGGGCAGACGCCCTTACGCGACGCGTCTTTGTTTCCTCTTTTATCCCTTCCTCAGGCAGTATCTCGCGCTGTACGTTCAATATCGCCATAGGGGATTCTTTCGATTTGCAATTAAAAAGCTTCTGATTGATGTAGTCCAACACACAAACCTGCTTCCATATTGCAGGCATCGCCTCGTCTTTCGGTGAGTCGGCTGTCGGCGCTACGTACTTTTTATATCCAAAATCCATTTCGTCGGGCACATATATTTCGCGCTTTTTTGCCTCGGCACGCCAAGAGTTTACCATTCCGCGCAACTGCTCGCGCAACTGGAATCCCTCTTCGGCCGTAAGCGGCTTGAATATATGCTCGCTCTCGCGAGTCAAGTCCTTTTCCAAGTCGGAAAGATGCTTTTCAAGCTCCTTTATGTTTTTCGCAGAGGCGTCTATAGACGGCTGGGTCGGATCTGTTGCAAGTACGTCGTCGTACTGCCTCATCGCGCTGTTCAGCTTCCCAAGCGCCGCCGCATCGTTCTTATAAAGCATTGCGTCATATGCAGCGCCGGCTATAAACAGCGCTATCAATACGAACATTGCTATAAAAAATATAGGGTATTTCTTAAAGTATTTCATCAGACAAATTCTTTGACCGTTATATCGGCTTGTCGGGGTTTACAACAAGAGTAAAGTCAAACTTCAAAATGCGCGGATTCGACGGGTCTGTCCTCACATTTTCAAACGACTTCAAAAATTCGGAACTTACAAAGGAATTCAACAACTTTGTTATTCTGTCTATTGCCTTCTGCGTATCGTACGCCTCCAAATTTTCCGGATTCACGTCTCTTATCAAAAGCCTTCCCGTCAACTCGAGCTTGTACTCCTGCACGCCGTTCTTTACTGCGCGGTGCACTCTCAGATTGTCGAGCCAGACGTCCTTTTGCTCCATCAGACGCTTCTCTATATCTATAAACAGATTTATCCAGTTTGATTTCGATTTCGCCAAACCTTCCAATCCGTTTATTTTTGCCTCCAAAGAATTCGCTGTCTCGCCGTTCTTCTTGAACTCCGCAGCCCTATCCTCTATCGGGAGCATCATCGACTGGAATTTAGCGGTAGCTTCAGTCTTCTCGCTTATCGATTTTGTAAATAAGAACATTGGCGGCAGTGTCGCGGCCACCAATATCGCCGCGCCTAAGACCATCAGCGGCCTCGTCTTTGCAAATGCCGTTTCTTCAACAATGTGCTTGGGCAGCAGATTTACGCTCATCAAACCAGGAATTACAAGCCTCGCCGCCTCGCCGACTATTTCGCTCACCTGCGACGCGCAACTCGACAACAATTCCTGATTCACACGCGGACTCACCGATACATTCGAAAGGGCGTCGAAGTATTCCACGCTCATCTTCTGGTCTTCCGCCAAAAATTCGGCAAACCCAGGCAAGAGAGATCCGCGACCACACAAATATATTTTCTTAGGGGCTTCTACGCGCGAAGTGCGCCTGTAATTTACTATCGAGCGCTTTATCTCAACACCTATCCTGCGCATTACGGACGTCGCAGCATTTGTAAAGTGCTCTGAGCCCGCATTCGATGAAAGAGACGCGTTCGCGAAAAAGCCGCGCTTCAGCTCCTCCGCTGTCGCAAAGTCGCGGCCGAGAGAATCGGCAACGGCCTGCGTTATCGAATTCCCGCCAACCGGTATGCTTCGCACGAAAACGCCGTCCTCGCGCGCTATCATCAAATTCGTAAAGCGTGACCCTACATTTAAAAGAATTACGTCGTTTTCAAGACCGCAATACTTCCACGCGTTATAGTCGAGTATCGAGGACGCCTCTATCGACTCGGGTATCACACCGGCCTGGGAAAGTGCCATGCAAAAGTCGTCCGCTGCCGTCGACTTCATCGAGGTCAGGAATATTTCCGTTTCGACTCCGTCGTCGGAAATTATTTCGTAGTCCCATGAAACCTCATTTATCGGGTACGGAATATTCTTTTCAGCCTCAAACTGTATGACCTCGGCTCTCCGGGCCTCGTCTACATGGGGTATTTTTATTGTTTTTGTGAGCAGGAGCATCGACGGCGCTATCACTGTCGCCTTCCCGGATACTCTCATCATCTTTAGCGTCGCCGCAAGTTCCGACAGCCATTCTTCCTGGTTGGAATAGTCATATTTCAGTTCTTGCACCTGAAAACTTTCCAAAACAAGACGGCCAGCAGATACGCCAAACTCCGACGCGCTAATGTGGGTTGCTCCGCAGTTTATTATAAGCTTGCTTTTAGAACTCATTTCTGAATGTGAACGGGGGTAAAATAAAAATTCGGAATGAAAATAAATCTAATACCTTTTCAGCCGCTTAGTAAAGCATTTTTTGCATTTACTTCGCACAAATTGCATCGCGCGCATGCAACGCACTCTACAGCACATTGTTGCGCGCTATGCCTCGGCCCTATTTTGTAGTAATGTAATTCGGCACTATCGGCGATTTCCCATATTCGTACAGCTTTACGTTGAACGGACACTCCGGCAAAGACATCAATACTCCGTCGTTTACCTTCGCTGATTTCTCTATCAATTTCATGAACGAATCGTATACCGCTTTCGGATCATCGTTCTTATAAATGTTTCTCGAAAGCATCGTTTTCATATTTTGCTTCGTCAATTCTATCGGGTTCCCGTTTATGGATACCTCTATCTTCCATGCAAACGGATCCGCCGCAAGCCTGTATATCTCGTACGCTTCGGAAGGTATATAGAACACTACTGGCGTCTTCTTGTTTATTTCCAAGGCAAACAATTTCGCCTTTGAACGCAACACAATAAGGCTGTCAAGCGAACGCTTGTCGGTCGCCATTTGGTCTTTATACACCAGTACCAAATCAACGTCTACATTGCGAATCCACTTCTGGTTGTTCGCTTTATTGTCGGGGTTTTCCTTCGCAAACAACGGAATCTCTATGCGAGTCCACTGCCCGCTTGAACTCGGTACTGCACCGGGCTGCAGACGCTTCGCGTCGAGCTTAGAATGTTGGATTATTATGGGGTCTTCTTTTGAAGGAGCCGCAAAGGCTGCCGCTGCAAAAGCTAATGCGACAAAAGAGAGTAATACGTGTTTCATGGACTTCATAAGGTTTATTGAAGCGGTAGAACGGAAAATTTCAAGCTTTTTTTAGCCGCTTCTGAAATCACAGGCAATTCTCAAATCCCATGTTTTGGCTAACTCTGCGCAAAAGTTAAGAATCCAACGCAAACTATATTTACGCTTATCCATACCCTCCCTCAAAATCTCACATATATCCCGCCAAACCAAAGAACTTTCATTTAGCACAAAGAATTATTCATCACTTAACGGAAAATCCCGACACAACCCATAAAATTCATTTTCCCCAGCCATTCTAAATAAAGAATCAAAAAAAATATTTTTCTATCCCCACTGCTCTCCACATATTTTTTTAAACTTTAAAGCTTAAAAAAATCCTAATCTTTAACACCAGACTTCTAGCCACCGCGTTTAAAACGCGAAAAAGTTTTATCATCTCTTTTAATAAAAAACCTTCAATCCCGCATTATCATGGTTCCTATTCAGGAAAAATTTAAAGCGCCACAATAGAATGCCACAAAAGATTTTTTTCGGCATAGAATTTCTCCAACACTACTGTTTAAGATTTGCGAGACTAAACTTCATCTGTAAAAATTATCTTTCCAAAAGCCGGCTCAAACAAAAAGTTTGGCGCGGCAAGATTCGCATACACGCGCATAAATCCACGCGCCCGCACAAAACCTGCCGCGCCAATCGCTATATCAAAGGCAGCCCCGCAAAATGCCTGCCACCTTCCAAATATTTTTATGCTTTCGCCTTTATTAAAAAATCAATGCAGTTTTTTTTCCCTCAATCCGCCAGCTAAATCACGCACTATTTCCATTCTTGACGCAAAATCTCCGCCTTCGGGAAACACGATTTTTTGAAATCCGCACTCCTCGTGGTATATCCTCAAAATATCGCCTTCGCAATTTGCGGCATACGCGCTCTGGCAGCCGCCGCCAAGCGACTTCAAAAACTCCCGCTCAAGCGCAAACGCCATATTCGTCTGAGAATCGGTAATCGGACGGTAGACTTCGGCCTCCTCTGCGCGGCATTGAAGCGCTATTATCCCTTGCCCCACCGCAGGAACGCATATGTCAAGCTTTATCGGCCGAAATTCAAGCCCCTCATAAGACTCGATTCCAAGCCTTTCAAGGCCGGCGAGAGATAGAACTGAGGCGTCGGCAAACCCTCCGGCGAGTTTTTTAAGGCGCGTATGCACATTTCCCCTAAACTCAGTCCATACTGCCTGGGGAAAGATCTTTTTCAGCTGGGCCCGACGGCGGGGACTTCCAGAAGCTATCAATTCAGGAACCTGCACTCCTGAACGAATGATCAAAACATCGGCGCATCCGTCGCGCGGCATGCAACCTGCCAACACCAGCCCATCGGGAGTTTCCGTAGGGAGGTCTTTCGCGCTGTGGACCGCAACGTCTGCCTCGCCCGAAAGGAGTGATTCTTCTATTTCTTTTGTGAAAAGCCCCTTCCCGCCGTACCTTTCGAGAGACCAATCTTGGCGCTTGTCGCCGGAAGTTTTTACCTCCACTATTTCAAACTCCGCCCCTGGAATGCGAGAGCCTATATATTTGGCAGCCATATGCGCTTGCGCCATAGCGAGCGGACTTGAACGTGTTGCGAGCCTTATTTTCTTCATTAAATATATTTTTTGCGGCGGAAATTTACCGAATCCGCACAGTTCTTAAATACGCCCGCGGCGCACTGTTTTTATTAGCGCGCATTAGATTCGGGCATTAAAAAAAAGACCCGGTCGATTTCGCAACCGAGTCCTTTGGTTAAATAGAAGCGTTATTTTTTCGCCTTCTTAGCGGGAGCCTTCGCAGGAGCCTTGGGCGCTTCCACAACGGCAGAATAGGAGGCTTGCGCGCCCTTGATATTCTGCTTTGCAGCCCACGGCATTAGCGCGCGCAGACGCTGGCCGACTTTTTCTATCGGGTGCTTTTCGCCTTCTGCAAGGAGCTTGTTGTACTTTTTGAGGCCGCTCTTGTATTCGGCAACCCATTCTTTGACAAATTTGCCCGACTGTATTTCTTTGAGGATTTTTTCCATTTCCTTCTTTGTCTTGTCGGTGATTACGCGCGGGCCGCGGGTGACATCGCCGTACTTTGCAGTTTCGGATATGGAGAATCTCATGCCGGATATGCCGCTTTGGTTTATGAGATCGACGATAAGTTTGAGCTCGTGGCAGCATTCAAAATATGCCATTTCGGGTTTGTACCCGGCTTTAACGAGAGTTTCAAAGCCGGCTTGGATTAGCGCGCTCACGCCGCCGCAGAGAACCGCCTGTTCGCCAAAGAGGTCTGTTTCCATTTCTTCTTTGAAAGTGGTTTCGATTACTCCCGCGCGGGTTGCGCCTATGCCGTCAGCCCATGCCAAGGCGATTGCCTTTGCGTCTTTTCCGCCTTGCGCAACAGCGATGAGAGCGGGCACGCCCTTGTTTTCGAGGTATTGCGAGCGAACAGTGTGGCCGGGGCCCTTGGGGGCTACCATAATAACATTTATGCCGGCAGGCACTTTAATGAGGCCGGAGTGGATTGAGAGCCCGTGCAAGAACACGAGAGTCTTGCCTTTTGTGAGATTCGGCGCGATTTCCTTTTCGTAGAGATCGGCTTGAATCATGTCCGGGACGGCAATCATTATGATGTCGGCGGCCTTGACTGCTTCGGCGGTGGGAAGAACCTTGAAGCCTTGTTTCTTGGCCACCTCTATCGACTTGCTCTTGGGATAGAGCCCTACGATTACATTGTAACCGCTGTCCTTGAGGTTGAGCGCATGCGCGTGCCCCTGGGAACCATAGCCGATTACGGCGAGCGTTTTATTTTTAAGGATGTTTTTATTAGCGTCCTTTTCCTTATATACCTTAGCTGGTGCCATATTTTTTTCCTGTTAAAAAATTTAGTTAAAGAAATATGATGCTTAAAAAATAAATTGCAACTATTTTATGACGCTTCCCTAACACTCAAAAACTTTGTATTTTACCAAGCCTCCGATGAGCTTCCATTGCCCTAATATAAACAGATTGCAGCCATTCCGTGGCAAAAAAATTCAACGAGATTATCCGCGCATTTTATTTCTTTTGCGATTTTTTTTATCGGAAAATGCGCGATAAAATATTGGAAGCATCTTGCATATATTGCC
>ENA-OZLH01001558-OZLH01001558.1-human-gut-metagenome-genome-assembly--contig:-NODE-1558-length-10838-cov-3.617639_pt1 | contig 10838 bp, 7 predicted proteins | sample MGYA00244832_ERZ653776 | MGnify/ENA primary metagenome ERZ653776 (study PRJEB26926, sample SAMN06165218) | human gut metagenome | biome: ENVO:00009003; feature: ENVO:2100002; material: ENVO:00002003...
TCGAAGCTATAGACGGCGGGGCGGTGACCGGATATACAGCCGGAAGTACCAGTGTCACTTTGCACAATCTCTCCCGCGATAGTTACTTCGTGATGGGAAACGTGGATAACGGTACGCGTGATAACGCCGACTCTTCGAAGAACTACGGAAAAGTGAAGGAAGACGTGTCGGAAAGCAATTTATTAACGCATAGCTGGACGGCTGCGACTACAGAAACTTGGGCATATTCATCGGCTCCCGGAGCTGAAAACCGGAAGTTGCTTTGCTCGTTCTACACAGCCGAACGCCTATTCAAGTCGGATTATTCCGACCGGCTGGCTGTCAGTATGGCTAATGTCCCGAAAGGGCCTTCGGACATCACCGGGATCACTGAAAAGGTGATTGAAACCATAACGAAGGTTGATGATAAAGGCAGCCCGACAGCGCAGCCTTTTACGGAGATCCGGCGGAACAACGTGTACCAGATAACGGCACGTGTAGGAAAAATCGGTATTCAGATACTGACGATAACCGTAGAAGATTGGGGTGACAGGCAAGACATTGATCTGGATATGGATTTGTAATGCCTTTCACCGGTTGTGTTTTTTAATTTCGGAAAAGAAGTAAGATGATAAAGACTATAAATAATATCAGGATGATTATAACAGCGGCTATCCTTTCGGCTGTCCTCTATTCGTGTATCGGCGAAGAGATGACGTGCGATAAGGAATTGATTGTTGTGCAACGTATCGGAGAAGGCGGCAATGTCGACACTCGTGGTACGGTTATCTCCTCGAATACCGACCTGAAAGGAGAAACATTTGGTCTTTTTGGTTCTCTGACACCCAATTCTTCTGCTCCTCAACAATATTTCAATGCAAGTGCCAGAGTAAACACCGACCTGACAGCTACGATCTCGCCGCTGCAATATTGGCCCGGCTTGCAAAATGCGAGCATGAGGTTCTTTTCCTGGTATCCGTTCAGCGGTGCGAATGCACCCACTACGGATTTCACCGACCCCGGTGAAATGGTGCTGAGCCATACAACGAATGCGGCAACCTCTAATCATGTGGATGTACTGGCGGCTGTATCGGGACCTGCATGGGTTGAAGATGTGAATATACACTTCTACCACACGCTGACTAAGGTTACCTTTACATTCAAAAAGGTGGCCCCGGTACCTGATGAAGTAACCATCGAGAAAATAGAGTTTCAGAATGTGGGACAAAGCGGCAAGCTCACTGTGGCTGAAATACCAACCACTGCTACGAAGAATAACAAACCGAAGTTTGTCTGGAGCGATGTTACCACCGGAAGTATCGCTTCTACCCCCACCGGCAATAAGACGGTGACCGAGGATGCCACCTTGATTGGTGATACATTCCTCATGTTGCCTACCGACAACTTCTCAGCAACAGCCAAGATCGTTGTCACCACTAACTATGGCGATTATGAATTCCTGCTCAGCGAGATTGTCACTAAGAATCCGCATACTTGGGAGTCGGGAGAATATATCAACTATAACTTTACGATATCGAATGAGACCTATCAACTGTCAGCCACTCCGCTTGAGTGGGACGAGAGCCCGGTAAATGTGATTTTCGACAAGCAGTATTATCTTAAGTTATCGCAGACCAAGGTGCAGACAGCCGGTAAACCTGCCACAGTTGATATAGAAGTGAAAACGAACTACAACGCGATTACGAATACGGGCTATGATCCGGGTGCGCAATTAGACACGGATGGCATGGAAAAGTGGGCAACGGTCAATATAACCCCGCCATCTGTTTCGGAAGGTGTGTATACTTATAATATCAATGTCATGTTGCTTGAGTTTGATTCTGATACTGAATCTGAACGGTGGACGAGGTTCTATGTTAGTGCAGGTAATCTGCGGCGTCAAGTGTCTCTACAACAATGGAGTGTAGACGGAGTGTGGATGCACTACGGTGTACAATTGGACAGCAGTGATGGAGGAAGTGGGATCATGCAACGTCGCAAGATTGTTTTTACCTCGGGCAATCCGGGTTGGTGGGAGTGGAAAATAACCCAAGTGGAAGATGCTGATAATATTCTGCTCAATACAGAAACCATAATAGAGTCAAGCGGTATAAGCGGTGATGCGGTTTATTTCTATTTCAAAGCAAATGCTGTGACCGGTAAAGAAGCCACGCTTACATTGAGCAATACGAACGGTGATAATCCACCCATGCTGGTAATATTGACTGTACCGTAGTGGTAGATACATGATATATAAAAGAAAGGAAATAAGAATATGCAATATAAGACTTTAATTTTTAGAAAGAACTTTCTCTTGGCAGCCTTGTTGGCATTAGTATGGCTTACTAGTTGTGTGCAAGAGGAGTTTGAGTCAATACCTCCCCAAACAGGAAATGGTGTCCGGTTCACCCTGACGGTTCCCGACGTTGAAATGCCATCCGTATCTTCACGTACAATGGCCGGAACGGGAGTAGCCAAGAAGGAAGATGAAATAAAGACCGTGGATATACTTGTTTTTGATGCATCGAAAACTCCTGCTGTATATTTGGAATGGGTTAGTGGCATGGGAGTTACACAGGATTTGGCTAATAATAACTCTACGGTGAGTTTCTCTGCTGTGCTTTCTCCCACTACCGCATCAACCTGTATTGTGGTTGTGGCGAATAGGGAACTTGGCGCTATTGCGTCGGAATTCAGGAAAGGAGAAACCACTAAAGTTAAGGTGATGAAAGATCTGCTTCACGGCCACACCGGCAAATGGACGGCAGACGGTTCCTCGGCTGATGGTTACACACGGATTCCTATGTACGGTGAGATAGAAGTGGCAAAAATCACTCCTTCGATGAATTCTATAACAGGAATCAACATGAAACGTATGCTGGCGCGTATCGACATTCGTAATTCCGCATCGGACTTCACGGTCGAAGAGGTTTATCTGGCTAATTATAATACTATCGGATATATTGCTCCGGCATGGGATGCGAATGGAAAGCTTAAAGATCCGGTTCCGGATGATCCGAACCTTCCGGCCGACAGTGGCAAAAAGACGGAGGAAGGGGATGCAATCCTTTATTCCGTGAATGGAAACACGCCCTATAACGGAGAGATTTATACATTCGAGGCACCTGCTGCGAAGAATGCCGGTGGCGTGGGACAAGACGGAGCTTCGAGCCGTAAGGACGCTGTCTGTCTGATTGTAAAGGGAAAAATAGGTGACGGTAAATCAACCTTCTACCGTGTGGATTTCACAAAAAACGAAAAGATAGGAGAGGAAGTTGAATACCTGTCTTTGAGGCGAAACTATAAATACATTATTACCGTAACGGAAGCTTCGGGCATTGGCTATGAAAGTTTCAGGGAGGCTTTGGCATCCTATACAGTCATGTCCAATCTTAAATTCCGGTTGATACTTTATGACCGGGATAAGGTCAAGGATGTAGTCTACAACGGGCAGTATATGCTTGGTGTGGGTGAATCGGAAATCAGTGTGACGCAGCACCAGAATAACGGTTACGCTATCAACGTCTTTACCGACCACCTCGGTGGCTGGAAGGCTACTGTTACGGAAGGGAGCGATTGGCTTGGCTTTTCTGCGGGAACTGCTACAGTGTCAGGTGTTGCGAACGAGGATACACAACTTTTGCTGAGAATTCCTTATTATCATAATGGAATTACCGGAACCACCCGCACGGCGACCGTCACTCTGACAGCAGGCCGGTTGACTTACGATATTAAAGTGACGCAGGGAGTGATAGACCCGGGGATTATCAAATTTGTCGATGCATACGGGAATGAGTTAGAGAATGGCCTTTTTTTCCCGATCAAAAACCCTGACGGTGATGATCTTCCTATCGAGGCGCAGACGGTATATGTGATGTTTTCCGTAGATAAAGTGGATGTCCAGTTATATAAAGACGATGGCATCGACAGAGTCCGGTATTCTGACGGTGGTCTGATTCCTCAATTGTATAGGGATAGCAGGAAACCATTCACTGAAAAAGTGCAGGCGTTTACCGTGCAACCCAATCCGAGGCGTGCGGGTGACGGTACCAGTGAAAGTGCCGGTGGTTGGTGGTGGCGTTGGGACAATCTTGTTTTCAATCTGTTTGATAAGGATGGCACTTACCTTAATGAAGTACCCCTTCCTATCAATCAGGGCGAATTGCAGTTTTCATTCCGATATTACCCCACTGTTGGTAATAGTCGTACCTTTAAGGTTCCTTTAGGAGCAGAGCAATATCTGCAACTGTTTGTCAATAATAACTGGACAATTGAAAATGTTGAAATACTGGATATCACCGGTGACGACGGAACCGGATTGATGCGGCCCGACGCGGATAGTGATATAGTGGTGGGCAGAACGAATGCGGAACCGAAGATGTATCAGGAGTCTGTCGTAGATTTTGATGATGATGGTAAGGGATGGGATGTTTGGAAGCGTGGATATGACTTTAGGCTAAAGCTCCATGCCGGGAAGTGGAAAGAAGGGAAAAAGGGAACAATAAGAATTACGTTTAGGAATGTGATGCATACTGCGCAAAACGATTTTTTCCCTTTTTATCGTACGCTTGAACTTCAGATGGTGTCCGAAAAGAAGTCATATACAACTGAAGGAGATCCTCTTTTCTACCTTTACCCAATCCGGTTCGACAATCGGCTTCTTCTTAATGATTATGATGATGATAATGGTGTTACAAGACAACGGTACGAGGGACGTAAAGCAAGTGTTGACGAAGCACAGACTATATGTGAAAATATAGGTGATGGCTGGCGCTTGCCTACTGCAAGTGAGCTGCTACTATCATTTGCCTATCTGGATGCTGTGGGTGGTGATGCAACAGGAAGCAATGCCGGGTATGAGCAGGGTATATATGGATGGTATCGGAATTGGAGTGGTAACTACTGGTCTTCGTCCTATTATCCGACGGGAACTTCCGGCTCTTATTTTGAACTGGGATTTACGGTAGGTTATCCGCAATTCAATGCTACTACCAATTATTTCCGTTGTGTGAGAGACAATACCAATAGCGGAACAAAGTATCCTTATATTTCGGAGGGTGCCTCAGGGGTTACTGTTGTTTCCCGGGATGCGAATGGAGGAGTGGACCCTTCGGCGTTGTTTGCTTCAGGTGTAACTCCGGATAAGACCGAAGCGATGAACAAAGTGGCTCCGATGTTTCAGATAGAGAACACCAGCAGTAATGGTAAGACTTGGGCAGAGGCAAAGGCTGCATGTGAGGCCAAGGGAAATGGCTGGCGTCTGCCCACGCAGCGTGAGCTGTATCTGGTTCACAGTCTGGGAGGTTCGCTCTTTAGCCTCGACAATCAAGGTTTTGGCAGTATGGTGAACTGGGGAATTAATTATCAGAAAATTGCTGCTGTGCACTGGGCGTTGACCGAACGGGAAGACAAATATTGGTTAGTTGGATATAACTGGACTAAGGACCGTCAGCGTAATGAGTTTAGTGCATGGACAGAGAGCGGATCGGTAGATTGGGCTTGGTACCGTTGCGTGAGGACAGTAACGTCAATACCATAAGACTAACTAAATGAGCTGTATTATAATACTTATTTAAATCATTTCTGATACAGCTCATTTTCATAGTACTTCGGTGCTGCCTCTTCTTATAGCATTTCAATAAAACTCCTCTGCTTTTCCAGAAATGCAATTCTCTGCGCTTCTCCACTCCCTGAGATCAGTGTTGAATGTCTTTTCAACGATTGTATCCAGTTCTTTTGTATTTCGCAGATTTGCGGACTTTGCGAATCCATGGAGTTGATGGAATATACCCTGAAAAGGCTGATTTGGAAATCCCGGTTGCTTACATATGTATAAGTCGCTTCAAAATCAATGTTCGACAAATAAATAAACAATTCATGTCCCTCACCATATTCTCCTTTCACCGACAAGTGTTCCAGATCGATGAGTAATTGTTGCAATTCATTCTTCAGATACATCATGTCCGAGGTGGATATCAAGTTCAGCCCTGCAAAATACTTTATCTCCTTTACAAAAGATTGGAAGACGTTGCTATCCCATATGAAGAATGTCTTCTTGGGTTTTCTCAGCCCCTCGCTCAACTTCTTGTGAGCAGTAATTATTTTCTCGGGCACATGCATTTCGCTCAGGGAATTGGGAGTCTTCACCTTGCCGTTCTGATAAATCCACCGGCACAGACGGAACTTGGACAGGTACTCATAAGATGAGTAGAGGGTAAAGGGAATGGTATTGGTAGCCGAATATACCTCGGCATTGCTATCCCCCTTCATAGAACTGAAAATCCGTAGATAGCGTTCGATGATTTCATGATAACTCTCGAACAGGTTGGGCGAATGCAGCAGATTCAGGTCGAAAGTGACCCGATTCGACAGATGGTTTCCGATAATCTGGTCAATGGAGATGCCCAGATTATGGGAGATTACGGCTATTTCATCAAAGGTGAATGCAACCTCGCCGCGTAGCCTGCGGTAAACGGCTTCTTTTCCCATGTACAGCGTATCCGTGAGATAGTTGGCTAAGTTCTGCCCTTGCGGAATCCTCTCCTTCATCTCATTAATCAACTCTTTTACAATATAATTTTTCGTCATAGCCTATTCTTTTTTTGTTAATAATCAAATGCATAGCTCGATTTTGTGGCATATACAAATATAGAGCTTGTTAACGGAACTTTTGTGATTGAAATCATGTGATGAAAACGTGAGTATTTTCTATTTGAAAAGAATGAAATATGAAATAGTTGAATGACGAAAAAAAACAGATAGGGGTTCTATCTGTTTTCGATAATAGAGAATAATTGTCTGAACAATTGCAGTTTTCGGAAAGTAAAGGCTATAATGCACCGATAATTTCTCGCTGTTGTTTAAAGAATTGGATGCGCTGCATTTCACCGCTTTCTGATATCAGCGTAGAGAACTTCTTCAACGACTGAATCCACTCCTTCAGACCGCGGAACATCTCGCTGTCCTGCGTGGTGATGGAGTTGATGGAATATATCCGGATCAGACTGAGCTGTATGCTGCTTGTGTCCAAGTAACTGTAAGTGGCCTCAAAGTTAATATTCGAAATATAGATTTTGACGTCGTTGCCCGTCTTGCTCTTTCCGCGGGAGGCCAGTTCTTCCAAGTCGTCCACTACTAAAAGCAGTTCTTCCTTGAGGAGGTTCTTATCTTCGTCGGAGATGAGATGCACGTCGCAGAAGTACTGGATATCATTGACCAGATGGCTGAAAATCATATTGTCCCAGATGTAATCTACGGAGTGGATATGGTCTACCGCATGGGCGTATTCCTTCTGCTTGTCCACTATCTTCTGCGGGATTTCCATTTCTTCAAAATGCTTGCACTTTATGTTTTCATTCTGGTACATCCATTTGAACAGCCGGAATTTAGAAAGCATATTATAGTTCAGTGAAAGGGTCAGCGGAATGATATTGGATGAAGTCCCGATTTCCGAGTACTCTTCATCCTTCACCTTCCGGAATAACTCTACCTGCTTTTCCAGAATAGAGTAGTAGGTTTCAAGAGGCTTGCTGCTACTCACTATATTCATGTCGAAAACGGCATTATCCTGAAAGCTCACGCCTATCATTTTATCCAGCGATATACCCAGTTTACGGGATATAATGGCGGCTTCGGTCAGGGTGAAAGGTACTTCACCGCGGAGCCGGCGGTAGATAGCTTCTTTGCCTATATAAAGAATGTCCATTAAAGTATTGGCAAGATTTTCTTTGGATGGGAGCTTTTCTCTGACGGCATTAACTAATCCTGTGTTTAACTCGTTTGTTATCATAATCTTCTGTCTGAGTTAGAGGTTTGTCTATTGTCTATTTAACACTTTTGGAGGGCTACTTGTTTCGAAAATCGTAACATTTATTTTTAGAAGTACCTCATTTCCGAAAAAGGTGCTGCGATTGATTAGAATCGTCATATATAGAAAGTCTGAGTACTTGATCTTTCTTTTTCTTGTCACAAAAGTATATGGATTGCGGTGTAATTTTGTAGTGCAGTTTAGGAGACTGTAATGACTAACTAAAATGGAATAGAATAAATGATGAAAGATAGAAAGAAAATAGCGGTCGAGTTGCATCATAAGAATCAGGAAAGGAATGAATATCCAATGATTTTTGGAAAGAAAGTTCCTGTTATCAAAGAGGTATATGATCCGTTGACGGGTTTGCGTGACGGAACTATCACCCCGAATGCGCCAGTCGTAATTACAGGTCAGAATCTGTGTCTATCTTCGCTTGGAACAATTTACTTGGGGCTTTCTCCCGTCTCCGATAAGGGCACATTGATACATGTAAAAAGAGTGTTTAAGTATACTGACACAGAGGTGTTGGTGATCCTGCCTGTTTTGGAGCCGGGAGAATATTCTCCGATAATGATGATTCACGCAGGTGGGAAGGTTGGCTTTACTTATACCTTGCCAATAAGATTGAAAGTGCTTGAAGAGAGATATGTAAGTTTGTTTGCCAGGAGGAGTTGTAGTGATTTAATATAAGCTCTCTATTTTGATTTAAGTTCTCTATGAAATGAGCGAAGGGTATGCCGGAGATGTGCTTTTCTCCTTAGACATACCCTTATTATTTTAGTCTAAACTATGTGGTTTTGGAATCTATTCTTTGAGGATAGATTTTGCTATACCCATTTCCAAACCTCTTAATTCTGCTAATCCGCGCAGGCGACCGATGCAGGAGTATCCCGGATTGGTTTTCTTCTTCAGGTCGTCTACCATCTGGTGCCCATGGTCGGGACGCATAGGGATGGATACTTGTCTTCTTTGTTGCAGTTCGAGGAAAGCTTTCATAACGTGATACATGTCTACATCACCTTCCAGATGGTTGGCTTCGTAGAAGTTACCTTCTGCATCGCGCTGTGTGCTGCGGAAATGCACGAAGTTAATGCGGTCACCAAACTGTTTCATCATACCTTCCAGATCGTTGGAACTGCTGACACCGAGGGAACCGGTACAGAGACAAAGGCCATTGCTCTTATTAGGAACAGCGTCAATCAATGCCTGGAAATCGGCAGCACTGCTCATGATGCGAGGCAGTCCAAGGATGGAGCAAGGGGGATCATCCGGATGGATAACCAACTCTACACCGGCTTCGTCGGCAACAGGAGTGATTTCTTGCAGGAAGTAAATCAGGTTGGCACGCAATTTTTCCGGAGTGATGTCTTTATAACGATCAAGCTCCTGCTGGAATTGTTCCAGTGTGAAGCTCTCTTCCGAACCGGGCAGTCCGGCAATCATGTTGCGAACGAGCAGCTGCTTGTCGGCATCCGTCATCTGCTCGAAGCGGGCTTTTGCTTTGTTTTTTTCTTCGTCGGTGTAGTCGTTTTCTGCACCGGGACGCTTTAACAAGAAAAGGTCGAAGGCTATGAAAGCGGCACGTTCGAAGCGCAGGGCGCGGCTACCATCAGGCAGTTCATAAGCGAGGTCGGTACGCGTCCAGTCCAGTACGGGCATGAAGTTGTAGGTTACGATATTCACGCCACACTTACCGAGGTTGCGCAGGCTTTCTTTATAGTTATCAATGTATTTCTGGAATTCTCCAGTCTGGGTTTTGATATGCTCATGCACAGGTACGCTTTCTACTACTGACCAGCGCAGACCGACAGCTTCGATCATTTCTTTGCGTTTCATGATCTCTTCTACTGTCCATACTTCGCCATTGGGGATGTGGTGCAGGGCGTTCACGATACCGGTTGCTCCGGCCTGTTTGATATCCCATAGGCTGACCGGATCGTTAGGACCGTACCAGCGCCAGGTTTGTTCACATAATATCATAATGAATGGGTTTGATTTATTGATTTGTACTATGTTGATAAATAGATATTTATGAAGCAAATATCTAACACTTTGTAAGTGCTAGATAGAGAAAGCATCAAAGCCACCGTCTACTACTGACAAAGCACCTGTTACGAAGCTGGAAGCATCGCTGATGAGGTAGTGGATGGTTCCGAACAATTCTTCCGGTTCGGCAAAACGTCCGCATGGGGTGTGGGCGATGATGGTCTTTGCACGGTCGGTATAAGACCCGTCCGGGTTAGTCAACAGGGCACGGTTCTGGTTTGTTAGCAGGAAGCCCGGAACAATAGCATTTACACGAAGCTCAGGACTGAATTTAGTGGCCAGTTCCGTAGCCATATAACGGGTATAGTTGGCTATGGCAGCTTTGGCAGAGCCATATCCTACCACACGTGTAAGAGGACGCAGAGCTGATTCAGAGCAGAAGTTTACGATAACTCCTTTTTTATTCTTTGCCATCACGTCTACAAATGCCATTGTAGGCAATACCGTACCGAAAAGGTTCAGGTCTACTACTTTTCTGAAAGCATCTACTTCCAGGTCGAGAATCGTTTTATCCGGGGCGATAGTAGCACCGGGCATATTCCCACCTGCAGCATTCAGCAATATATCGATGGTGCCGAAACGTTTCAGGATAGCTTTTTTGTTTTCTTCTAATATTTCTTTATTCAGAACGTCTGTTACAAGAAACATAGCTTCTGTCTTTTGACTTAGTTCTGCTTCCAGTTCCTTACCAATTTCTTCTACACGGTCAAGGATTACGATTTTGGCACCTTGTTCTGCAAGATAGTTAGCAATACTTTTACCCAGGATACCGCAACCGCCGGTAACGATAATCACTTTGTCTTTAATGTCGAATAAGTTTTTCATGTCTTTTCATTTATAAGTTTATTCTAAATCTCTGTGCTACAAAAATAGTGGAAAAGTAGCTTGTTTACTATAACAAACGTCTCAAAAAGATGAACTCTTATATCAAAAAGTATTAATTATTGCTTAAAAGCTGTCTCTTATACACATCTCCGAGCCCACGAGACTAGGCATGATCTCG
>ENA-OZLH01001569-OZLH01001569.1-human-gut-metagenome-genome-assembly--contig:-NODE-1569-length-10791-cov-10.243666_pt1 | contig 10791 bp, 9 predicted proteins | sample MGYA00244832_ERZ653776 | MGnify/ENA primary metagenome ERZ653776 (study PRJEB26926, sample SAMN06165218) | human gut metagenome | biome: ENVO:00009003; feature: ENVO:2100002; material: ENVO:00002003...
TTTAGATTTCTCATAACCCGGAGGTCGCAGGTTTAAGTCCTGTCTCCGCAACCAACAAAGAACGGTAAGACGTCAAGTTTTACCGTTCTTTTTCTTTTGCAGGCCGCAAAAAAAGAAAAGTGGTAACAAAGTGGTAACTCATTTGTTACCATCTCCGAAAATCACGCTGCTCAGGGTGTCCCCCGCCCTGATTTTGGCAGAGTCGATGATGTGGGCGTAACGCTCGGAAACGGTGGCGGGTTTGTCACCGATAAAGGCAGCTGTCGTCACAATGTCGGTACCGTTCGCCACAAGGATGGATGCCACCGCATGGCGGAAGGCGTGGGGGTTCAGGTGGGGAAAATTCGGGTTTTCCTTTTGCAGCCTGTCCCCCATACGGTTCAAATACTGTGTAATGTTGTCCGGATTCATAGGTCCACCGTACTCATTGGTAAACAGGTAGCCGCTTTCCTGCCAGAGATCCCCGTACCATTCCGGCTGTTCGCCGCGCCACTTTAGGTAGCGGCGCAGGATTTCGTCCATCTGCGGGGTAATCGGCAGCTGGCGCGGCTTGCGCTTTTTGGGGTAGGGCTTCTCGTACACACCGTTCTTGGGGTCGTACATGACGCAGGAACAGATGGTGATGGTCTTGCCCCTCAGGTCTACGGCACTCAGCTTGATGCCCGCGCACTCCCCGCGCCGGATGCCGTAGAGCATCAGCACGTGGATCAGGGTGTACCACTTGACGCTCTCGTTCTCCAGCGCCTGACGGATCAGCGCCAAGTCGGCGGGCTGGTAGTAGTTCGGCATCGGCGGGTCCGCCACGGGCGGCGTGGCATCGCGGCAGGGGTTGAACGCAATCAGATGCTTGCGGATGGCGTGTTCCATAATGGTGGAGATAACATGGTGATGTTCCAGCACCGTTTTGCGGGAAAGTCCGCCGCCGGTTTTTTTGTTCTGCCCCGGCTTGAGCAGCATGGCGTAGAAATCATCCAGCATATCGCCGGTGATTTCGTCCACGGGCGTCTTGCCTAAGTACGGATTGATGCGGGAATCCAGCATATCCTGATATCGTGCGAGGGTGCTTTTTTCCTTGCCGGTGCGCTCCTTAATTTCCATAACCTTAACGGCAAAATCCTCGAACGATATACATTTCGGTTCGGCGGCTTTTGCCGCTTCTTCTTTTTCACGGGCTGTGATAAGCTCGCACTCCTCCTCAAAATGGACGGTTTCGCGCTGAATCAGCGTTTCGATCTGCCGCGCGTTCAATTCGGGCGGAACACGGACCGTTTTGATAAAAGGCGGGAGTTGCTTGCCGAATTCATCCCTCCCGTGAAAAACGTGGATACGAAAAGAAATAAGGGTTCCGGCCTTATTGTAGCGTTTCTCAACCGATGCCATGGTTCGGTTCGTTTTCGTCGATGGTAAGTCCGAAATAGCGTTCTACATCGTCCAGCGCCACCAGATACTTTGACCCGGCTTTACGGCTTGGAATTTCCTTGTGCAGCACCAGCTGACGGATGTTGTGTGCGCTGATGGCACAGCCGGGATCACGTTTGCGCAGTTCATCGGCTGCGCCTTGAATGGTACGGATACGGTTCATAAGAGAGGTCCTTTCTCGCGTTTTACAGATGCGAAAGCTGTTTCGGAAGTTTTGGCATATTGGATTATCAAGGTGCTATACGAGAGTATCTTAAAAATACGCTTGCTATACCCGTATTATAGCGTATCTTTAAGATACTGTCAACAATTTCAACTGACTTTACATAAATATTTTTTCAGAGAACCGGCCTTCTTGCAAAAGCCGCGTAAACTTGTTACAATGAAAGCGTATCTTAAAGGCGCAGAAAGGCGGGCTGCAGAATGAGCAAATCGGAAGAAATCCTAAGACCCAGTGATTTTATCAACGACCCGGAGAATTGTCTGTTTGACGAGTTTAGGCACAATCTCCCGCTTAATACGGAAGAAGTCACAGACCCCAAACAACTGTTGGGCAGCCGGATGCGCTATCTGCGCACATTCCGCGATATGACGCAAGAGGAGGCAGCTGCAAAAGCGGGCATCAACACAGCGCTTTGGCGGCACTATGAGCATGGTATGAAGATGCCGCGCCAAGATCGGCTGGAAAAAATCGCCGAGGCCTTGAGCGTGCCGGTGCAGATGCTGCAACCTATTGATACTTTCTCCCCTGCAGGCATAGCGGCAGTTCTATACAATATGCGAATGCAGAGTCAAGAAGTAGAAGTTGTCGAAATGGACGGTGACATCTACATTAAAATTCCGAATAACGAGAAAACAGCGGAAACCCGTGCTGCACTAAAGGATATGCAGGAACATATGAATAAGGTCACATTTGAGGATGCGTTAGAATGCTGCAACCGGGAGGATAATTCTGCCACGGCATCGGCCAGCAAGGAATATGTCAAACAAAACATCGAAAAGTATAAGGCGTATTTGAGTGGAAAACTTCCTCATGAGAAACTTTCTCCTGCCGATGAACTGCAAGCAAACCTGATTGCAGATACAGAGTGGTTTATGAGAAACCAGATTTTGATGGAGTATATAACGGAACTTTTTCAAAAAAAATATAAAAGATAATCTGGTTATCCTTTTTTTACTCAGAAATGGGCAACCAACAGCGACAACCAAGCGTTCAAACAATTCATGCTTCTACGGTTGAACCTAAGGCAACACCGCACAATTCCCGCCCGACGGCTTAAGCACCACTCCGGCGGCTGCGGCACTTAGAATTATGCGGTATTGCCCTAAAGTAAAACTCCGATAAGTGGAAGTCGAGATTTTTCTTGGGCAATCCGTGAAATGTCCCAAGTATAAAAGCCTTTGCAATGCTAATCATCATTGAGGTGTGAGCATGAAAATCTTCATTATAGAAGATGAACCGGCAATCCGCGAGGAACTTGTTCAGCTTCTTCAAAAGTACGGCTATCAATGCGACAGCAGCGATGATTTTCACCACATTGTGCAAGCTGCTCTTTCATCAGGGGCTAACTTGATTCTCTTAGACATCAATCTGCCCTATCAGGATGGTTTCCAAGTATGCAGAGAAATCCGACAGAAATCCAATCTTCCTATCATTGTACTTACCAGCAGAAACAGCGATTTTGACGAGTTGATGAGCTTGAACATCGGCGCAGATGATTATATTGCAAAGCCGTACAATGCACAGATTCTTTTGGCGCGAATCCAAAAACTTCTGGCTCGGACCTATGAAGTACAGGACAACATCGTTCTCACGCACAAAGGCTTGACCTTAAATTTGCTCAAGGCGGAAATCAGCTATCAAGGGAACAAAAAATCACTTACCAAAAATGAACTTGGGATTTTGCGCCTGCTTATGGTGAATAAGGGCAACATTATTCCCCGTGACGCTATTATTGATGAACTCTGGCAGAGTGAACAATTTATAGACGAAAACACATTGAATGTCAACATCGTTCGGTTACGGAAAGCACTGACCGAAATCGGTCTGCCGGACTATCTGGAAACGAAACGTGGTTTAGGGTATTGCGTATGAAGTTATCCGAGTATCTGCTTGACCGTATCTTTTCCCTGATTTGTATGCTGGTGGCTGCACTCGTGCTGCTTGCGCTCCTCTGGCTGATTGAAACACCTGCTGTGTTTATTCTGTTTGCCGAGGTGATTTTACTTGCAGCGTACAGTACAGCGCTGCTGTATGATTTTTTCCGCAAGCAGAGTTTTTATAATCTGCTTCAAAAAATGACAGAGCAGCTGGACATAAAAACACTTTTAGGTGAGTTACTGGTGCCGCCTCATTTTTTAGAGGGGCAGATTTTGGTGGACGTTCTGCGGTGCTGCAACAAATATCAAAACGACCGACTTTCCTATGCAGAGCAGGAGAACCGTGAATATCGGGAATACCTTGATTCATGGGTGCATGAAATCAAAACGCCTATCACCTCTGCCCGGCTGATCGTTGAAAATGAAAAGAATCCCACCACACTGCGAATTGACGATGAACTGCGAAAAATTGATGCTTATGTGGAGCAGGTGCTATATTACGCCCGCAGTACCGATGTGGAAAAGGACTTTAAGGTGGAGAAAACCACCTTGCAGGCATTGGTGTACGCTGCGCTAAAAACGTACTCAAAGCCGTTGATTCAGGTCGGTGGGAAGCCGGTTCTAAAGGAACTGGATATTCCCGTGGCCGCAGACAGCAAGAGCTGCACCTTTGTGATCGGACAGATTCTGTCCAACGCTATCAAGTATCGGAAAGATAATTTACAAGTTGAATTTTCAGCCAGAGCAGAGAAAAACACGGTATCTCTTTTCATTTCCGATAATGGCATTGGCATTTCTGCTGCTGACTTGCCGCGCGTGTTCGACAAAGGCTTTACCGGTGAAAACGGCCGCCGTTATTCCAAATCGACCGGCATTGGTTTGTACTTGAGCCAAAGGCTATGTCGAAAAATGAATATCTCACTTTCTATTTCCAGCGTTCCGGGACAGGGAACGACTGTGACGATGGTTTTTCCTACGGAAAGTTATTTGCAGGCGGCGGGGCTGTAAAGCCTCGCTTTTTTCAACCTTACATTTTGGTAATGCAAATGTAATCTAACTTAATGGCATCAGAAAATTCCTTGTGGTAGAGTAAAAGCACAAAAGCAAAGCGCTTTTGAGAAAGGAGCCTGACCTATGGGCGATACGATCTTACGGGTGGATGACATCCAAAAATTTTACGGTAACAAAGGCAACCTGACAAAAGCCATCGACCACATCTCTTTTTCTGTTCGCAAAGGAGAATTTCTCGGCATCATGGGTGCTTCTGGCTCTGGCAAAACCACCTTGCTGAACTGCATTTCCACGATTGATACCGTCACCAGCGGTCATATCTATGTAGAAGAAAAGGACATCACGGCGCTTCACGGGTCACAGCTTGCAGACTTTCGAGGAAAAAAGCTGGGGTTTATTTTCCAGAATTTCAATCTTCTGGACACCTTGACCGCCTATGAAAACATCTCTTTGGCCCTTTCCATCGCAGGTGCCAAACCCAGTGAAATAGAGCAGCGTATTCCACAGATTGCCCAAGCGCTGAACATTCAGGATGTATTGGGTAAATATCCTTATCAGATGTCTGGCGGTCAGCAGCAGAGAGTAGCTGCTGCAAGAGCGATGGTGACAAATCCCGCCATCGTACTGGCAGATGAGCCGACCGGCGCACTGGATTCCAATTCTTCCCGAATGCTGTTGACAATGTTGACCGAATTGAATGAACGGCTTTCAGCAACGATTCTCATGGTAACACATGACGCTTTTTCTGCCAGCTATTGCAATCGCATTTTGTTTATCAAAGATGGGCAGGTGTTCAACGAACTGCATCGTGGGACGGATACGCGCAAAGAATTTTTTACAAAAATTCTGGAAGTAGTTTCCGTCTTGGGAGGTGAACAGAGTGAACACATGTAAGCTGATTTTCCGAAATGTGTGCAAGAACATTCGTGACTATCTGATTTACTTTCTTACGCTGACCCTTTCGGTCAGTTTGTTCTATGCGTTCAATTCCATTTCTGACCAGCCGGCTTTTTCCAATATGGGCATGACCGGCACGCTCTTATATCGTCAGCTCGGCATTATGCTTTCTACGCTTTCCACTATGATTGCGGTTGTTCTGGCTTTCCTAATTCTTTATGCCAATCAGTTTTTATTGAAACGTCGCAAAAAAGAATTAGGCGTGTATATGATGCTCGGCATGAAAAAAGGGCGTATTTCCCGGTTGTTTGCAGGCGAAACGCTTTGTGTTGGCATCATTGCGCTGGGCACAGGATTGCTTTTGGGCTTTTTCTTTTCGCAAGGGTTTTCTTTGATTGCATTGCGGCTTTTTGCAATCAATCTTGAAAAGTTTCGGATCGTGTTTTCAGCCGGAGCGCTTCGCCAGACTGTGTTGTGTTTCACAATCATCTTTTTTATTGTCATGCTTTTCAATATTCGGTCTGTCACCAATGTTAAATTGATCGACCTATTGACGGACGGCAGAAAAAACGAAAGTATGCAGACTGAAAACCGTATCTTGCCGGTTTGTCTGTTCTTGCTCTCGCTGCTTTGCATCGGAATTTCTGCCGCGCTGTTCAACAAAAACGGGATTCTGCCATCGCATGAAAATAATCTGTTCCAGTTGTCAGCGGCGGCATTGGTCGCGGGAACTTTTCTGCTGTTCTACTCGCTGTCAGCCGTTTTCATGCAAGTAGCAAGTGCAAGGAAATGCTTTTACATGAAAGGTCTGAATACGTTCCTTGTCCGTCAGATTGGCAGTAAAATCCGAACCAATTATCTTGTGGTAACGGTTGTATGCGGATTGCTGACCATCACGATCTGCGCCGTGTCGATTGGCGCAAGCACAGCGCTTGCCATGAACAAAATGTCCCAATCTGCAACGCCCTATGATTTGAACGTGCTTTCCAATGCTTCTGTTGACGGGGACAGCGATATTGCTGCCTACCTCGCTGCACACGATATTACCATAAACAACTATGCCAAAGCTACAGAACAAATCAGTGTTTACGAGGCCGATATGACCTACTCTGAACTATTTGAAGGACAGAAAGTCAAATTTTGGCCGATTGATGAAAAAGTTCCTGACAGCAAGGTTTCCGTAATCTCCATTTCGGACTTGAATCGTGCCTTAGCCATGCAGAACAAAGCACCCATCACACTGAACGATGGCCAATACCTGTTGAACTGCAACTACAATGGAACGTATCGGTATGTTGCTGCTGCATTGCAGAGCCACCCGGAAATCACGGTTAGTGGGGCGACTTTACAGCGTGCAGAAGATAAAGTGTTGCAGGAAACATACATTATGACATCGGTTGGCAACAATGACCGCGGCACCTTGATTGTTCCCGATTCCGTCACCGCATCACTTGAAAAAGATGTAAATGCGCTTTTGGTGCAATATGAGCCGAATGCAGATTCCAATGAAATTTTGCAAAAGATGATTCCGATTGGATTGGATAGTACACACGGCTATCGGTATGCCGAAAAGAACATGATGTATGAGACATTCTACGGCCTCGATGCCTTGGTGAGCTTCCTTTGCTGCTATATCGGGTTGGTCTTTTTGCTGATTTGCGCCGCACTTCTAGCGTTAAAACAGCTTACCGAAACGACCGACAATGTGTATCGTTATGGCTTGCTGCAAAAGCTGGGTGCAGGCCGCAGGCAAATCGATCATACGCTTTTTGTGCAGACAGTCGTGTTCTTTGCCATTCCGCTAGTCGTCGCTGGCGTGTATTCTGCTTTCCTGATTGGCAAAGCAATGGCTGTGGTGGAAGAATTTATGAATATCCATATCGCAACCAATATCGGACTGACAATCGTTCTTTTTCTGCTTGTCTACGGAAGTTATTTCTTTGCAACGTATCTTTCCTGTAAACGTATTGTCACAGAACAGCGAGAATTGGAGGTCTAAACTATGTTGCCCGAAAATGTAAACTGGAATGCCGTATTGCAAAGCATCACCGACACATGGCTCCCTTTAGAAGATCATAGGGCAATACCGCATAATTCTAAGTGCCGATACGGCGAGCGAGGTACGGCAGATGCTAAGCCAAAAGCGCAGATAATACTGGATGCTGCAAAGGTGAGCGCCGCCAGTGGCGGAAACAGCGAACCGAAGCAGGGGCAGCGGTCGCAGAGTGCGAGGGGCTTTTGCCCCCGAAGCACGATGCGGGTACCGCAACCCGACATTATCGAGCATTTTGGCAACGCAGATGCCGTGCCGCAGCCGCCGAAGCGGTGCTTAAGCCGTAAGGCGGGAATTGTGCGGTATTGCCTTAGGTTTCGAAACCTGGTGAGTTGTGTAGTGCCCACATTTACAAGCCGCCAATAAGACCAATACCGGCAGGACACAATGCTTACGATGCCCTGCCGGTATTATTTCTGATATGGTAGTAGAATTTAATCGTCAACTTCCCAATGCCCGCTGAAGCCGCGGCCGATGTAGTGGACATTTCCCATCGCCTTGATGTGGCGGCGGATGGTTTTGTAGCTGACACCCAGTGCCATGCCGAGTTTTTCGGTGCTGATTTTATTGTCTTTTTTGATTAAAGCCAGGATTTTGGCATCCAAATCATCTTGGGGGACACCTTGGGGGACATCTTGGGGGACATCTTGAGGGACACCGTAATTCAAGTTCGGCATGATGACCGTAAACTGGTATCGGTCAGAACGGAATGTAGGGCGCTTATCCTCAGTGTAGTTGATTTGCGTCTTGTAGCCGTTCAGAATTTTCCCAAAGCCGCTGCCCTTGCGCTCCATGTAGCCCAGACGGTTGAACACATCGGCCAGCACCGGGTTACGCCGAGTGGACGGCACGGTCAGCGGGTCGCGGTCTTGGATCATCGACCCGTCTGGCATACCGCCCGGCGAGTAGATCTCCAGACGGTCATCGTAGATGTCAATGTGGACCTCGCTGCCGTAGACGAGATAATCGCGGTGCGCCAGCGCGTTGACAAGCGCCTCGTGGTAGCTGCGCTCGACGTATTCGGGCAGTTCCTCCCGCGAGTTGGGGGTTTTGCGCCACATCATGCGGGCGTTGCGCTTGATGAACGCCTCGCCATTCTCAATCAAAGAAAGCACACTGCCGGAATACTCGGCATCGTCCAGCGCGTCCATTGTGCCGCCGCTTTTGTCCAGCCCATTCCAGCGTGTGCAGAACAACCGTGACCAGCGGATCGGGCTTTCATCAGCAATCAGGGCACCGGCATTTGTCAAAAAGCCGCCCTCGTCTGCCAGCCCGAAGGAAACAAGGTCTTTGTTGTCAAAGCTGTTTCCCGTCCACTTCTTATAGCGCTCCCGCAGCTTGGAAAAGGCGTAGTCCTCCACCCTGTAAAGCGTCATCTGAGAGTCGTAGAAGGTGTTTCTGCCGCGCAGAACAAGGCGTTTCAGTTCGGTGGCAGATGCCCTGACGCTCTCGTTTCCAATGCGTACAAACGCCTCTAAGGTGCCGTCGCCGGAGTAATAGTAGGGCGTTTCCTCGCCTTTGAACACGTCGAGGATCAGCAACACTTTGCCGTCCTCGGTTCTGTGAAACCGCAGCCGAAACTCCGGGATAGGCTCCATGCGCGTCTTAATGATCTCGCTGATTTTCTCAGCATCGCTGTCGGGTTCAGCCAGCCCAACGATCTGCCCGTCATCCGCCATGCCGAAAATCAGCGCACCGCCCAGCGTGTTCGCAAAAGCGCTGACACTTTTGCACCAGCTTTTGGGCTTTTTTACCTCAAGCGCCGCTTTCTTGTCGTATTCGGTTGTTTCACCGATCAGGTTCTCCATATCCATCTGCTCCGACCACCTTTTGCGCGAAATATCGGTGCTTTTATTATACAACTTTGCAGGGGCGGTTTGCAATCGTAAGTTGTACTCTCCGGTGTTAAGTTGTACGCATCACGGCAAGATTCCGGCGGCAAAGTCCGGATTTGTATGTTTTGCAGATAAGATAGGATTCGTATTTGCTTTTTTAGTATTTTATTTATTTAGTATTTATTTGTGCAGACTTTTGCTGTACAGGTGAAACCCGTCCGGGCAAAGCCTGCGCAGGAAAAGCCGTTCTTGGGTAAGAAAGCCCCAAAGGCGGGAAATTTGGGGCGGTATTTGGCTGGACAGGCACTGTGTCGATGCGGTGCGAACGCGCCCAAACAGGGGCGTTTCTCGCGGCGACAGGGGCGGTGTGCGGGGATGGTGTAGAGTTGGTTTGCGTACAACTTCTTGCCGGAGAGTAAAACTTATATACTGATTCTTTGGGCTTTTCCTGTGTGAGAACCCCGTGATGTTAGTATTCCACTAATTTTGCAATGAGACCAAAGCTGCGCATTTGATTTGAACGGTGTTGGCGAGAACCCGTCTCACCAACTTGCCCCCAAAACTGCCCCCAAAAGGGCTTGGAACGGGTCAGCACCGTGTAGCACCCTTTTGTACACATGGGACAAAACCCATTCTGAGCCTTGGTACGCAATACCACCAAACCCAACAAAACAGCACTGTAACGCACAAAATTTAGATTTCTCATAACCCGGAGGTCGCAGGTTCAAGTCCTGTCTCCGCAACCAACAAAAGCTCGTTGAAACGACAAGTTTCAACGAGCTTTTTTCTACATCATGGAAAAAGTGGTAACAAGCTGGTAACTTTGACCCCAAAATGACCCCAAAACGGCAAAATGACTGCGCCCGGACGGTTGAGATTTTCAACCGCCCGGGCGCTTTTTGTGGATAAATTTTGCGGAGTTGGCAGGTAAATATAGGAGCGGTCGGTGCGGTCAGCTCGCTTTGACGAGTACCAACACGCTGTTGTCTGGCACGACGATCTGTTCCTGTTTGGTAGGAATGGGCGGGTTCTTGTACTGGCGCAGGGCTTTTTGGATTTGCTGTTTGACCGCTAGCAGGGCGGCATCCAGCGTGGGGGCTTGTGCGGTAACTTTGGGGAAGTCAGGAACATGGGCGGTGCAGCCGTCCGGGGATAAGGTGCAGAGTACAGGGTAGGGCCAGTTCTCTACGGAGATACTGTACTGCATCCCGAACATATCGTTCATCTTGTCCATCTCGCGCCGTTTGTGTTCGTCCATACTGTGGACATAGGTGTCCATTGTGAACGCTACCGAGTAGTGACCGAGAATTGCGGAAAGCGTTTTATAATCCATGCCGCGCTCCAGCGCACGGGTGGCAAAGGTATGCCGCAGGGCGTGGAAGGTAAAGTGCCCGATGTCGGCATCCTTCAACAATCGGTCATAGTAATCCTTGAAGGTTTTCTGCTCAAAGTAGTGTCCAAACTCGTTGGTGACGA
>ENA-OZLH01001581-OZLH01001581.1-human-gut-metagenome-genome-assembly--contig:-NODE-1581-length-10759-cov-4.886117_pt1 | contig 10759 bp, 5 predicted proteins | sample MGYA00244832_ERZ653776 | MGnify/ENA primary metagenome ERZ653776 (study PRJEB26926, sample SAMN06165218) | human gut metagenome | biome: ENVO:00009003; feature: ENVO:2100002; material: ENVO:00002003...
CGTCGGCAGCGTCAGATGTGTATAAGAGACAGGATTGGGAGTTTGTCAAGGTTTATACGGACGAAGGCATCACGGCTACCAACACAAAGCACCGTGATGGGTTTAACGAAATGATAGCCGATGCCCTTGCCGGGAAGATAGACCTTATCATTACCAAGAGCGTAAGCCGTTTTGCGAGAAACACGGTTGATAGCCTTACCACGGTGCGTAAGCTCAAGGAAAAAGGGGTGGAGGTTTACTTTGAAAAGGAAAATATTTATACCCTAGATAGCAAGGGTGAGCTGCTTATCACGATTATGTCGAGCCTTGCCCAGGAAGAAAGCCGTTCCGTATCCGAAAACTGCAAGTGGCGCATTCGGGATAAATTCAAGGCGGGCATGGGTGCCGAATCCATTAAGGTTCTGCTTGAAGAAATCGACGTTGAGGCTTTGGCAAACGAGCTTAAAGCCGAGCTTAAGGACTTCCCTGCCGGTCAGAAGAGATTAAAGCTTTTAAAGAGACTTGAAATAGTAGAAGCCTTCAGAGTTTCCGGCAACAGACCCGAATGGATGATTTTAGACGTTGTTCCGGTAATTCCGCCCGAGCTTCGACCCATGGTTCCGCTGGACGGCGGCAGATACGCCACCAGCGACCTTAACGACCTTTACAGACGCGTTATCAACCGTAACAATCGTCTGAAACATCTGAAAGAACTCGGCGCGCCCGACACCATCATTCACAACGAAAAACGTATGCTCCAAGAAGCCGTCGACGCTCTTATCGATAACGGCAGAAGGGGCAAAGCGGTCACCGGCAGCGGCAACCGCGACCTTAAATCGTTGTCCTCGATGCTGCGCGGTAAACAAGGCCGTTTCCGTCAGAACCTGCTTGGTAAACGTGTTGACTATTCAGGTCGTTCCGTTATCGTCGTAGGGCCGGAACTGAAACTTTATCAGTGCGGTTTGCCCAAAGAAATGGCTGTTGAGTTGTTTAAGCCGTTCGTAATGAATAAACTTGTGGAACGCAACATCTGCCATAACATCAAGAGTGCGAAACGCTTTGTGGAGTCGATGAAACCCCAAGTATGGGATATTCTGGAAGAAGTCATCAAGGATCACCCCGTACTTCTGAACCGTGCTCCTACGCTTCACAGGCTTGGTATTCAGGCGTTTGAACCCGTCCTTGTCGAAGGTCGCGCAATCAAACTTCATCCGCTTGCCTGCGGCGCGTTCAACGCCGACTTCGACGGCGACCAGATGGCAGTCCACGTACCTTTGTCGATCGAGGCGCAAGCCGAAGCCAGAATCCTTATGTTGTCCACCAACAACATTCTGAAACTTTCGGACGGTCACCCGATCATCTCTCTTACACAGGATATGGTAATAGGTTCTTATTACCTTACTATCATACGCCCGGGCGCGAAAGGCGAAGGCAAAATATTCAGATCCCCCAACGAGGCGATGACCGCTTACAGAAACGGCGTCATCGACCTTCAAGCAAAAGTCGTAATGCGCGTTGAAAAGGAAATCGACGGCAAAGTGTACAGCAAACGCCTGACCACTTCCATCGGTCGTTGGATTTTCAACGAAATCATTCCGCAGGATTTGCATTTCGTACCGCGCGACACGCCCGAACAAATGCTTGACCTCGAAGTCGAAGGGCTTATCAACGAAAGCAAGGGCATTATCGCTCTTCGCAAGCAGGAACTCAACAAAATCGTCGACAACTGCTTTAAGTACAAGGGCGCAACCGAAACCGCAAAAGTCGCCGACGCTATCAAGAGCCTTGGCTATAAATACTCGACTTTGTCGGGCGTAACGACAAGCGTTTTCGATATGCATATTCCCGAAGGCAAAGAGGCAATCATCAAGAAAGCCGACGACGCAATCGTCAACGTCGAAAAGAACTTCCGTCGTGGTATCATCTCGGAAGACGAACGCTACAATGCGGTTGTCGAAACCTGGAAGAAAGCCACCGACGAAGTCACCGAAGAACTTAAATCCGAAATGGATCCCTTCAACCCCATCTGGATGATGGCGAACTCCGGCGCTCGTGGTAACATGGGACAGATTCGTCAGCTTGCAGGTATGCGCGGACTTGTTTCCGACCCCTCGGGCAGAACGATCGAACTTCCCGTCAAGGCAAACTACCGCGAAGGGCTTTCCGTTCTTGAATACTTCATTTCGTCGCACGGCGGACGTAAAGGTCTGGCGGATACCGCTCTTAAAACGGCTGACTCGGGTTATCTTACCCGTCGTCTTGTCGACGTATCGCAGGACGTCATCGTCAACGAGGACGATTGCGGCGACACGAAAGGCGTCGAAGTCACGGCAATTTACGACGGCAAGAACAGACTTGAAACTCTTGCGGAACGTATCGACGGCAGATATACTGTGAAACCCGTCCTGCATCCCGTCACCGGCGAGGTGCTTGTGGAAGCAGATACGATGATCCTTCCGGACAAGGCGCAGGAAATCGACAAAATTCTTACCGACGAATGGATTAAGAACGGCTCCGATCTCAAAAAACTGCCGAAAGTCGCAATCAGAAGCATTCTTTCGTGCAAAACACGCCACGGCGTCTGCGCGAAATGCTACGGCAAGAATATGGCGAGCGGCAACCCCGTAAAACTCGGCGAAGCGGTCGGTATCATCGCGGCGCAATCAATCGGCGAACCGGGCACGCAGCTTACGATGCGTACCTTCCACTCGGGCGGCGTTGCAACGTCGGACGATATTACGCAAGGTCTTCCCCGTGTCGAAGAATTGTTTGAAGCGCGTCGTCCCAAGGGACAGGCGGTCATCGCGGAAAACAGCGGCGTCGTAACCCGCACCAACAACGACCGTGAAATCATCGTTACGAGCGCTGACGGCGAAACCAAATCGTACGCGATTCCTTACGGCGCGAAACTCAAAGTCGATAACGGCAGCAAGGTGGAACCGGGCGATCCGTTCACCCAAGGTTCAATCAACCTGCAAGATATGCTCCGCGCACGCGGCGTAAAAGGCGTACAGGATTACGTGACGAAAGAAGTCCAGTCGGCGTACAGAAACTCCGGCGTCGATATCAACGATAAACATATCGAAGTCATCGTCCGCCAGATGCTCAGAAAGGTTAAGATCGAGTCGCAGGGCAGCACCGATATGCTCCCTGGCACGCTCGTCGACATCTTTGAGTACGAAGACGCCAACCAAAAAACCCTTGAAAACGGCGGAGAACCCGCAAAGGCAAAACGTACGTTGCTCGGTATCACGAAAGCCGCTCTCGCGACGGAATCCTTCCTGTCGGCGGCATCGTTCCAGGAAACCGCACGCGTACTTACCGACGCCGCAATCAAAAACAAAATCGATCCGTTGCTCGGTCTGAAAGAAAACGTTATCATAGGTAAACTTATCCCCGCCGGCACCGGTATGAAGATTTACAAAAACATCACCACCGCTCCCGTTGTGGATCATCCCGAAAAGCCGATTACCTGCACTTTCGAAGATAAGGAATTCGACGACACCCTCGGCGATTACGACAACGAATAACAAATACACGGCGGTCACATCGGAAGTATATCCTTTTTGACCGCCGATTTTTTGGAGATACTATGAAAAGACTGTTTACATCAGAAAGTGTTACCGAAGGACATCCCGATAAGGTTTGCGACCAGATCGCGGACGCTATCCTTGACGATATTCTTGCAAAAGATCCCGGGGCTCACGTTGCGTGCGAAGTTTGCGCGACGACGGGCGTCGTGTTCGTAATGGGCGAAATCACGGCGGATTGCTATTCCGACATCTCGAAAATCGCGCGCGACGTCATCAAAGACGTAGGTTACGACAGCAGTGATTTAGGATTCGACTACAACACCTGCTCGGTTCTCACCGCGATTAACGAGCAATCGCCCGACATCGCAATGGGCGTCAACGACGCGCAGGAATTCGATGGCGATATTATCGACAAAACCGGCGCGGGGGATCAGGGTATGATGTTCGGTTTCGCCTGCGACGAAACTGAAGAACTTATGCCGATGCCCATCGTGCTGTCGCACGCGCTCACCAAAAAACTCACGGCGGTGAGAAAAGACGGCACTCTTTCGTACTTGCGCCCCGACGGGAAATCACAGGTTACCGTCGAATATGACGACGGCGTTGTGCAACGCGTCGATACGGTTGTCATTTCCGCACAGCACAACCCCGACGTAACGCAGGAACAAATAAGAAAAGATATTATCGAAAAGGTCATAAAAACCACAATCCCCGAAAACCTTATCGACGACGATACAAAGATTTTCGTCAACCCCACGGGCAGGTTCGTTATCGGCGGACCGCACGGCGACAGCGGGCTTACGGGACGTAAAATCATCGTCGATACGTGCGGCGGATATTGCCCGCACGGCGGCGGCGCACTTTCAGGAAAAGATCCCACGAAAGTTGACAGAAGCGCACTTTACATGGCAAGATACGTCTGTAAAAACGTCGTTGCGGCAAAACTTGCAAAAAAATGCGAAATCGAGGTTGCCTATGCAATCGGTCGCGCACGCCCCGTTTCGGTGTCCTTGAACACGTTCGGCACGGGCGTAGTGTCCGACGAAATTCTGACAAAAGCGGTGCTGAAAGTGTTTGACTTCCGTCCGCTTGCAATCATCAACAACCTTGACTTACGCAAACCCGTTTACAGAAAGGTTGCCAACTACGGCCATCTCGGAAGAAACGACGTTACTTGGGAAAAGACCGACAAAACGGAGGAACTTAAAAAAGCGGTAGCGGAGATTAAGTAATGATTATCTCGGGCGACGTCGAAAAAATTATTTTCAGAAACGAAGACAACGGTTATACCGTCGTCGATTTAAGAAGCAGCGGTGATTACGTCACCGCTGTCGGCGTTTTTCCGGAAATTTACGAAGGTATGCGGCTGGAACTTACCGGCGACTATAAGTACCACACAAGACACGGCTTGCAGTTTCTTGCGGAAAGCGTGAAAGTTGTCGAGCCCGACGGCGCGGCGGCAATCGAAAAGTTTCTGAAAAGCGGAATTTTTAAGGGCGTCGGCGAAGTTACCGCAAAGAATATCGTGGAGCGTTTCGGTGAGCGCACCCTCGACGTGATGAAAACAAGCCCCGAAAAACTTGCCGAAGTGAAAGGAATCAGCGCGAAAAAGGCGGCGGAAATATGCGCCACCCTTCGCGAGCACGGCGAAATGCAGGATACGCTTGTATATCTTCAACGCTTCGACGTGTCCTTAAACCTTGCGCTTAAAATCTATAAAACGTACGGCGCGCGCACCGAAGAAGTCATAAAAACCAATCCGTATCAACTTATTTCCGACGTGGAACGCGTCGGGTTTCAGACCGCCGACAAAATCGCACAGGAAGTCGGAATCACGAAAGACAGCGATTTCAGAATTCGGGCGGGCATAATTTATACCCTTAAAGAAGCGTCGAACAAGAGCGGGCACACCGCGCTTCCCGACGATATACTTAAAAAAGAACTTTTATCCCTTCTGGGGTTTGACGAAACTTATCTTGAAAAGGTGGAGTGCAATATCGAAGACCTTATTTTCCTGGCGGAAATCAAAGACTACGTCGTCGATAACGCGCGCTTTTATATGCTTTACAAAAGCTACCTTACCGAAAAAACGATTGCAAGACGACTTGCGCTACTCGAAGCGGCGCACGGCGATATCGAAGTGGATTTTTCGGAACAAATCGATAAGTTTGAAGAAATGTGCGGCATAAAACTGCACGAAAAGCAGCGCGAAGCCGTGTCGAACAGCCTTAATTCCGGCGTGCACGTAATAACGGGCGGCCCCGGCACGGGCAAAACCACGATAATAAAGTGCATTCTGCACATTCTCAAATTTTTGAAGCTGTCCTATCAGCTGTGCGCGCCAACGGGACGCGCGGCGAAACGTATGGGCGAGGCGACGGGTGAAGAAGCGAAAACCATTCACCGCCTGCTTGACCTCGATTTCAAGGACGGCAAAGGCTATTTCACTTACAACGAAAACACGAAAATCCCTGTGGACGTCGTCATCGTCGACGAAGTGAGCATGGTTGACGAATACGTCTTTTCAAGCCTTGTCAAGGCGTTGCAGGACGGCGCGACGCTAATACTCGTTGGCGACAAGGATCAGCTTGCGTCGGTGGGCGCGGGCAACGTTCTTGCGGACGTAATCGCGTCGGGACTTTTCAAAATAACGTATCTTGACAAAATCTACCGTCAGTCCGACGGCAGTATGATTATCGAAAACGCGCACCTTATAAATCACGGCAAAATGCCTGTGCTCGACAACCGCGCAAAAGACTTTTTCTTTGTCGACAAGTCCGACCCGACCGAAGTCAAAGCCGAGGTCGAAGCGCTTGTCACGACAAGATTGCCGAAGTATCTGAAATGCGAGCAGACCGACGTGCAAGTACTGTGTCCGATGAAAAAGGGTGTTGCGGGCGTCATCAGCTTAAACGCTGCGATAAGGGACAGCCTTAACCCGAAAAAGGATTCTTCCGACGATATAAAATGCGGCGAATACACCTTCCGCGAAGGTGATAAAATAATGCAGACCGTCAATAATTACGAGCAGGAATGGTTTGAAGAAGTTGACGGAAGAACTAGACGCGGGGCAGGCGTTTTCAACGGCGATACGGGCTTTATCGAAAGTATCGACCGACAAAATATGAAGTTTAACGTTCGTTTTGACGATAATAAAGTGTCGGAATATTCATTAAGCGATATTGACCAGATTATCCCGGCATACGCCGTTTCGGTGCATAAATCGCAGGGAAGCGAGTTCAAGGCGGTGGTTGTCGCGCTCTCGCAGGGGAACTATTTCATAATGACCAGAAACCTTTTGTACACCGCCGTAACCCGCGCGAAAGACCTGTGCGTCATCGTGGGCGCGGAAGACGTCGTAAAGCGTATGGTCAGGAACAATTACACCGCAAAACGTTATACGTTGCTCACAAGATTTCTGACGGAGGCGTACGGTGAATACGACTAAGGCGAAGGAGTTTTTCAAAAAACTTTCTGATAAGTTTCTGGATTTGCTGTATCCCGAAGGGCTGACCTGCGTCAACTGCGGCGACGAACTTCAACACGAAACAAGGCTGAATCTTTGCGGAAAATGTTACTTAAACCTTATCGAAAACGAAGGGCATCGCTGCAAAATCTGCGGCATAAGAATGAGAAACGAGGCGGACTACTGTGACAACTGCACCCGCTTCGATAAATACTTCGATATGAATCGTTCGCCGTTCATTTACGAAAAAACGGCAAGCGACCTTGTCAAAAAACTCAAATTCGGCAACAAACTTTATATCGCGAAAGAACTTGCGAAAGCGATGGCGGACGAATATTTCACGGGCGGTTTTAATTGCGACTTCATTTTGTACGTCCCGATGACCGAAAAAGAAGAAAAAGAAAGGGGCTACAATCAGTCGGAACTTCTTGCAAAAGAGGTCGGACTTCGCACCGGGCTTTCGGTTTTCGACAATCTCAAAAAGGTCAAAGAAACCGACAGGCAGAAGAAACTGACCGCAAAAGAGCGTCGTGAAAACCTGAAAGGCGTTTTCGACGTTGTCCGCGTCGACGAAATCAAGGGCAAAAACGTCCTTGTCATCGACGACGTTTACACGACGGGCGCGACGATAAACGAATGCGCGAGAGTACTAAAACGCGCGGGCGCACGCAAGGTTTATTCGATAACTGCGGCGCAAACCGCGTTCAAACCCGACGGCGAAAAAGGCGAAATCGCCGAAGATAACGTCAACGCTTTACACAAAAACTAATTTAGTGTATTATATAAAAAAGTCATTTTTTGCGCGCACGCGCACAAGGAGATTAAATGGGTATTTTCAGCACGCTTTTTGACGAGAACGAAAGAAACGTCAGAAAACTGAAAAAGATTGCCGATAAGGTTGAAGAATTGTCGGAAAGATTTAAGGCTATGTCCGACGAAGAACTGCAAGCGATCACGCCGGCATTGAAAGAAAGATACAATAACGGCGAAAAGTTGGACGCACTTCTGCCCGAAGCGTTTGCGGCGGTAAGAGAGGCGTCGACGAGGGTTACCGGGCTTCGTCATTATTACGTGCAACTTTTGGGCGGCATCACCTTGCATCAGGGACGCATCGCAGAAATGAAAACCGGCGAAGGAAAGACGCTTGTCGAAACGCTGCCGGCATATCTCAACGCGCTTACGGGGAACGGCGTTCACGTCGTTACCGTCAACGATTATCTTGCAAAGCGCGACGCCGAGTGGATGGGAAAGATTTACAGATTCCTCGGAATGAGCGTCGGCGTCATTTTGCACGATATGAAGACGGAAGACAAAAAAGCCGCCTATAACGCCGATATAACTTACGGCACGAACAACGAATTCGGCTTCGATTACCTTCGCGACAACATGGCTGTCACAAAAGAAGAACGCGTACAGCGCGGACACGCCTTTGCAATCGTGGACGAAGTGGACAGCATACTCATCGACGAAGCGCGCACACCCCTTATCATTTCGGGACGCGGCGATAAATCGAGCGATATGTATATCCGCGCAAACCGATTCGCAAGGACGTTGAAAGAAGGCGAAGATTACACCCACGAAGAAAAGGAAAAGACGGTCAATCTCACCGACGAAGGCGTCGCGAAAGCCGAGAAATTCTTTGGGGTGCAAAACCTTACCGACCTTGACAACACCGCGCTTAACCACTATATCAATCAGGCGATGAAAGCCAACGTCATAATGAAAAAGGACGTCGATTACATCGTACAGGACGGACAGGTGCTTATCGTCGACGAATTCACCGGCCGCGTTATGACGGGACGTCGTTTCAGCGACGGGCTGCATCAGGCGATCGAAGCGAAAGAAAACGTAAGGGTACAAAGCGAAAACCGCACTCTTGCGACGATTACCCTTCAAAACTACTTCCGCCTTTACAAAAAACTGTCGGGTATGACGGGTACGGCGAAGACGGAAGAAGAAGAATTCCAGAACATTTACAACCTTGACGTCGTGGTTATCCCCACCAATCTTCCGATGATAAGAATCGACGAAAACGACCAGATTTATACGAAAAAATCGGGCAAAATCGACGCGATTATCAAGGATATCAAAGATTGTGCGGAACGTCGTCAGCCCGTGCTTGTCGGCACGGTTTCCGTCGAAAAGTCGGAACTTTTGTCAAAAATTCTGCACAGAGAACGAATTTTCCACAACGTATTGAACGCGAAAAACCATAAGATGGAAGCGGATATCGTCGCGCAGGCGGGCAGAATCGGCGCGGTTACCATCGCCACGAACATGGCAGGCCGAGGCACCGATATTATGCTGGGCGGAAATCCCGAATATCTTGCCAAACAACGCCTTGAAAAAGAAGGATACAGCACCGAAGATATCGAAACCGCAACGTCGTTTGTGAAACTCGACGACGAAAACCTTATTAAACTTCGCGACGAATACCAAAGATATTATAAGTCGTACAAGGAAACTTGCGACAAGGAAAAGGAAGAAGTCATCGAGGCGGGCGGTCTTCGTATAATCGGCACGGAACGCCACGAAAGCCGCCGTATCGACAACCAGTTGCGCGGTCGAAGCGGACGCCAGGGCGACAAAGGCAGCTCGATTTTCTATATTTCCCTTGAAGACGACATTGCAAGGATTTTCGGCGGCGATAAGCTGAAACGCATCACCGAAATGATGAACGTCGACGACGATATGGCGATTTCGAACAGCGTCATCAGCAAGCAGATCGAACGCGCTCAGCGCATGGTCGAAAGCCGCAACTTCTCAATCAGAAAGAGCGTGCTGAGTTACGACGACGTCATGAACAAACAGCGCGAAATCATTTACGAAGAACGCAACAAGGTTCTGGACGGCGTTGACGTACACGCGCAGGTCATCGATATGATCGAGCCTGTCGCAAGGGAAATCGTCGGGTTCTATTACGACGACGAAAAGCCCGTTGAAGAGTGGGATCTCGAAGCGTTCAACCGCGCGCTCGAACAAAGACTTTTCCCCGAAGGCACTGCGTTTATCACGGCGGAAAAAGCCAAAAAACTCAGCCGCGAAGGGCTTGTCGAAGAAGTTGCCGCAAAAGCGAAAGAACTCCTTGAAGAAAAGGTCAAGTATTGCGAATCGGTCGGTCTTGATTTCCACGACCTTGAAAGGTTTGTGCTTTTACGAAACGTCGACAGCAAGTGGATGGACCATATCGACGCAATGTCAAGCCTGAGAGAAGGTATCGGACTTCGCGGATACGGTCAGCACAATCCCGTGCAGGAATATCAGAAAGAAGGCTTTGAAATGTTTGACGAAATGATTGACAACATTCGTCGCGACACGGCGATTACCCTTATGAAAGTTACCGTGGAAAGAAGCGAGGACGGCGAAGTTAAGCAGGGCGTCGAACGCGTCAACAACAAGGCGAAACCCGTGAAGAGCGCAGGCAAGGTCGGCAGAAACGATCCGTGTCCGTGCGGATCGGGCAAAAAATACAAGAACTGCTGCGGAAGAAACCAGAATAATTAACGACTATGGTAGATTTTTTCAATCAGAAAAATAAAATAAAGGAATTTGACGATGCCCTTAAAATGGTTGCGGACGCTTTCGATTTGGGCAGTCTGAAAGCCCGCGTCGACGTCCTTACGAAAGAACAGCACTCGGACGGTTTCTGGGATAACATGGCGCACGCGGGAGAAGTCAACCGCGAGCTGAAAATGCTGGAAACGAAAATCCAGAAATTTGAAAAAGTAAGGGCGGAAGTCGAGCTGTCTCTTATACACATCTGACGCTGCCGACGATAAGG
>ENA-OZLH01001588-OZLH01001588.1-human-gut-metagenome-genome-assembly--contig:-NODE-1588-length-10720-cov-43.581622_pt1 | contig 10720 bp, 4 predicted proteins | sample MGYA00244832_ERZ653776 | MGnify/ENA primary metagenome ERZ653776 (study PRJEB26926, sample SAMN06165218) | human gut metagenome | biome: ENVO:00009003; feature: ENVO:2100002; material: ENVO:00002003...
ACGAGATCATGCCTAGTCTCGTGGGCTCGGAGATGTGTATAAGAGACAGCTACATTATAAGTTGTTCTATCTGATAGACCAGTACAATGAATTTCATTGACTCCTTCTTGCAAAGGATATATCTTAGAGAAAAAACGATTTTCGATATGTAATTCACCATCGTTATCTTCTAAATTTGTTATTTCAACTGATAATATTACTGAATTAGAAAAAATATTTTCAACAGAGATTGCTGAAGTTATATTTCCTAAATGATTAGAATTTTGACCAGTTTTAATAAAAGATGAACCAATAAGAGAAACCCCTCCCACAGTTGTAAGTGTTGTAAGAACAAAACTTGAAATAGTCGTCACTGAATCTCTTCTTCTTGTTGAATTAGAAGTATCAATTTTTATTTCATTGATCTCTTTATTATTATTTGCAGCTGGAGTATGTTTTCCTTCTCCTTCAGCAATTTTACTTTCTAAATTTCCCATGTGTTTATATTACCATTTAATTCAATTAAAGTACATAAAAAGCCGCAAAAACGCGGCTTATTTTAATCGATAATTGACAAAAGATAATTAGCAAGTTCTTGACATCCTTCACCAGTTTTTGCTGATATACAAAATATTTTAGCATTAGGATTACGCATAAGAATATTTTCTTTAGCTTTTGCAAAATCAAAATCAAAATATGGTGCAACATCAATTTTATTAATTATTACCAAATCGCAAACTTGAAACATCAAGGGATACTTTAATGGTTTATCATCGCCTTCAGGAACTGATAAGATAGCAGCATTTAAATGACTTCCTGTATCAAATTCAGCTGGACATACTAAGTTTCCTACATTTTCCAAAACTAGGAAATCATAATGATCATCTAGGGCATCAATTCCTTGTTCTGTCATATGTGCTGTAAGGTGACACATTCCACCAGTATGAAGTTGTATTGAATCAATACCTGTCTTTTCTAATATTTTTTTAGCATCAACATCTGAATCAATATCGGCTTCCATAACCCCAATTTTCAATTTTGATTTTAAAATACTAAGGATTTGAATTAAAGTGGTAGTTTTACCTGCACCAGGAGATGCCATTAAATTAAGCAAAAATGTATGCTGATCTTTTAATTTTTTTCTTAACAAATTAGCATCCTGATCATTTTGCTTAAAAATGCTCTCTTTAACTTCGATAATTTTATAGTTCTTCATCTTCGTTTACCATAATATTTTTAATATTTACTTCTGTACCTTGAATAATATGTGTATGGGGAGATAAACATTTAGGACAAGTTCGACCATAACTCATCGCTGAATATTTTTCTCCACAATCTTCACATATATTAATGGCTTTAATAACATCAATTTTCAATTCACAATCCTTTAAAATTTCTGTACGATTAACTGCCCATTTCCAACAATCCTCAAGATATGAATTAACAATTGTTGAAACTTCACCTATTTCCAATTCGACAACATCAACATGTTTGACATTATTTTCTTTAGCAACATTTTCAACACTATTTATAATGCTAAAGACTATGCCTAATTCATGCATTTTGTGTTTCTTTCTTACTTGCCTTTTTTGCTTTTTTATATTCTTTGTGTTTTCTGATTGATTCTTTTTCTTCTGGAGTTTTCTTTCCGAAGCAAATCTTCATAGCACGCTTAGCTGCATAAGGAAGAATAGCTTTAAATTTATCTTCAGATTTAACCATTGTACTGCATTCTGGATGATCACGAACAAGATGAATAGCATCAAACTTACAACGAGTTGTACAGACACCACAACCAATACATTTATTAGGATCAACAACAGAAACACCACAACCTAAGCAACGGCAAGCTTCTTTATATACTTGTTCTTCTGTTAATGTCTTATGTGCATCAACAAATGAATTTTTATAATCAATAGATTCATCCATTCCAGCTTCTTGACGTGGAGTTAAATCATATCCGCCTACTGAAATATCATCTTTATTCAACATGACGAAATCACGTCTATTACGTCCGATTGTTAAGCTTGCACCTGGACGGACAAAACGATGTAATGATTCAGCAGCATTTTTTCCTGCTTCAATAGCATCAATAGCAAACTTAGGTCCACTATAAACATCACCACCAACAAAAATTTCCTCATCGGCTGTTTGATATGTTAAAGCATCAGCAATTGGATAATTACCTCTCCAATAAGTGACTTTTGTATCTTTTAACAAATCGTTCCAAACAATTGTTTGTCCAATGGCACATATAATTTCATCAGCTTCAATCGTCATTAAATACTTATCATCATAAACTGGTGAAAATTTTTTAGTTTCCGGATCAATTGTTCTAAGACATTTTCTCAATGTAATTGCTTTAACTTTTCCATTTTCATCTTTAACAATTTCTTTAGGACCCCAGCAGTTTAAAACCTTAATTCCTTCAGCTTCTGTTTCTTCAATTTCTTCGTTTGAAGCTGGCATTGAATTTTTGTCTTCGAGGCAAATTAATGTTACAGAATCAGCATTAAATCTTTTTGCTGTTCTTGCACAATCTACTGCAACATTACCACCACCGATAACTACAACATTACCTTTGATAACTTGTTCATGATTTTCTGTTGCTTCATGTAAGAAATCAACAGCAATTTTAACGCCTTCGGCATCTTCACCTGGAACACCTGGAAGTCTGCCACCTTGGCAACCAATAGCAACATAGAAAGCTTTATATCCTTCTTCTTTTAATTGCTTAATTGTAACATCTTTACCAACTTCAACACCGCATTTAATTTCAACACCAAGAGCTCTTAGAATATCAATTTCAGCTTCAATAACATCTTTTTCAAGTTTATAACTAGGTATTCCATAAGTAAGCATTCCACCAGCTTTAGCATTTTTTTCAAATACTGTTGGTTTATAACCCATAGTTGCAAGATAATAAGCACAACTTAATCCAGCAGGACCAGCACCAATAATGGCAATTTTATCAGGCCATTGTTTTAAATCATTGGATGGAATAACAATTTCAGAAACATATCTTGTTTCAGCATTTAAGTCTTGCGCTGCAATAAATTTCTTAATTGCATCGATAGAAACAGGAGCATCAATATTTCCTCTAGTACATGCAGCTTCACAACGTTTATTACAAATGCGTCCACAAATAGCAGGGAAAGGATTATCTTTCTTGATAAGAGCTAAAGCTTCTTGATATTTTCCTTCTTTAGCTAACTTAATATAACCTTGAACAGCGACATGGGCTGGACATGCAGTTTTACATGGAGCAGTTCCCTTTTCATAGCAGTTAATTCTATTATTATCACGATAGTTTTCATCCCATTTATCTTCACCCCAAGGAAGATTATCAGGTAATTCATGTTTTGGATAAGTAACAGCTTTACCATCTTTTGTGCATAATTTTTGTCCTAATTTAACAGCACCTGCAGGGCAAATTTCAACACATTTACCGCAAGCGACGCACTTTTCACGATCGACATTAGCAGTAAATGAACTTCTTGACATATTAGGAGTATTAAATAATTGTGAAGTTCTTAAAGCATTACAAATATTAATATTACAGTTACAAATAGCAAAAATTTTGCCTTCGCCATCAATATTGGTAATTTGATGAACGAAGCCATTTTTTTCAGCGTTTTCTAAAATTCGCATAGCTTCTTCATAAGAAATATCATGACCTTTTAGAGTCTCACGACAATAATCAGCCATATCACCTACACCAATACACCAGTTTTCTGGATCATCACCACATCCTTCATCAAGTTGAGCTCTACCATAACGGCAAGAACACATACTGACACCAATGTGACCTTCATATTTCTTTAACCAATATGAAATTTTTTCAATATTGATTGTTTCATTTTGCATATTGATAGCCTTTTCTACAGGAATAACATGCATACCAATACCTGCACCACCTGGAGGAACCATTGGAGTTACTTTAGCAAGTGGTAAGAAAGTCATTCTTTCAAAAAACATTGCTAATTCTGGATGTTCATCCATTTGTTTTTTTACCATGTTTGTAAATTCAGCAGAACCCGGAACAAACATTGGTAAAACATATCTACGAATATGAGGTGTATTAGGAATAGGACCATTGTCATCATAATAATCACCATAATCATATTCTAAAATACCTATTTGACACATTTTTTCAAGAATAGCTTTAAATTCCTCATCAGAAAATTTACTATTCATTTTCCAAAGATCTTCATATGTGTAATGATGACGAACTTTCATTGTTAGGGCTATATCTACCATATCATCAGTAAGAATACATGCAAGTCCCCAATATTCTGGATCGTTTGTCGTTACACCACCGATTTTATGATCAATACAATCGGTTATTTTCCTAGCAAGTTTTAAAACATTCTTACGAGGATTTTTGTCTCCTAAGAACTCAGGAACATATTTTTTACTCATTTCTGGCATAACAAAATCTCCTTAACAAATAAATTATAGAAAAAAAACGACAAATTTACAATAAATTCAACTATTTTTTCGTTCGCGATCAGAAAAAAGAAAGAAATAAAAAAACCGGCGAATGGCTACCTTTCCCCGAAAGGAGTATTCTCGCTTCGACAGTGCTTAACTTCTGAGTTCGGAATGGGATCAGGTGGAACCACTGTGATTAATCGCCGGAACAGAGAGAATTATTCTCTGAAAACTAAATATCATGTTCAATACATATAACTTACAACAGATTAATGAAATAAGTGATCGATCTATTAGTATCACTCGACTAAACATATCACTATGCGTACATCTGTGACCTATCAACCTCCTAACATAGAAGGGATCTTAATTCGTTAGAATCGGAAGTCTCATCTTAAGGACGATTTCACGCTTAGATGCTTTCAGCGTTTATTCGATCCGTAAGCGGCTACCCGGCTATGCTTCTGGCGAAACAACCGGTGTACCGTAGTTACGTCCAACCTGGTCCTTGCGTACTAGGGTCAGATCCTTTCAAACTTCCTACGCCCACGACAGATAGGGACCAAACTGTCTCACGACGTTTTGAACCCAGCTCGCGTACCACTTTAATAGGCGAACAGCCTAACCCTTGGAAGGTACTGCCCCTCCAGGATGTGATGAGCCGACATCGAGGTGCCAAACCGCGTCGTCGAAGTGAACTCTTGGACGCGATCAGCCTGTTATCCCCAGGGTAGCTTTTATCCGTTAAGCGACGGCCATTCCACAATGAAACCGCCTGGTCACTAATCCCTACTTTCGTACCTGCTCGACCTGTGTGTCTCGCAGTCAAGCACCCTTATGCATTTGCGCTCTACGTATGATTTCCGACCATACTGAGGGTACCTTAGGGCGCCTCCGTTACTATTTGGGAGGCGGCCGCCCCAGCCAAACTACCCGCCTAACACTGTCTTCCCTCCCATCCAGGGAGGAAGTTAGAATAACTGTAAATCAAGGGTGGTATTCCAAGGGCGGCTCCATAATAGCTAGCGCCATTACTTCATAGCCTCCCACCTATCCTCTACATGATTTGCAATTACTCAATATTAAGTTGTAGTAAAGCTCCATGGGGTCTTTCCGTCTAGTCGCGGGTAACCGGCATCTTCACCGGTACTACAATTTCGCCGGGCGGGCAGTTGAGACAGCTCCCAGATCATTACGCCATTCGTGCGGGTCAGAACTTACCTGACAAGGAATTTCGCTACCTTAGGACCGTTATAGTTACGGCCGCCGTTCACCGGGGCTTCAATTCAAAGCTTTCACCTCTCCTATTAACCTTCCGGCACCGGGCAGGCTTCACCCCATATACATCGTCTTACGACTTAGCATAGAGCTGTGTTTTTGGTAAACAGTTACTTGGGCCTCTTCACTGCGGCTCCTTTTACGGAGCACTTCTTCTCGCTAACTTACGAAGTAATTTTGCAGAGTTCCTTAACAACAGTTATCTCGCTCACCTTAGGATACTCTCCTTGACCACGTGTGTCCGTTCTCGGTACGGGCCGATTGTGCTTAAGCTAGCAGCTTTTCTTGGAAATCGGTATCAGCTACTTCCTACTCAGGTCACCCCTTTCGTACTTCGGTGTTTCACTTGGTGTCGGATTCTAGCCGACAGCTTATCACTATCTCCCCACACTTCCATTCGTGGGTAAACCTAACCGCTTTCGTCACTGCGATCGCACACAACCGGGTTCAGGAATATTAACCTGCTGTCCATCGGCTACGCCTTTCGGCCTCGTCTTAGGTCCCGACTGACCCTGGGTGGACGAACCTAGCCCAGGAAACCTTAGTCAAATGGTGAAGAGGATTCTCACCTCTTATCGTTACTTACGCCGGCATTCTCACTTCCATTCGCTCCACCACTCCTTCCGGTATGGCTTCTATGCTAATGGAACGCTCCCCTACCACATTTCTTTAGAAATATCCGCAACTTCGGTATCGCGCTTAGCCCCGGTAAATTTTCGGCGCGGAGACACTTGACTAGTGAGCTGTTACGCATTCTTTAAATGATGGCTGCCTCTGAGCCAACATCCTAGCTGTTTAAGTATCTCTACATCCTTTAACACTTAGCGCGAATTTAGGGACCTTAGTTGGCGGTCCGGGCTGTTGCCCTTTTGACCATGAAACTTATCTCCCACAGTCTGACTCCCAGAATAAGCATCTCGGAATTCGGAGTTTGATTGAAATTGATACCGCTTGGCGCGGCTCGCTTTCATTCAGTGCTCTACCTCCAAAATGTAGTGTTCTGAGGCTAGCCCTAAAGCTATTTCGAGGAGAACCAGCTATTACCCGACTCGATTGGAATTTCACCACGAGCCACAATTCATCCGCGGTCGTTTCAACGAACGTCGGTTCAGACCTCCATAAGGTTTGACCCTTACTTCATCTTGATCATGGCTAGATCGTCGGGTTTCGGGTCTACATACACATACTGAACGCCCTATTCAGACTCGCTTTCGCTACGGCTCCGGATCTTCTCCTTAACCTCGCATGTATACATAACTCGCCGGCTCATTCTTCAATAGGCACGTCATCAACCTTTAACGGTCTCTGACATCTTGTAAGCATACAGTTTCAGATTCTTTTCACTCCCCTCCCGGGGTTCTTTTCACCTTTCCCTCACGGTACTGGTTCACTATCGGTCACCGAAGAGTATTTAGCCTTACGGAGTGGTCTCCGCTCATTCAGACAGGGTTTCACGTGCCCCGCCCTACTCTGGTAGTTACGACCATGACTCTCTTACGAATACGGGATTTTCACCCTCTTAGATGTGCCATTCCAAACACTTCTTCTTCTTCGTCATGATTCTTTGTAACCCCGAACCCCAATTTCTTGGTTTGGGCTCTTCCGCTTTCGCTCGCCGCTACTGACGGAATCGATTCTCTTTCTTTTCCTCCAGGTACTAAGATGTTTCAATTCCCTGGGTTGCCTTACGGCGGCTATGTATTCACCGCTCGTATGATATGTAGTTAGCATATCGGGTTTCCCCATTCGGACATCTGCGGGTCAAAGTTTACGTCCAACTCGCCGCAGCTTTTCGCAGGTAGTCGCGTCCTTCTTCGTCTTTCGGTGCCTAGGCATCCACTGTACGCCCTTTGTAACTTATTCGCATTTGATAATTATTGTAAGTTATTAGCAATCTTCGTAAAATCTCGTTGATCTTACGACTATTTAGAAAGAACATGATATTCAGTTTTCAAAGAACAATTTGAGAGTTTATTCTCTCAAAACTGAGCAAATTCAGTTTCCAGTTCGGTTTTGAACCTTGGATTATGTTGTAACTGCTTTATTTTTTTCTCCATAGAAAGGAGGTGATCCATCCCCACGTTCTCGTAGGGATACCTTGTTACGACTTAACCCCAATCACCAGTCCTACCTTAGGCGCCGCCCTCCTTACGGTTAGGCTAACGACTTCGAGTATTACCGGCTCTCATGGTGTGACGGGCAGTGTGTACAACGCCCGAGAACGTATTCACCGCAGCGTTGCTGATCTGCGATTACTAGCAATTCCAGCTTCATGAAGTCGAGTTGCAGACTTCAATCCGAATTGAGATCGGCTTTATGGGATTTGCTTCACCTCACAGTGTTGCTTCTCTTTGTACCGACCATTGTAGCACGGGTGTGGCCCAGGGCATAAAGGGCATGATGATTTGACGTCATCCCCGCCTTCCTCCGGCTTGCGCCGGCAGTCTCTCTAGAGTTCCTAAATTAATAATGGCAACTAAAGACAAGGGTTGCGCTCGTTTGAGGACTTAACCTAACACCTCACGGCACGAGCTGACGACAACCATGCACCACCTGTCACCGCTATAACTATTTCCTTATTTCTAAGGCTTTTAGCGGGATGTCAAGCCCTGGTAAGGTTTTTCGTGTATCGACGAATTAAACCCCATGCTCCACTGCTTGTGCGGGCGCCCGTCAATTCCTTTAAGTTTTATTCTTGCGAACGTAGTACCCAGGCGGAGAACTTAACGCGTTAGCTTCGACACAGAATATCTCCTGCATCAGGTTCTCATCGTTTACGGCGTGGACTACTAGGATATCTAATCCTATTTGCTCCCCACGCTTTCGTGACTGAGCGTCAGTTACGGACTGGTAAGCCGCCTTCGCCTCTGGTGTTCTTCCATATATCTAAGCATTCCACCGCTACATATGGAGTTCCACTTACCTCTCCCGCACTCTAGTTAAATAGTTTCTATAGCGAACAACAGTTGAGCTGTTGCATTTAACCATAGACTTATCTAACCGCCTGCTCACTCTTTACGCCCAGTAATTCCGGATAACGCTTGCCACCTACGTATTACCGCGGCTGCTGGCACGTAGTTAGCCGTGGCTTTCTAGCAAGATACCGTCAAATACAAAGCATTTCCTCTTTATATCTTTCTTCTCTTACCACAGAATTTTACAATCCGAAGACCTTCATCATTCACGCGGCGTTGCTCGGTCAGGGTTTCCCCCATTGCCGAATACTCCCTACTGCTGCCTCCCGTAGGAGTCTGGACCGTGTCTCAGTTCCAGTGTGGCCGTTCACCCTCTCAGGTCGGCTACGCATCCTCGCCTTGGTGGGCTTTTATCTCACCAACTAGCTAATGCGCCGCAGGTTCATCCCTCAGCGCGGCTTTAAGGCCGCCTTTTATGATCATCACTTCTGTGTTGACCACGTATCCGGCATTAGCTGAAATTTCTTCCAGGTATTCCGGTCTCAGGGGTAGATTCCCAACGTGTTACTCACCCGTTCGCCGCTCGAAAAGTATTGCTACTTTCCTCGCTCGACTTGCATGTATTAGGCACGCCGCCAGCGTTAATCCTGAGCCAGGATCGAACTCTCAAAAAGTTAATCCAGGTTCATTTAAATTACCGTTCTGGTTTTAAAACTCAATTAGTTTTATTGACGTTTTGTGTATCTGAATTCTACTCAGTTTTCAAAGAACAAATTCTTCGTTGACCCCTAACGGCGTCAACTTCAATAGATTACCAACTTCTTCTTCTTTTGTCAATGTTTTTCGAAGGAATGAAATCTTACTTCCTTTTTTCGGAAGTGTCTAAATTATACTTCCTTATTTTTTAAATTTCAAGTGTTTTTTGATATTTTAAAAAAATAAGGTTTTATATAAAAATTGTATTTATATTAACATAATTCGATTTTTATAAAAATGTTAAAAGCCTCTTTCATCCGCTAAACTATAATAATAATTAGCTGCGTTTTTATTTATTACACCTAATTTGCCATAATTATAAATATCACCCAATTCTTTGAGTGCTGGAGCATATCCATATTGTGCAGATTTTCTAATATATTTTAAGCCTAATTCAATGTTTTTCTTTTCTTCAAGCTCATAAAGATAAATCATTCCTAATCTGTAATTTGCATATACTGAATCAAATTTTATTGCTTTCGAATAATAATATATAGCTGTTTCCAAATCTTTTTGAATATTTTTTCCATCTTCATAAAATTCGCCCAAAAAGCAATTTACTTCTACTGGGTATTCTTTTTCAGCGATTTTAATCAAATCAAAGGCTCTTGGATACTTATTATGCTCATTGCTTTCAAAAATCGAATAAGCTTCAGCTAGAGCACTTTTGACTATTTCATTCTCATTTTTGTCAAAGTTTCCGATTCTTTCATAATCTGACAAATTAATTGTTGAAAAAACTTCATCCTTCCAAGCATTAGTTGAATGAAATTCATTTAAAGTTTCTTGCAAATCTTTTTTTGGAGACACAGCATTTTCAGTTGCTTCTACCGTTTCATCTTTTTTTCTTTCATTTAAAAGAGATTTATAATAATTTACTCTTTTAACATTTAAATTATCTGGTTTTAAATAAAATTCAATTAAAGCTTCACATGATGGAATATATTTTTTTATTGCACATTCATCTTCAATTTGAACATAACGAGATTCATCAACAAATATATCACCATATCCATTAAGATAATAACTTGCCAAATAATGTTGAGCTAAAAGATAATTTTCATCATCATTTTTTACATTCTCTAAACATTCAAACGCTTTATTAAAATACGCTTTGCTTTTATTTGAATCAAAATATTTTGAATAATGTTTTCCACATTCTTTTCCTAAAATATAGGTTGCATAAAAGCATCCATTTTTATCTGACTTTTCTAGCAATTCTATTCCTTTATCGTAGGTATCTGGATTTTTTATATTTTTAAGACCTTCTTCGTATTCTTCAAAAGATTGTTTTTCAATTTCAGTCATATAATCCTCCAATATCTGTCTCTTATACACATCTGACGCTGCCGACGATA
>ENA-OZLH01001596-OZLH01001596.1-human-gut-metagenome-genome-assembly--contig:-NODE-1596-length-10689-cov-4.794621_pt1 | contig 10689 bp, 8 predicted proteins | sample MGYA00244832_ERZ653776 | MGnify/ENA primary metagenome ERZ653776 (study PRJEB26926, sample SAMN06165218) | human gut metagenome | biome: ENVO:00009003; feature: ENVO:2100002; material: ENVO:00002003...
GCGGGTCAGGCGGAGAAGCTCCTGCACCCGCTTTTTCTCCTCCGGCACATAGAACAAGTAGCTGACGCCCTCTTTTTTGGCGCGGCCCGTGCGTCCAATCCGGTGAGTGTAGTGCTCGTTATCGCCGGGGACGTCATAGTTGATGACCGCATCCACGTCCGAAACATCAATGCCGCGGGCGGCCACATCGGTGGCGACCAGGATGGCCAGTTTGCCGTCCCGGAAGTTCTGCATGATCTGGTTCCGCTCTTTCTGGGAGAGGTCGCCATGCAGGCAATCCACTGAGAAGCCCAGACGGGCCAGCTGATTGGCCAGCGTGGCCGTGTTGAACTTGGTATCGCAGAAGACCATGACACGCTTGTAGCCCTCACCAATGATGATCTGGGCCAGGTCAGAGAGCTTGTTGCGGCCGGAGGTCTCCAGCATGTACTGCGTGATTTTGGGCTGGCTCTCCTCTTTGGGCTGGACAGTGATCTCCTCGGCGTTGTTCTGGTACAGCCAGCCGATGTCCATGACCTCGCGGCTGATGGTGGCCGAGAACATGGAGAGGGATTTGCGGTTCTTCATCATCTCGATGATATGCCGGACATCCTTGTAAAAGCCCATGTTCAGCATCTCATCGGCCTCATCGAGGACGATCTGCGTCACATGGCTCAGGTCAATGTTGTGGTGCTTGTAATGGTCCATGAGGCGACCCGGGGTCGCCACGACGATCTGACAGCCCTCTGCCAGGCGCTTTGCCTGTTTTTCCATGTTAGCGCCGCCGTAGACGCAGGCCACTTCCACTTCCGGCATAAAATAGGTCAGTGCGGTGAGTTCCTCTGCGATCTGCTGGGCCAGCTCCCGGGTAGGAGCCATGATAACGGCCTGCGGGGCCTTGAGGGCGGCATCAATATGCTCTGCCACCGGGATGCCAAAGGCACAGGTCTTGCCCGTGCCGGTGGGTGCTTTGGCGATGACATCGCGGCCTGCCAGCATGACAGGGATGGTCTTTTCCTGGATCTCGGTCATCTCCGCAAAGCCCATCCGCTCCACGGCCTTGTGGATGGCCTCACTGCACTGTAATTCGCTGTACTGCATAGGTTTTGATTACTCCGTTCTGTTTTGGATTCTGTTATCATCAGTATATCATGAAAACCGCCGCTTGTCAGCAAAAAAGAGCCGCCTCCCGCCAAATACGGAAAAGCAGCTCTCTCATGCTCGGATGCTGGTAGATCAGGCAGTCTCCTCGACGCTCTTGGCAGCCTTGCCCACTTCAAGCTTCTGCTTGAAACGGCCGCTGGCCTTGAAACCGGGGATGGAGGTGGACTCCAAACGGCTGGACACCTTCGTCTTGGGGTTGGTGTAAGCCTTCGGCTTGCGGGGACGCATCTCAAAACGGCCAAAACCGGCAATGGTCACTTTCTCGTCTGCACGCAGGCAGTCGGCGATCTGATCAAACAAAGCGTCCATCGTGGTCTCGACCTGAGCTTCCGTAAAGCCGGTCTTGCGTGCCACGGTCTCAATCATCTGGGAACGAGTCATGTATCAATATCCTCCTGGAACGTCCAAAAGTAACGTCTTTTGGCAAATTTTGCGTTGTTGAGTATAACAAATGCGGGCCCTCTTTACGAGAGATTGCGCACAAAAGGTGTCTTTTTGCGCACGGCCCGCATTTGTACAGTTTGAATTGTGTAAATTCCTGCTTAATTTTTATGATACAGCGTTGCAATATCCACCAGCGGGATGTTCTTCATGCTGTGGTCGCTGCGCAGGCAGTCGACCAGAGCGTTGGCGGTATCCACGGCAGTGACGCAGGGGATGCTCAGCTCCACGGCCTTGCGGCGCAGGCGGACAGAATCGCGCTTGGGGTCGCGGCCCTTGGCGCTGGTGGAGAACACATAGTCCACCAGGCCGCTCTGCAGCAGGTCCACGATGTTGGGGGCCTCGCCGGACATATTGCGCACCTCGTTGCAGGGCACCATGTGCTTGTTGAGCCATGCGCAGGTGCCGGAGGTGCCATAGAGCTTGTAACCCATGCTCTTGAGCTTCCAGGCGATATCCACAAACTCAGGCTTATCGCTGTCTTTCACCGTGAAGATGCAGCAGGAAGCCGGGCCGGGGGTCTTAAAGGTATAGCCCGCGCCAATGAGGCCCTTGAGCAGGGCATCGTGGTAGTTGGGGGCAATGCCCAGCACCTCGCCCGTGGACTTCATCTCAGGGCCAAACTGGGTGTCCACGCCGTGCAGTTTCTCAAAACTGAACACAGGTACCTTGACGGCCACATAGGGCGCGTTGGGGTGCAGACCGGTACCGTAGCCCATATCGGTCAGTTTCTCACCCAGGCAGCAGCGGACAGCCAGATCGACCATGGGCACGCCGGTGACCTTGGAGATGTACGGAACGGTACGGGAGGAACGGGGGTTGACCTCGATGACGTAGACCTTGCCGTTGGACACCGCATACTGGACGTTGACCAGACCCGTGACATGCAGCTCACGGGCAAAGCGGCCAGTGTAGTCCACCATGGTGTCGATCTCGGCCTGGGTCAGGTGCTGTGCCGGGTAGACACAGATGGAGTCGCCGGAGTGGACGCCCGTGCGCTCCACCTGCTCCATGATGCCCGGGATCAGGAAGTTTTCGCCATCGCAGATGGCGTCCACTTCGCACTCGGTGCCCAGAATGTACTTATCCAGCAGGACCGGGTGGTCCATGTCCACATGCTCGGTGATGACGCCCATGTACTCAATGACATCCGCCTTGGTGTAGGCCACGATCATGTTCTGGCCACCCAGGACGTAGGAGGGGCGCATCAGCACCGGCAGGCCGATCTCATCGGCAGCGGCCAGTGCCTCGTCCAGATTGAAAACGGTGCGGCCCGGGGCACGGGGGATCTTGCAGCGCTCCAGCAGCTCGTCGAAGCGCTCGCGGTCCTCGGCCTCGTCGATGGCGTCCGCCGGGGTGCCCAGGATGGGCAGGCCGATCTCGTCCATGTGCTTGGCCAGCTTGATGGCGGTCTGGCCGCCGAACTGCACCACGCAGGCGTCCGGCTTTTCGGTGGCAATGATGTTGTCCACGCTCTCCGGGTTCAGCGGGTCAAAGTACAGACGGTCGCCGGTGTCAAAGTCGGTGGAGACGGTCTCGGGGTTGTTGTTGACCAGAATAGCTTCGCAGCCGTGCTTCTTCAGGGTCCACACGCAGTGTACCGAGCAATAGTCGAACTCGATGCCCTGACCGATGCGGATGGGGCCGGAGCCAAAGACCAGCACCTTCTTTTTCCTGGGCTCGCCCTTGGCGGATGCTTCGGCTTCCTTCTCGGCAATGAACTCAGCGGCTTCGTTGTCGCCGTCGTAGGTGGAGTAGAAGTAGGGGGTGTTGGCCGAGAACTCGGCGGCGCAGGTGTCCACCATCTTGAAGCCGGCGCGGTAGTTCTCCACGGGGAGCTTGTCCACCTGGGCCAGACGCTTGATGGTCTTATCCTGGAAGCCGTACTTCTTGGCGGTCTTGTACTGTTCCTCGGTCAGGACGCCGTTGCACTTGGCCAGACCGTTCTCCAGGTCGGCCAGATGCTGCATCTTGTCCAGGAACCACCAGTCGATCTTGGTGATCTTATAAATGGTCTCGTGGTCGATGCCGCGCTTCAGGGCCTCGTACACGCAGAACACGCGCTCGGCGTCCTGCACATGCATGTGGGCCACGATCTCGTCATCGGTCAGCTCCTCAAAGGGCTTGTGGGTCAGGGTGTCCATGCCCAGCTCGATGGAGGAAACTGCCTTCATCATGGCAGCCTCGAAGCTGTTGCCAATGCTCATCACCTCGCCGGTGGCCATCATCTGGGTGCCCAGAGACTTGTCGGCGTAGACGAACTTATCAAAGGGCCACTTCGGGTACTTGACCACGATGTAGTCCAGCGCAGGCTCAAAGCAGGCGCAGGTCTTGCCGGTGACGTCGTTGGTGATCTCGTCCAGCGTGTAGCCGATGGCGATCTTGGTGGCCACCTTGGCGATGGGGTAACCGGTGGCCTTGGAGGCCAGGGCGGAAGAGCGGGACACACGGGGGTTGACCTCGATGACGGCATAATCAAAGCTGTCGGGCTTCAGGGCAAACTGGCAGTTGCAGCCGCCCTCAATGCCCAGCTCGGTGATGATATCCAGAGCAGCGGTGCGCAGCATCTGATACTCGTGGTCACTCAGGGTCTGGGAGGGTGCCACGACGACGGAGTCGCCGGTGTGGATGCCCACAGGGTCCAGGTTCTCCATGTTGCAGACGGTGATGACATTGCCCTTGTGGTCACGCATCACCTCATACTCGATCTCTTTCCAGCCCGCAATGCACTTTTCCACGAGGATCTGGTGGATGGGCGACAGACGCAGGCCGTTGGTGCCGATCTCGATCAGCTTCTTGCGGGTCTCGCAGATGCCGCCGCCGGTGCCGCCCATGGTAAAGGCCGGACGGACGATGACCGGGTAACCGATGCGGTCGGCGCAGGCCAGGGCATCCTCCAGCGTCTCGACGACTTCGGAGGGGATGATGGGCTGGTGCAGCTTCTCCATGGTCTCCTTGAAGAGCTCACGGTCCTCGGCGCGGTCAATGGTCTCAGGCTTGCAGGCCAGCAGACGGATGCCCGTGCGGTCCAGGTAGCCGGAGCGGGCCAGCTCCATGGAGAGGTTCAGGCCCATCTGGCCGCCCAGGTTGGGCAGCACGGAGTCCGGCTTTTCAAGATCGAGGATGCGCTCCACAACTTCGAGGGTCATGGGCTCAATGTAAACATGGTCGGCCACATCGGGGTCGGTCATAATGGTAGCGGGGTTGGAGTTGAGCAGGACCGTTTCAATGCCCTCTGCTTTCAGCGCGCGGCACGCCTGCGTGCCGGAGTAATCGAACTCACATGCCTGTCCGATAATGATCGGGCCGGAACCGATAACAAGAACTTTTTTGATATTTTGCAGCTTTGGCATCAGTTTTGGCCTCCCATCATTTTTACAAAACGTTTAAATAAATATTCATGGCCGCCTGGTCCGGGGCTTGCCTCGGGATGATACTGAACTGCGAAAGAAGGATGGTCAAGATAATGCAAACCTTCAATCGTACCATCATTCAGTGAGATATTAGTTATTTCCACATTCAGACCGGCTAAAGATTTTTCGTCAACAGCATAACCATGGTTTTGTGAACTGATCAGAACCTTATTTTCCAAAAGGTCTTTAACCGGATGATTGACGCCACGATGCCCGAATTTCATTTTAAAGGTATCAGCACCATTAGCCAAAGCTAAAATTTGATGACCTAAGCAGATGCCGAAAATAGGCTTCTTGCCGATCAGCTTTTTAACTTCTTCAATGATCGGCTGTAAATCCTTCGGATCTCCGGGGCCATTAGCTAAGAAAATACCGTCCGGCCGTGCTGCCAAAATCTCCTCTGCTGTAGTATATGCAGGAAAAACCGTCAAATGGCAGTCAAAACTGGCCAGATATTCAAGAATATTTTGTTTGATACCAAAATCCATGACCGCAACATGATATTTGCCGTTGCCAAGCGTATAAATTTCAGGAGTTGTTACTGTAGCTACCTGATCATGTACTTCTGGTGTAGCCAGCAGCTTTTCCACTTCCTCCTGCGGCATTTCTGCCGGCACGATAACACCCTGCAGTACACCATAATTGCGAAGTTTACGGGTAATCGCACGCGTATCCACGCCTGTCAGTACAGGTACATCCTGTTCATCTAAAAACTGTTCCAGCGTTTTTTCGCAGCGCCAGTTGCTGGGATGCGCACAGGCCTCCCGCACGATGTAGCCGCGGCACCACACCCGGTCGCTCTCATAATCCTGGCTGTTCATGCCGTAGTTGCCGATGAGGGGGTAGGTCTGGGTGATGATCTGACCGTAGTAGCTGGGGTCAGTCAGGGTCTCCTCAAAGCCCACCATGCCGGTGGCGAACACCACCTCGCCCACGGTCACGCCCTCGGCACCCACAGACTGCCCGGCAAACACCATACCGTTTGCCAAAAGAAGATATGCGTTCATAGTTTTCCTCGTTTCAACCATTACAGGGTCTGCTTTGCTTCCTGCTTCATCTTGCGGCTGCCCAGGTGCACCAGCGGCAGCTTGCCCTCCTTGCAGATGGGGCACTCTTCCGGGGCGTAGTTGGGCAGATCCAGCTTGAGGGCGCTGGCCACGATGGGAATGGGCGACGGAGCCTCGGGCTTGGTGCGGTCCACCACGCAGGTGATGCCCACACAGATGCCGCCGTTCTCCTCGATGACCCGCTTGGTCTCCAGAGAGGAGATGCCGGTGGTCACCACGTCCTCGGCGATGAGGCACTTTTCACCCGGGTGGATGGCAAAGCGCTTCAGGGTCATCACGTTGTCCACGCGCTCGGTGAAGATGGCGCGCTTGCCGGTCTGGCGGGCCAGCTCGTAAGCGTACACGATGCCGCCCATGGCCGGGCCGACGATGACATCCACGTCCATCTCCTTGATCTTGTCGGCCACAGCCTTCATCACCTCGGCGCAGCGGTCGGGGTACTGCTGCAGGTAAGCCATCTGGCAGTAAGCGCTGGAATGGCGGCCGGAGGACAGCAGGAAATGGCCCTCCAGGAATGCGTCACAGCTCTTCAGGATCTCAAGTGCTTCACTCATTGTACTTCTCCCTCTCTTTTTAAGTGGTGTATCTTCTCTTTGGGTGGTATTGTACCACGCTTTTACGATATTTGCAAATTTATGCACTATTTTTTATTTTATGTGCATAACAGCAAGTCATAGGCGAATATTCGCAGGTTTTATTCTGCATGACGGGCGCAGCCGCGGATCTCGTCCAGCGTCTTGACGCCGTGGGCGTCCATCCACTGGCCGATCTCGTTCGTGATGCGGGTGCAGGCCTTCGGGTCCAGGAAGTTCGCGGTGCCGACCTGTACCGCCGCTGCACCGGCCATGATGAACTCCAAGGCGTCCTTACCCGTCAAAATGCCGCCCAGTCCCACGACGGGGATGCTGACGGCCCCCACGGCCTGCCAGACCATGCGCAGGGCGATGGGACGCACCGCCGGGCCGGACAGGCCCGCAAACGTGTTGTTGAACACGGGACGGCGCTTTTCCAGATCGATCGCGCACGCCTGGAAGGTGTTGCACAGGCTGATGGCGTCCGCGCCGGCAGCCTCAACGGCCTTGCACATCTCGGGGATGCTTTCGGCCTGCGGGCTCAATTTAACGATGAGCGGCACGGTGCAGACCTTGCGCACCGCGCTGACGACCTCGCCGGCGTCTGCCGCGCGGATGCCGAACGCGAGACCGCCCTGCTTGACGTTGGGGCAGCTGATGTTGAGCTCAATAAAATCCACGCCCGCGGCGCAGAGCATCTGCACGCCCTCGACGTTTTCTTCAATCGTGTGGCCGCCGAGGTTTGCCCAGACGGTGGTGCCGCACCGGCGCATGGCAGGCAGCTCGTGGTCGATAAAGTGCTGCACACCGGGGTTCTGCAGGCCGATGGAGTTCATCAGGCCCGACGGCGTCTCGTAGAGGCGCTCACCCTCGTTGCCGGGCTGGCCGTTCAGGGTCAGCCCCTTGCCGGAAATGCCGCCCAGCACGCGCAGATCCTCAATGCCCGCGTACTCGGGGCCGAAGCCGAAGGTGCCGCTGGCTGCGATGACCGGCCCGGCCAGCCGCTTGCCGAGAAAATCAACATGCAGGTCTGCCATCAGTCAAACACCTCCTGTGCGTTAAAGACCGGGCCGTCCTTGCAGACGGTGACCGGGCCGATTTTCGTATGGCAGGTGCAGCCCAGGCACGCGCCCAGACCGCAGGCCATCTTCTTTTCAAGGCTGGCCAGGCAGGGCACGCCAGCGGCGGCGCAGAGCTTAGCCACGCCGCGCATCATGACCATGGGGCCGCAGGTCAGCACAATGTCGTACTTGCTCACGTCCAGCAGGTCGGTGACCAGGCCGTGGTGTCCCTCCTTGCCGGAGTCGGTTGCGGCGTAGATGTCGCGGCACCAGGGCACAAAGCGGTCCATGCCGTAGGTCGTGTCGCGGAAGCCCACGAACAGGTCGGGGCGCACGCCCGCGCGGCAGAGCTCCTTGCAGAGCAGCAGCAGCGGCGCGGTGCCGATGCCGCCGCCGACCACGGCAATGCGCTTGTACTGCCCGGCCAGTGCGGCAGTGTCAAAGCCGTTGCCGCAGGGGCCGGTCACGGTCAGCGTGTCGTCCTTTTTCAGCGCGGCCAGCTTGTGGGTGCCCTCGCCCTTGACCTGATACAGGAAGGTCAGTGCGCCGGTCTGGTTGTCAAAGTCGTCAACGCTGATGGGGCGGGAAAGAATCGGCGTGGCGTCCGCGGCCCAGGCGCGCAGCATGTAAAACTGCCCGGCGTGGGGCTCGCGGCTGCGGTCCTGCCACTGGACCGTAAGGCGCATAATATCCTCTGCGACGGTTTCCTGACGCAGGACCGTCAGATTACAGCTTGTTGCATTCACCCTGAATATCCTCCCGCATACGCACGCACTCGTTGTAGGCAGCCTCGTCAAAGGCAACGCCGGGCTGCTTCTTGTAAGCCAGCAGGACGCCGCGGCTGGAGTTGACAACGCCGCCGTTGCCCTTGGTCAGGTACTGCGCGATGTCCGCCGCCTTGCCGCCCTGTGCGCCGTAGCCGGGGATCAGGAAGAAGGTGTCCTTGTAGGCCGCGCGGATGGCGGTGGCCTCCTCGGTGTGGGTGCCGCCGATGACCAGGCCGATGCTGGAATAGCCGTGCTCGCCCATGTAGTCCTTGCCAAGGGCGGTCAGGCTGTCGCCGACGAGGTCGTACACATGGCGGCCATCGTCGAGCTTTTTGTACTCAAAGTCCTTCGCGCCGGGGTTGGAGGTGCGGCAGAGCACGAACACGCCCTTGCCCTGCTCGGCGCAGTACGGCAGATACGGGCTGATGGAGTCAAGGCCCATGTAGGGGGCCAGCGTGATGATGTCGGCCTCGAAATCACCGGTAAAGTGCGCCTTGGCGTACATTTCGGCGGTCTTGGCAATGTCGCCGCGCTTGATGTCGGCAATGACGGGCAGGCCGGTGGCGCGGGCCAGCTTCAGCGTTTCGGCGTAGGCGCGCATGCCGTCCAGGCCCAGGGACTCATAATAGGCGATCTGCACCTTGTAGCAGCCCGTGACGCCCTTGGTGGCGTCGATCAGCGCACGGTTGAACGCGACGACGTTCTCCCCTGCCGTCTTGGCGGTGTCGGTGGTGGGCAGGTAGCTGATCTCGGTGTCCAGGCCCACGCAGACCGGGCCGTTTGCTGCGACGCTCTCGTAGAGCTTGTCCATGTTGGTAAGCATGCTGATTCCTCCGTTTGATGTATATAAATTGCGGCTCTAATATATAATGTTGGGAATCGTAGGGGCGGATTCCATATCCGCCCGCGGGACTGTGCCAGCGGCAGCCTGCACGGGCGCATATAGAATGCGCCCCTACGGGTGTTTTGTGCGTGAAGGGATGTTATTCCTCAATCTGAAACGTAACCATCCCGCCTTTGATCGTGGTTACCACTTTTCCGTACAGCAGTGCGCCGTCGTAGGGGCAGTTCTTGCTCTTGCTGTGCAGCTCGTCGGCGTGGACCTCGTACATGTGGTCAAGGTCCACCAGCACGATGTCGGCGTCGTAGCCCGGCTCCAGCATGCCCTTGCGGTCGGCCAGGCCCAGCACGGCGGCGGGACCGGCGCTCATCAGGAAGCTGAGCATTTCCAGCGGCAGACGCTGCTCACGGCAGAGCTTGGTGTAGCAGACGCCGAAGGCCGTTTCCAGACCCACCATACCGGCAGCGCCCTTCTCCTTCTCCTCGGCGGTGTGGGGGGCGTGGTCGGTGCCGATGCAGGTCACGGTGCCGTCCTTGATGGCGTCGATCAGCGCGGTCACGTCGTCCGCCTTGCGGATGGGCGGGTTGACGCGGTAGGTCAGGCGGCTGTCGTCAAACCACAGGTGGTGCGGCGTGACCTCGCAGCTGACCCGCGCACCGCGCATCCGGCTCATGCGGACGGCATCGACGGATTCCCTGGTGGAGACGTGGCACATGTGCAGCCGGGTGCCGTAGTACTCGGCCAGATGGCAGTTGCGCACAGTCTCGATGTTCTCGGCCAGACGGTAGTCCCAGGGGCTGATCTCGCGGTCCTCGGCGTGGGACATGATGGTCAGGCCGCGCTCGGTGGCAATCGCGAACGCGCGGGCCATGACGGCGTTGTTCATGACGCCGTTGCCGTCCTCGGTGATGAACTTGATGTCCTCGGGCAGGGTCAGCAGATGATCCAGCGTTTTGCCGTCGAAATCCTTCGTGATGGAGACGGTCTGGTTTGCGTCGCACAGGCCGACGCGGGCGGCCTCGGCCTCGACGGCGTGGGCGATCTCGGCACTGGAGCAGACCGGTTTCGTGTTGGGCATCAGGTTGACGAAGGTGTACCCACCCGCGGCAGCCGCGGCGGAGCCGGTGGAGATGTCCTCCTTGTACTCAAAGCCCGGGGTGCGCCAGTGGCAGTGGGTGTCGATGAAGGCGGGCAGGACCGTGCGGCCCTTCGCGTCGAGCACCTCCTCCCCTTCCGGGACGAGCAGCCCCAGACCGACAGCGGCAATTTTTCCGTCGCGCAGCCAGACCTCAATGGCCTTGCCCGCGCTGTCCTTTGCGTTGCGGATCAGCATGGTGGGAACCTCCTTAAAAATAGGAAACTTTGTCATAGCTGAGAGTGTAGG
>ENA-OZLH01001599-OZLH01001599.1-human-gut-metagenome-genome-assembly--contig:-NODE-1599-length-10673-cov-5.921925_pt1 | contig 10673 bp, 13 predicted proteins | sample MGYA00244832_ERZ653776 | MGnify/ENA primary metagenome ERZ653776 (study PRJEB26926, sample SAMN06165218) | human gut metagenome | biome: ENVO:00009003; feature: ENVO:2100002; material: ENVO:00002003...
ATTTTATCATATTCATTCTTTAACCTCTCTTTTCCGCATTTACCAGCATTCCGTTTTCCAGCTCGTCCGAGAAATCGACAATGATTCGCAATGCTGCCGTGTCCGACCTGATACATTCTCGAGAACCGATTTTGATGATTTCAACCTCATGCTTTTCGGCAATAAAGGATTTTTCCGGATATCTGTCGGCAGAAATAATATACCATAAGTATGTATGGCCGTCCTGCTGATCTATGAACGCTCCTTCCGGTAGAATAAAATATACGCGTTCTTCATGTATCAAAGTACCGGGAGTGTCATAAATCACATGCGGTGAAAGCATATTTCTGATATTTGCTCCCAAATTAATAAAGACCAGCACGGTAAAAAAATATAAAAAGATTAATGAAAATGAGATTTTTCTCCTCATTTCACTTTTAACTCTCCTAAACCTTCCTGTATATCGGTATCAAACACACTGTAGATAAGCAGAGGAAGAACCATATACACAACTGTGGCGGCAAATCCAAACGTCCATGTCAGACTAACGCTGTCTAAATTTATTGCTATCGGCATTTTTTCTGAAGACTCCAAAAAAACAAGCGGTTCAGAAACAGCATTCCAATTTTCGCAGAAGCTGATCACCCATACGGAAAGCAGAGCGGGTCGTATCATCGGAATAATGATATTAATAAATATTCGCAGCATGGATGATGTCTCAAGCTCGGCGGCTTCCAGAATTTCATTATTTATCTGCTTTATTGATTGTGTGAGAAGAAATACACCGAATGGAGCAAATATTCTCGGTAATATAACAGCGGACAGCGTATCGTAAATATGAAGCTTCTGCGATATATCGTATTGTGGAAACATTATCATCTGAAATGGGATTATCATCATCGCAGTATATAGAGTAAATATCAGATTTCTGTACTTAAATGATTTTTTTGCCAGAATGAATCCCGCAGGAAGAGATACAACAACTGTACCAATGGACGCTGTAGAGGCGATCAGCACCGAATTTGATAACGAATAGAGTAAATCTGGCTTCCAGATGAAGAAATTACTATAAGCTTGTATTCCATCCCTACATGACAGCGCAACGACTATTACAACCGGAGAAATTATGATTATCGCAGAAAAAACAAGCAGCAGCAGTACCAAAATATCAAATAGTGATTTTTCTCCCTTTACCATATCTTCTCACTCCACCGCCTTTCAAGCATGCCGAGTATTGCTACAAACACATACATGACTACAAGTAATATAGAGGCGGTTGAGATGTAGTTGTAATTGAGCTTATTGAAATGATTATTTAAAAAATTCTGTAGCATATAGACTTCTTCATCGGGATATGTTCCATAAAGAAGATAAGATTCGCGGAATATTTTGAGTGAATCCGAAATGGAAAGAATAAATATAAAGAATAGCGTGGGGATGATTGAAGGTATCATGATATGTATAACGCGTTTCATATAGCTTGCGCCGTCAATCATCGCAGCATCAATTATATTCTGATCTAATGAGGCGAGCGCTGTAAGCACAATTATATAATATAAACCGCTGTATTTCCATAAATAAATTAAAAGCAGTGATTTAAACGGTGTAATTGTTGGAAACAAAATTTGCCAAACCGCCACAAGTACCGCAGAGGGCATAATGACCGGAAGAAAGAATGCGTTCCGGATAAAAGCGTTCTTTTTCGAGACCTTCAGAGTTAGCATGGCGAAAATTAATGAAATCATCACGGCGATAGGAGTGGAAAATCCGGTAAACAGAAAGGTGTTTTTAATGGCAAGCAAAAAATAGCGGTTGTTGAATAAATACTCGATATTTTTAAAGAAATTACCATCGGCAAACATATAATAGAAATTCTTTATAAAAGGGTATATCCAAAATATCAAGAATCCAATAATAGATGGCAACAACATAAACAAACAATGCTTACTTTGTATTGAATTAATTCCTCGTTTTAGCTTCATATAATCATAAATAAAACGCATAGTCTGAACTGTAAGTTGAACGAATAACTTACAGCCAACCTATGCGCCAATGTGAATACGCTTGATCGGATATGGTAGGGTATGGATCAGAATGTCGACCGATGGCGTAGGCATAGGATGGCATGTAAGGCGGTTCAGCTCGATTACCACATTCATCTCACTCCATTTCTTTAAGGTGAGCTGCTCTGTCTGCGTGGAACTTGTTGGACAATATTTCATCTGATCGATTTTATTATATCATACATGGTGGATTTTGTCAATATATTTTATAAAAATTTCGTATTGATTTTTTGAGGGAGGTATGATATAATGGGGTTGTATGGATGTAATGTAGAATGACGATCGTTTCACGGTCGGTTAATTTTTGCTGACCGGGACAATTCCGTCCGAAATAATTAAGGAGTGTAGTAATTATCATGAACGGTATAAATGTAATGGGATATGACCTTGAGGAGGTCAGAAAGGAGATCCACACACCTAAAAAAGTACATCATACGAGTTATGCGAAGATATTATAAAAGAAATTACTCATATGCGGCAGTATAACAATCTGTCACAGCAGGATCTAGCGGATAGGAGCGGAGTGAAACAACCGATGATTGCCCGGTTTGAGCGCGGTATCAACACGCCGAACATGAGCACGGTACTCAAGCTGCTTGCGGCCTTTGGCAAGACTCTGTATATCGGAGATCTGAAGAATGTGGAGCTTGAGGACGGTGCAGAACCCGCTGCAGATGATACAGAGCCGACGGAACTGCCGGATGAAGATATCCCGACTGAATGACTTTCTCAATAAAATAGAAGAAGCACCTCTATTCCGGTATCGACTTCCGGACGGAGGTGCTTTTCTAGTCCAGATGGGATGGCAGAAAGTTTACAAATAATAACAAGCAAATATAATGCAAAATGCTTGCGAAAATCTGCACTTTGGTGTATAATAATAGTGATCAAGAAAGGAGTGAGCATTTTGGATAAAGTGGTAAACGTAAATTTCCGACTGAGCGCAACGGACAAAAAGCTCTTCGAGAGTGCCTGTGCTGATATGGGAATGTCTGTGAGTACAGCATTGACGATCTTTTCAAAGATCGTAGGACGGGAACGCCGGATCCCGTTTGAAATTTCGGCGGATATGTTTTATTCTGAAAGCAACATGGCACATCTGCGCCGCGGTATTGCGGCACTCAATGCGGGGAAGGGTGAAGAACACGAACCGATTGAGGTAGAGGAAGAATGAAGAAGGTCTGGTTTGATGAAGCCTGGGCAGACTATCTGTATTGGCAAAGTCAGGATAAGAAAACACTGAAGAGAATCAATGAGCTGCTGCGTGACATCGAGCGCAATAACTTTGACGGTATCGGAAAACCGGAGCCGCTGAAAGGTGAATTGAGTGGATTCTGGAGTCGGAGAATCGATGCAACAAACCGCTTTGTGTACCGCATCGAGAACGGTGTACTTGAGATTCTGTCGTGCAAGGGACACTATGAAGATTGATATTACGGCGATCTGACGTGCGCTGTAATATCAAAAGAGGGGGAGATGTCCGCAGACAGCTGGGGGAGTTCCCCCAACAGGAACGGACAAATGTGCTGGGGATGCTGCCGCTGATGCGGTGGCTTCGGTGGCGCAGACAGACGATCCTGCAGGCTCGAGCCAAGAAAAGGGAGAGAATGAGTGCCAGTGACGGTGCTTGTTCTCTCCCTTTTCTTGGAAAATAACGGGTTATCCGTTTGTGCTTATGGCATGAACGGGTAAACCGTTATACAATAAGAAAATATATATAAGTACTTGACAAATCTTCTTTCTTGTGGTATAATATATAATGCAGAAACAGTTCTGTGCTCGTCTGGGCGAGGATAAACAGCTATTAAGCCCAGAGCGTTTCGGTTTTTTTGAATCGAGGGTTTAGCATATGCCCTTCAGGAGTCATTCGGGTTTGATACACCTGTGTAATGCACGGGCTCGCCGCAGTAACTTTGTGAATTGGAAAAGTGCATTATGGACCTTTGCGTAAGTAATCTTGTGAAAGCGCATTGTAAGTAAAACGTATCGAAATGCGGGCGGTGCTGCTGTAAAAAGTGCCGTGGAGTTGATTTCTCCGTCAAAAATCCGACAGTTTCGGTCTGCCGTAGACGTTATAACAAGCCGACTGCACACATAAGCAGTAAAAAAAGTGTTTGGAGTAGCCGATTATGCTCCACAATAGTCACACATAAGACTTAAAAAAGTGTTGCTGATTACCGCGTTTCTCATGAACGGGTATGAAGCGGTCTGACCTTAACGAAATCTCATATCCATACAAAAAAAATTTCAACACATCTCAACGCAAGGGGGCAATCTCTTATGGGGAGAAAAAATAAAGCCTATTCCAAGGACTTGCATCAACAGGCTTATGAGCGACTGATTGGGATGCAAGCTTTTGGCGTTTCAAAAAAAGAAGCAGAAGCCAATGGGACGGCGAAGAATAAAATTTTCTCCTTCAAGACCTATGAGGCATATTGGAAACACACAAAATATTTTATCAAGTACATCCAGGAGAACCATCCGGAGTGTACCACACTGAAGGCTGCTAAAAAGTACATGAATGAGTGGCTGCAGATGAGAACCGATGAAGGAAAATCAGCATGGACGATTCATCTTGAGGCGAAAGCTCTCGGTAAGCTGTTCGGAATTGATCCCAACGACGAGAATTATTTTCAGCCGCCGAAACGGGAGCGGAAAGAGATCACCAGAAGTCGGGTGGATCGTGTCAGGGACAAGCATTTTTCAAAATCAAACAACGATGAGCTGATTAAGTTCTGTAAAGGAACCGGTCTGCGCCGGAGTGAGCTTGTCGATCTGCGTGGGAAAGATCTTATCACAAGAGCTGAGATCGAGGCGGAGATCTATCAGCTTGAGAAGCTGCAGGAGGAAGCGCACGATTCGAACCGGGAACATCGGCTGGATATGCTGCGGGACACAAGAATGTTCCAGGGCGAATACTTCACTCACGTTCGCAACGGTAAGGGCGGCAGAGTTCGCATGAGTCCCATCATTGGGCCGAATGCAGAACAGATCATCGAGCGCATGAAGAACACTGCGCCGGATGAAAAAGTCTGGCAGCACGTCAGTGAGAACGCGGATATTCATGGATACCGTGCGGAGTATGCAACGGAAATGTACAAGGCTCACGCACGGGCAATAGAAGATATTCCGTATGATCGGGTGAACAAAGGCACCGGCAAGAAGTTTCAAGGAGATGTATATGTGTGCCGGAAGGATGAAGCAGGGCGCAAGTTGGACAAGGCGGCCATGCTGATCTGCAGTAAGGCTCTCGGACACAACCGGATCGAGGTCGTGGCGAACAATTACATCCGCGGACTATAAGATAGGAGGAACCGTTATAAGCGAGTTTGTAAAGAAATCAATGGTCGGTTACAAGGCAGTAACCGGCGGCGGCTCTGATCCGGAGTGTACGCATGTGATTCTGACTTTGGATGAGTATGAGGAGCTGCATCAGCGGATTCGTGCCGCAATAAATGATGGCAAACGTGCAAAGGATGAAGCGGCTCAAGCTGCTGCGACGTCTGCATCGAATGCAGAGAAAGCGGTTAAGAAAATCCAGGATGAAGCGACGCAGAAAATAGAACAGATGCAGAAGCGGTTGATCGTGGAGCAGGAAGCGAAGATCTATCAGATGGGATTGAATCAGAGACTCCTTGATATTTCACGGGAACGCTCAAATAAAGATCGGAATATCAGACCGAAGAAAGAACGCTCCGGATATGTGGTACTGTCATCCCGACAGAAAAAATACCGGTACAAAGAGAACCGGCGTGACTGGGGCGAAGTATATCTGTGGGAGACGGTGATCCAGACACCGTATGTGGTGGCATTTACGGCAGAACAGGCAATGACAGAAACGCAGGAGCTGTTTGCAAGAGATGAGCAGGGGCACTGGCTGATCGGTCGGCTTGGTATTGCCGGTGAGTACGGCGGCAAGTATGAGGATATGCTTGATGATCCCCGGTGCGCCGCATGGAAGGATTACAATATCATCGTGGAGAAGATTTTCAATGCTAACGTAAAGGTGGGATATTGGGAGATCATCATCACGCACACAAAACCGCTGGATAATATCGGCACTGAGCTACTGTGATCGAAATACAAATGCCGCCCCCTAAACAGGAGGCGGCATTGCTTTTAGAATTCGTAATGAGTCCACATACTGATGATTTTTACGGTCTTTTCTTCCTCGTACACCTGATAAACAAGCCGGTGTTTGATGTTGATCCGGCGGGAGAAAGCTCCCTGAAGATCTCCCTGCAGCTTTTCACAGGGCGGGGGTGTCCGGTACGGATCTTCCCTCAGAATTTCAATCAGTGCTTTTGCTTTGGCGTCCAGCTTCGCCGCCTTCAGATTGGCAATGTCGGCAGCGGCTTTCTTTGTGTAGACGATGGAGTACATATCACCATTCTACCTCGCTCTCCGGGACACACTCGGACAGCGGGGTTTTCAATCCGTCCATGATCTTTTCTTTCATGCCGGGGATGGAACTGAGGTGCAGTGTTTCCATCAGACCGTTGTAATCTTCTTCGCTCAAAACGACAGCATTGCCGTTTTTTGTGGTGACGTTGATGGGTTCATTGAACCGGATCGTCTGCTCAAGCAGATCGAAAATGTTTTTTCTGAAATGCGTTATATTGATGTTCAGCATAGTATCAACCCTCCGTATGTACATTATAGCGTACATCACGGCGTTTGTCAAGAGAGATGTACAATTTCGCGTACATTATTTTGCGAAACCTCTTGAAAAATCATGTCAAGTGTGGTACAATATTACTGTCAGAATATCTGCACAAAAAACTATTGATAATAAACACCCGCTGATCTCCGGCACGGCGCAGGAAGGTTCAGTGGGTAAAAGTAGGGCAAAAATGGCGAAAAACTCATTGATAATAAACGCCCCCTATATGGGGATATCCCCGTTATTCTTTTTCTCTCTCTTTTAAGATAAGACAGAAAGTCGGAGGGGTGGATGGGGTGAGGATTGTGCCTGTTGAATTGTGTGAAACTCGTCAGAGTTTTGCACAATTCAATAGGTCAATCCGAGGGGAAGGCGGGGAGGTGACTTTCTGCTTTAGTCTTTTGCTCCCCGCCTTCCCCTTCCCCCGCCGCAGCGGGTTCTTCATCTTTCCGATGTAACCAGGGCGTGAAGACTGTGTGAACTGTGGTAAACTCGTTAGAGTTTTCCATAGTTTGCACAGTTAGCCCGGACCTCTGTAGGTTGATGGGCGATCTTAGTTTACGGAAGATATTCATGAAATCTGTTATCCTGGTTTGCGTGTGAAGATCTTCCGTTGTGGTTCGGTTCCGGTGTTGATGTTGCCGATGAGCTGTAGGAGCTTATGCTCCGTCTGATGATCTTTTATGCTGCCGTTGGAGATGGTACAGCGGGTATATCGTTCGGTGCGCTATCTTTGGACGCTGGTACTTTTCCACCGCCTTAGCGGCGCGCAGCGCAGGCGTTAGCCTGTGGTAAAGTGCCGGCGGATGCTAACCTTTGGGCGAGAGCTTTACGCTTCATGGACGGGGTGCTGGGGGTTTCGGCAAGCGGTTTATATGAGTTTTTCGTTACGGTTAATGCAAAGTGTCAGGTTGGCACTTTGATCTGGTGAGATTTGATGCTGATAGTTATGCTTACAGACAGTGTATGCACGTTGAGGTGATTTTATGCAGGACAGTATGGAAGTCAGCCCGTATATTCAGAAGCAGCGGGCGTTGTATCTTGAAAAAAATGAGTGGTTGGATGCTCATTATGAGCGTATCGAATCTCATGCTTTCTATCGGGAGATATTCCCTGTGGGTTCTTTTGAGCGCAGGGGGCATTTTGAGGACGAGAAAGGCAACGGGATAGGTATATCTGTCCATGAGGCTTCTGAGGGTGCTGACGGTGCTGAAAACGGCTCAGAACGGCGTGGAAATGGCATTGGTATGAAGGTCAAGGAAAAAGGAGAAGTACACCGCTTTGTAATCAACGATGAGCATGAGAAGCTGGATGAACTGATCGGTCAGGAGTTTGCGATCATGTCGCCGGTGTCCTACTTCGGAAAATCAAGAGCCGGTAAAAATGCCAGATACCTATATGCGATTACGTTCGATCTTGATGGCGTTGAGATGCCGCAGCTCCGAGATACATTTCATCAGATGAACCGTGGGTTTATACCGGCTGCAACCTATGTTGTGAACAGTGGAACGGGACTTCATCTGTATTATGTCCTTGAGAGTCCTGTGGCAATGTATCCGCAGAATCAGAAGTTTTTGAAAGAGCTGAAGTACGTTCTGACACGTCGGATATGGAATCGGTTTACCTCTAAGATTGAGGAACCGCAGGTGCAGGGTGTTCTGCAGGGATTCCGTGTGGTTGGCAGCGGGACAAAGCTGGGACTTGATTATCCTGTTGTGGCGTACCGATACGGAAAGCCGGTGTCCCTTGAGTATTTGCTTCAGTATGTGCCGGACACGAATGGTGATCTGCAGCGTGTGACCGGGATTTTGGAGAAAGGCACGTTGTCCATCGAGGAAGCCAAAAAGAAGTATCCGGAATGGTATGAGCGGCGTGTGGTTCGCGGCGAACGGCGCGGACGGTGGACAGTGAAGCGGGATCTGTATGATTGGTGGTTGCGTAAGATAGAAACGGAGATCCACGTTGGTCACCGATTCTATGGTATTATGACGTTGGCTATCTATGCTGTGAAGTGCAGTATTGACGAGGATGAGCTGCGGCGTGATGCGGATCGGCTGATGAAAATTTTTGACGATATGAGTTATGAGGATTCTAACCGGTTCACCGTTGAAGATGTTGTCAAGGCACTTGAAATGTACAACGAGAATTTTGTGACATTCCCACGGGCGGACATTGCCAAGTATTCAGGAATTCCGATTCCTCCCAATAAGCGGAATTGGCGAAAGCAAGCTGATCATATTCAATATATGAACAATCAGCGAGAGTTTAAGGTATCAAGAGGCGAATGTACAAACGGAGGGCGGCCTGATAAATATGGGGTTATCCGAGAGTATATGCTTTCTCATCCAGAAATCAGAAAGAAGACGGAGATCGCCGCAGCTTTGAATATAGATAGGCACACAGTTGGAAAGTATTATGATGAGATACGTGCAGAACTTGATTACAACAGCAGAATTGCAACTCCTCAGCGGCGTATTGCTGTTGAGAACGGCAAAATTGTAATAAAGATAGTTCCTTCTCAAGAATTAAGCGATCAAATAGTAAGAGCTAATTGAGCCGAAAATGGCAGGAGTTAAGGATAGAGATATGGATCAACACGAGAAAAATATACATACAGACGGACTTTTGACTGTGCAGCAGTTCGCTGCATTGGTCGGTAAATCGCCACAGTCAATTTATAAGAGGTTGAATAAGGTTGACAACCAAGTTGACAACCAAGTTGTCAACCCCATTCAACCCTATGTCGTTGTGGTTAATGGGCAGAAAATGCTGAAAATACAGGCAATTTCGGAACTTTATGGGAGAGAGGTTGAACAACCTATTCAACCCGGTTGTCAACCTGAATGCGAAAAGTTGTCAACCCCATTCAACCCGGTTGAACAACCTATTCAACCCCCTGCAGCTGAAAAATCAGTTGATGAAGTTGCTTTTTTGAGGGAGCAGATCAGACGACAGGACACGATGATCGAATCTCTGAACAAGGAGCTTGAGAAGGAACGGGAGCACAACCGTGAGAAGGATCGTCAGCTCCTTGATACACTTGCCAAGCTTGCCGAGACACAGGCTGCATTGGCTGCTGGACAGAACGCAGAGAAACAAAAAGCACTTGCAGAAACATTGATTGAAGGTCAGCAGATGATAAATGATGAGCACAAAGAGCATCCAAAACCGATTGAGGAAAATTTTGAAGAAGAATTTCCGAGTGAGTCGAAGAAACAAGGTTTTCTGCAAAGAGTATGGGCGGCGATTACGAACAAGTGAGAAACGAATGGCGCACTTCTATACGAGGGTACGTATGTGCGATAAAGGAACAGCACCGGTACTCTCGTACCGGTGCTGCTTTGTGTCACGATGTTCCGATCAAGAGAACTCATTCTCTTGCGCAGTTGATTTGTTAAAATAAAAGTAAAGCTTGATAATGACGTGGAGAACTCACTATTGGATGCCGCTATTTGGAACGAGGTCAACAAGCGGCTGAAAAGAATGAACTGGTATTCTTCGGCAGTCTGTGTAATATATCTGAATGGCTATTTTTTAAGTCAATATACATCAATGCAACCATTAAGTTCCATATATTCGATATATGGGTCACGGATAATTAAGTAATAACCTTCATCGTCATAATATACATCAAGAGTACCTTTTACGTAAATCCAATTATTGTTGCAAATATCAAGATTCAAGTCCGATGTGTCAATTTCGAAACCAATTACTTCATAGTCGTGTATGGTGCATATACCATGTGCATGGCGAATTACCATGCAGTATTCTTGACCATTATTTTTGGATATATAAATTTCCCCATGGAGTGATACGGTAGCTCCAATAAACTTTTCGTAATCGTTATATATTTCCATATAGAGATTAATAAAGTTTGAATCGGTGAATTCAATATGCTGCGTTACTACTGATTTGGTACAAGATGAATTGGTTATAAAGCATACGATTATCAGTATACAGATAAATAC
>ENA-OZLH01001602-OZLH01001602.1-human-gut-metagenome-genome-assembly--contig:-NODE-1602-length-10664-cov-6.051843_pt1 | contig 10664 bp, 7 predicted proteins | sample MGYA00244832_ERZ653776 | MGnify/ENA primary metagenome ERZ653776 (study PRJEB26926, sample SAMN06165218) | human gut metagenome | biome: ENVO:00009003; feature: ENVO:2100002; material: ENVO:00002003...
CTCGGAGATGTCTATAAGAGACAGATTTCAAATGGGCACAGTTGCTGATGGTATAGTTCCCATCAGTTCGCTGACTGTTCTTCACATCTTCGTAACTCTCCATTTCCGTGAAACTCCATCTGCCAATCACCACTCTCTCCAACGCATTCAATCCATCAAGCTCAAATGTGCGAGTGGTCAGGAAACACTCATCTCCAATCTCAATCGATTTCAGCTTGGGGAGTCCCTTCAGAATGAACTCCGTTCCTTCATAATCGTTGCATGAGTCTATCTCCTCGATTGATTCAACCGTCTCGGGATCATACACCATGTCCTCGGGAACCACAACAATGGGAATGGGAGGGAAGGTGGTGGGTGTGATTGTTGTTGGAGTAATTGTTGTAGGAATAGTAGTGGGTGGTATTGTGGGTTCAAGAGTGGGTTGTTCAGTTGGTTGAGAGGTGGGAAGAATGGTTGTGGGTTCAATTGTTGGTATCGCAGTGGGCAACTGTGTTGTAGGAGTCATTGTTGGTTTGGTTGTTGGAATCGCAGTTGGAGGAATGGTTGGCTCAAATGTGGGTGGTTGAACAGTTGGCATTTCCGTTGTCGGTATTTCCGTTGGCATTTCCGTCGTCGGTTTCACATACACTACCCATCACTCCCCTCCCCCACACCCACTCTGTTCTCGAATCAACTTCTCCAACACATCCGCATCTACCTATCACTCCCATCCCTTCCTTACTCATCGCTTCCACTTCATACGTGAACGAGAACGCCTCCATGCTCAACACCAATCCACTCTCTTCCAACGATACAATGTCTACCAATCACCTCCTCTCCTCTCCATCACTCTCCACTCTCACTGAACCGAAGTACACCAGATTGTTCGACACTCCTGTCAACGAACGCAGCGATGGCAGATCTAACCATCACTCCCTCCATCCACTCCCACTTCGCATCATCAGTGTGCTGTTGAAGTAGTACGGATACTCAGAACGCGTCATTCTGCTCACGCTGTTGTCACCAAGAAGAGCATTGTCTCCCATCACCAACTCTTCCAAACTACCCAAATCTACATCACACCATCCATTCATTTCTACCTCTCAATTCAACACTCCAAGCCTTGTTGAAACTCCAAGCTCCCAACTCCACTCGCGTCAGATTCGCATTCTCTCTCATCACTACAATGCCATACTCTCTCAACGATCCATCTCCAATCGTCACTGTCTGAAGAGAGGGACACTCCTCAACCATGAACGCACTCGTCTCTCCCTCTCCACAAATGCTGTTTGGTCCAACCACAATCCTCTCCAGTTTGCTCAATCCACTCACCTCAAATCGATGGACGTTGTTGTAACTGTTCTCCTTCACCTCAATCTTCTTCACATTTCGCAACACACTCCAACTGTTCATTGAGAAGATGTAACCAGAACCATCCGAATGCAGTCCAAACGCACTCATTCCAGAATACCGAGTCATCCCAGAATCAGCCAATCGTCTTCTCCGACCAGCATTGCCAAGCACTAAATCCTCCACTCCACTCAGACTTCCCTCACCAATAGTCACATCATCCAACTGCAGCGATTCACTTATCACCAACTGCTTCACCGATGTCAGAGAATTGGCACCAATAGTAACCGATCGAAGGGATGGGAAGAAAGGGAGCGAGGTGAGAGAGTTGAGAGAATTCGATCCAATCGTCACATTCGTGAGTTGACTGAACTCTGTCGAACCAACAATGATTTCCGTCAGAGCAGGATAACTGCCATCGCCAATCTCAATACTCTTCAACGATTCCATTCCACTCAAATCCAGTGACGTTGCGTTCTCCATCGCATTCGATCCTATCACAATCGATTCACAATTCTCGAATCGCTTCAAATCGACTGTTCCATCACAATCGAATTCACTTGAAAGGATGAGTTGGGTGACAGAGGGGAGTTGAGAGGGAAGGGAATCGAGTTGGGAACAGGAGGTGAGGGTGAGAGTGGGTGTAGGAGGAATGGTGGGTGTGTGAGTAGGAGGATTGGTAGGTTGAATGGTGGGTGGATTAGTAGGTTGTGTGGTTGGGAGAGTAGTGGGTTGTAGTGTTGGAGGATTGGTTGGTTGTGATGTTGGAGGATTGGTAGGTTGAGTTGTGGGAGAAGTGGTAGGTTGAATAGTGGGAGAAGTGGTTGGAAGTGATGTAGTAGGTTGAGTGGGAGGAATGATGGGTGATTGGGTAGGTGGATTAGTAGGTTGTTCAGTGGGTACAATGGTTGGTTGAACACTCGGGGCCACACTCGGAGCCACACTCGGCTTCACAGTCACCTCACTCGTCGGTTTCACTGGAATCAGATCCGTCACAATCGGACGAATAGCAAATCCAGCGATTCCACCGATGTTGGCGTTATCAATCGTTTCCAGAATCGGTACACGGAACACCATCGAATCGCAAGCACGCAGACGCGTCTCCACAGCGAAGTACGGGTTCTGAGACAACGCGGATTCACCATTGGCAGCATACTGAGAGTACTCTATAACCACTCCATTCACAGAAGGTCTCCAGTAGCCAGAATTGAAGTAAGGACCCTCCTCGCCGTCGTTGCGGTAGTACTGGAAGAACTCAAGATCCAAACCCATAGTCACTGCCACAGGTCCCTTCATCAACAGATCGAACAGACCCAGCTTGTTGTACGCAGAAGGCTTCTCGTATCCACCAATGTGGTACTTGTGTTCGTCCTCGACTCTCTTGCACTCTCCCTCCACATTCCTGTGAGGATAGTACTCGCTGTAAGCAATACCATTCTCATACACATAATCAAATCCCCAAACAAGAGGCATTCCATCACACATCTTTCCAACCACTCCATGCTCCTTACCAACACAATCAATCAACTCCTGAGCAGACAGAGACACCTCCACAATCTGATCATACTCCTCGAAGTACATCTTCTTGATCGCATACTCAATCGAGTTTGTGATAGCAAAAGCCCACGACACCGAACAGTTCTGAGGCTTCGAGATCAACTCTCTCAACTCAGCATTTCCATCACACGGATCCATGGAAGGCATCAGATAGCGATAGTTGGTGTTGTTGTACACAGGAGTAATGGAAGGCACGGGAGCCTTCACTCCAGAGTATCGCTGCTTGGTGGTGGTCAACTCCTCAAACTCATCGGGATGCCAGTCAGCGTAGAACGTGAACTCCATTCGGTACTTCTTCATCTTATTCCACTCGTGGATCTTCTCGCAGGACTCAACGAAGTACTCCAGACGCTTCTTGAACTCTTCACTCTTCACATCACGCGAGGTACTCTTCTCAGCCACACTCCACTTGCTCAGATACTCCACATATCCCTTCTCATCACAACTGAAGTCCTCCCTCGCTTCGACCAAATTAACTGACTCTCCATTGAAGGCAACTGCTCCAATAGCCAAACATAAACACACTATGCATCACTCCTCAACACCATTTCAAACCAATTCCAAAACGAACTGTCATTTCTAATGAGATATGAATCCTAAGAATGAATGGTGGAAACAGGGTACCACTATTAGGTCGTTTCACTTACTACTTCTGGTCCTCTCCATTCCTATCGTACCCAATTCCGATTCCTGCCTTCCACCTGTCTACTGGAACCCTTTGGAACCCATTCCTCCATTTTCGATTCATTGATCAACATGGGAGTTCATATTCCATCGAACGAATGGTAGAATCGAGGTCAGTCCATGAAGAGTGATTGTTTGGTGAAACGATTCCTGCAAACAAAGGGTCGAAGAACGAATTCTCTCCGATTTGTTACGCCGTCCAATCAGCATCATTGTTTCACTTTCCAAAACACAATTGTTTTCGATTCACCCATTCAAATGCCAACTCATCCAATGATTCACTCTTTCATTGCTTGTAGAATCCTTGAGAATGGAGTTGGGATGATTCATTGGGATTCTCTCTCTTTTCGATGATCAGTTGAAATGGGTTGTGTTTGACCATCTTGGATCCTTCAGCATCTTGATAATAGCGTTGTTGATTCCATTGATTCAATGATGATTTCATTTCTATGGTCCGAATGAGATGTGGAATGGGTATGTCAGACGCTTTGACATTGTGGAAGTGAAGGATATCGTTTGTTGTTGAATGAACGCTACTCCTTGAAAACAGAATGGAATCTCTCTTCACAGTGTGTGTTGCTTGCTTGATTGTGACCTCTTGTGATGTTGAATCAATCGATGAATTCGTTTGTGAAAGGAAATGATCTGTTGATTCTGCTTTATTCTCTTGATCTCCTCCGATAACCTGAGTGTGGGAGAGGAATCATGTGAATCTGCTATTCCTTGGATTCGTGATCTCATTTCTTTCGTAGTCATTTCTATAATACTCTCCACGGGGGATTTGGAGTGACCATCCTGACTACTCCTTTTCCTTCCTTCTCATCAGAAAGCAATCCCTATTCAATCCATCTTCTCAAACCCGTCAATTCAACTCATTCATCGCGTTGAAATCGCTTCAATTGAATCCACTTATTTGGAGACTGGATTCCTTTCTATTCACCATGCAGTTATCCATTTGGATTCATAACGCCATTCTTGAATCCTCTTACTTAAAACATGAATGAATTCTTTCACTCTGTATTCTCTGTCTCCATTCTACCCACACCATCAAAACCTATCCAATATGAGTTTCACATTCATGATCATGCACTGAATCTTCCTTACTCAGCAATAAAAGCACCTGATATTACATCCACTATTGCTACTCAAACAAACAAGTCACTATCATACTCAATCCATCCACGAATCAGGTTCGCGTAATAGTCGCAACTCTTCAACAACTCCTCGTGTGTTCCCTCAGCCGCTATCACACCATCGTGAACCATGAAGATGATATCCATAATCCTGCTCAAACGATGTGCCATCATTCACGGATGATTCTCTCTCCACGCCTTCAACGCCGTCAAGAACTTCTCCTGATGCTCACTGTCCAACGCACTCGTCGCCTCGTCCAGAAGAAGGATCGAGGGATTGCGATAACGCCAAACGCTGCTTCTGACCTCCCAACACCGCCTTTCCCACAGCTCCTAGATCGGTATCGAATCGATCAGGCATCTCGTTGCTAAGTCCAAACACAACGCCTCCTCCAACTCTCCATCTGTCAGCGTTCTCTCCACACCGAGCTGGAGATTGGAACGAATGGTTCCAGCGAACATCACTGGCTCCTGATTGACAGCATCGAATAGACCACGATACCAGTCCAGATTCAGCGATTCGATGAGATTGCTGCGCAAGTCCTCTTGCAATTATGGGAACACTCTTGATATCATGTCTTCAACACTCCATCCCATCATTCCCTTATCATTATTGGTGAACATTGACACTGTGAAACCAATGGAGCAAGTTTGCTTGACGCTGGTTCCAATGAACCCATCAATGTCCACAACCTTCTACTTCTATTCCCACAGAATTCAATTTTGCAGTTATAGTATTGTTGTCTAGTGAATTGCTCATCGCCACCTATCATGGTATTGTAATAGAGATTCTGAATTCCAAATAGGCTTGTACATCCTAGTTATAGCATTACCTCTAATCAACAATCAGAAGTATCACCCCTCTTTTCCTATGAAGGACCGCACCCACATCAAACAGTACAGAAAACCACTCTTCCTCTTCTTAATGTCTCTGTAATGCCGTACTACCGCATATTCCATAGCACTCTGTCTCGAACCCTACAATACCATCCCCAAATAACCATTTTTGAAAGAAGCAACACTTCATGCGTACATCTACACTCTTCGTAATGGACGAATAAAACGCATCGCATACTTTCTGATTTTCCTCATTTCAGATTCATATACAGCCATCCCCTTTCAAATGGAAATGCCGACGCCCTTTCTTATTTCTACGAGATGCACTCCTTCCTCTATATTCATTGAGCATGCTAATGTGATGAAAACTGCCCATCAAAAGTGAGCTCCCAATCATTCCCGCATATCCTCACCATTATCTGTTTCATCCATTCCCCTTTCAATTGGCATGATTTATTGTTCCCAGTATTCCCTATGCGTAGAAGGCATGTTTTCGGCTAATAGAACGTGACGAACATTCGATTATCTCCACTCACTGAAACGCCCACGAAACAGTCGACATTCATCAGTATTATTATCACTTCATTTTGCTTGGATAATGACTGTAGAAGAGGTTCATGAAGGAAAGAAGGATATTGAGATGACTACCATCTCCTCATCTCACGCCTCGAATAAGCAAACCATAACACCCGTCGTAGGACAGCTCCTCTATTGCACTGATTCAATAGGTTCCCGAGGACTATAGCTACGAAGACAATGCCAACTTCTTCTCATGGATGACGTAAATGTACCTCATATCACTTACCTGTAGTGTCGGCTTCCTCTCCAAGCTAATTACGACTGGAGGAAAGCGATCCCTGATTAAGGAGGATTTGGGTGCGTGCTCAAAGAATCAGGATTCCAAGAAACTGTATGCCATCTACGAGAAGCAGTGGGAGCGCGAGGAGCAGCTCCCTGAGGACAAACGCAGTTTCTTTAGAGCCGTGTTCCGCTGCACGGGAACATGGAGATGGGTAGTTTCCAACCTTCTCAACATTGTCACTATTTGTCTCAGCTTTGTTCCCACCATGGTCCTGAATCGTCTCGTTTCCGATATGGAGCAAGAGAATTCTGGTACGCATTTCCCTTTCCTCATTACAATAGATATGACGATGCGTTGGGTGTATACGCTCATTCTTCTCCTCGTCCCCATCATCAACGCATGCCTCAACTCGGTTGTGATGATGATGATGGTGAAGCTGGGAGTTCAGATGAGAACCATTGCTCAGGAAGCCGTCTACCGCAAGGCGCTTCGCCTCACATCAACCGCCAAAGGAAGCACCTCCACTGGTCAGCTCGTGAACATCATGTCCACCGATACCAATGTGCTTCTCCAGTTCGTAATGATCATCACCATTCTGGTCATGATTCCCGTCATGATGGTCGTCTGTGTCATCCTTGTGGTGATGCAAATGGGCAAGCTGACGTGGATCGCCATTGGCTTCTACGTCGTCATGCTTCTCTGTCAATTTGTCACCGTTGCATTTGGTCGTAAGGTGCGTGATTCCATTCTGAAGGCGACGGACGCTCGTGTGAAGCTGATGAACGAGGTGCTCACTGGAATCCGCGTGATCAAGTACTACTGCTGGGAGAAGCCCTTCAAGGGCAAGATCCACGACATTCGTCACGTGGAGCTGAAGCAGCACGCGAAGATGGGATACATCATGGGAACGGGTATTCAGGCTCTCTCGTCCCTCATTCCCAACATCGTCCCGCTCGTCTCCTTTGCTCTCTACCCGTCGGTGATGGGCGAGCCGCTGAAGGCTTCTACTGCCTACACGTCGCTCTCGCTGTTCAAGATTCTCCAGATGCCCTTCATGATGATGCCCATGTGCATGATGATGCTCGTCCAGTTCAACGTCTCCATCAAGCGTATCACCGACTTCCTCGACCTCCCCGAGGTGGACCCTTCTCTCGTGGAGCGCGACGTTCCCGCCGGAACGGTCATCAAGTACAAGGACGCGGAAGGCGTGGAGAAGGAAATCACCGACTACGACGCCTCGAAGGACGCCGTCATCATTCGCGACGGTTGCTTCGCCTGGGGCAACAACGAGAACTGCCTCAACAACATCAACGTCCGCATTCCCAAGGGATCCTTGGTGGCGGTCGTGGGTCGCGTGGGAAGCGGCAAGACCTCCTTCGTCTCCTCTCTGGTGGGCGAGATGACCAAGAACGGCGGAGTGGTGGTCGTCAACGGAACCATGTCGCTGTCCGCGCAGCAGGCGTGGCTGGTGAACGACACGGTGCGCAACAACATTCTCTTCGGCAAGCCGTACGAGGAGAAGAAGTATAACGATATCATCAAGGTGTGCTGTCTGGAGGACGATCTGAAGATGCTCTCGGGAGGAGACGAGTGCGAGATCGGAGACAGAGGTATCAACGTGAGTGGAGGTCAGAAGGCACGTATCTCGCTGGCACGTTGCTGCTACAGCGACAGCGATGTCGTGGTGATGGATGACCCCATTGCTGCTGTGGACTCGCACGTGGGAAAGGCGCTGTTCAACAAGTGCATTTCCAAGTACATGACCGGTCGCACGCGTATTCTGGTCACCAACGCCACGCAGTATCTGCACAAGTGCGACTACATTGTGGTGCTGGAGAACAACACCATCGCCTATCAGGGAACCTACGACCAGCTCAAGGCTTCCAACATCGATCTGATGGCGCTGCTGACGGAGGAGGACGGCTCGTCTTCCTTCTCTGCCTCGCGTCGCTCGATGCACGAGCAGGAGGAGAAGTCGCGTCGCGAGTCGCAGCAGGAGGCAATCAGTCACCCAAGCGAGGAGGTGGAGAAGGAGGAGGGTCAGCTGACGACCGAGGAGACCAAGAGATCGGGTAGCATTTCGCTGGACGTGTACAAGTACTATTTCAAGGCCGTTGGCATGTGCCTGTTGGCTGTGGTGCTGCTCTCCTTCGTTGTTGCGACAACTGCGACCATCATCTCGCAAGTGATTCTGAGCAATTGGTCGGGAGATAAGAATTGTGCTGGAGAGTACAACGAGGTTTGCAAGAACGCCACCTCGCACTACATTCTGACGTACGGAATCTGCATCATCTGCTACGCCATCTTCACCATCCTGCGTGTCTACCTCTCCATTCCCGCGCGTGTGAAAGCTGCACAGAACATCCATGACAACCTCACCAACGTAATTCTGGACGCGCCCGTCGCCTTCCACGACGTGACGCCCGTGGGTCGTGTACTGAACCGTTTCAACCGTGATATGGTGATGGTGGACGACGAGATGCCTCGTTCCGCGGACATGTTCCTGAACCAGCTGTTCATGCTGATCGCCGAGTGCATCAACATCATCTGGACGACGCGCGGCATCATGCTGCCGGTGATCATCATCGCGTTCGTCATCTACGGCGTCATCCAGCAGCACTTCCGTCGCGCCAACACGGATATCCAGCGAATCGAGTCACTCTCGCGTTCCCCCATTTTCACCGACTTCCAGGGCGTGCTGAATGGCTCGCCGTCCATTCGCGCCTACAACCATCAGGACCGCTTCATTGCGGGCATCGAGAAGAAGGTGAACGTGAACAGCAATGTCAACTACCTGTTCATGTGCGGACAGGCGTGGCTGACGCTGCGTTCCGACATTATCGCCGCCTTCATCATGGCGATTGTGGCTGTGATTTCCAACTTTGCCTCCTCGTGGATGTCGGCGTCGCTGCTGGGTCTCGCGTTGTCGTCCTGCTCGGGTCTGGGCAACCAGATGAAGCAGACGGTGCGTATGATGGCGCAGACGGAGGCCATGTTCAACTCGGTGGAGCGTATCAAGGAGTACGTGGACACGGTGAAGCCGGAGCCTCCGATGATCACCGATGTGCGTCCGCCGCAGGGCTGGCCTTCCGAGGGTCGCATCGAGTACGTGAACGCGAAGCTGCGGTATCGTGACGGTCCCCTGGTGATGAAGGGCGTGAACCTGTCCATCAACCCCCACGAGAAGGTGGGCGTGGTCGGTCGCACGGGAGCGGGCAAGTCGACGATGATGATCGCGCTGTTCCGCATCACGGATCTGTGCGACGGCTGCATCAAGATCGATGACGTGGATCTGGGCAAGCTGGGTCTGGAGGACGTGCGTCGCGCGCTGTGCATCATTCCGCAGGACCCCGTGCTGTTCTCCGCGTCGGTACGCTTCAACTTGGACCCGTTCAACGAGAGCACGGACGAGGACATCTGGTCGGTGCTGGAACAGGTGGAGCTGAAGGACGTGATCGACCGTCTCCCGAAGAAGCTGGACGATGCGGTGGCGGAGGGAGGCAGCAACTTCTCGGTGGGTCAGCGCCAGCTGATTTGCATGGCGCGTGCGCTGCTGCGGAAGTCGAAGATTCTGATCATGGACGAGGCGACGGCGTCGCTGGACAATGAGACCGATATCTTCCTGCAGAAGATGATCCGCAAGCAGTTCGCTTCCTGCACGACACTGACGATTGCGCATCGTTTGAACACGATTATGGACTCGAATCGCGTGTGTGTGATGGACGCGGGTGTGGTCGCCGAGTACGACACGCCCTACAACCTTCTCCACAAGGAGAACGGTATCTTTAGAGGAATGGTGGTCGCTGCGAATGATCCGACCCTGTTCGATATGGTTCCTGGCTGTGAAGATTTGAAATCGTTGCTGGAGGAGAAGGAGTGATTTGTATAGTATAGTCTTGTGTGCTGTTTGGATATGATATCTTTGCATTGACGAACTGAAATTCAGAAAACTATCTCGACACAATGGGTGTTCACGAACCGATAATCCACATACACAAATCAACCGAGTAATGAAGGAGCATTCCTCATTGAGTATTTGCGCTAATGGAGGCTTCATTGCTGCCATCTACATAGGTGGCTAGTATACCATTCCACCGCTCATGAGCAAGCACCATGTAGCACTAACCTCGGGAGCCTACCGGAGGCTTTTCCGGAATGACCACCTGACTCTGAATCGACATCGTACCAAATCCATTGAAAGTAGTTATCAGAATTGGTGGTCGAACACATCGTAGGATAGGTAACAGCCACCTGGAAGGCACGGGTACTCACACCCGTCTCCGTTCGATTGCAAGCAGAACGCAGAGCAGCATCGAATCCGT
>ENA-OZLH01001603-OZLH01001603.1-human-gut-metagenome-genome-assembly--contig:-NODE-1603-length-10660-cov-9.214050_pt1 | contig 10660 bp, 15 predicted proteins | sample MGYA00244832_ERZ653776 | MGnify/ENA primary metagenome ERZ653776 (study PRJEB26926, sample SAMN06165218) | human gut metagenome | biome: ENVO:00009003; feature: ENVO:2100002; material: ENVO:00002003...
CCTTATCGTCGGCAGCGTCAGATGTGTATAAGAGACAGCTATATTTAAGTTTATGCAAGAAACTTGCATATTCCGCAAAAACAGAGCACTCGCTCCGCATGAGCGGAGCGCTGTTCCGCTAGGAACGGATCATTGCCCTGTTTGTTAATAAAGTTACTTGCTTTCTACACGTCTATCGCGACCTGGAAAGTCTAATCGATATGCTTTAGAGGTCATGCGGCTGAGACATGCATCTGCATATGTGTTATCACCAAACAATTGGTACCAGTTCGCTACTGGCATCTGCGAGATGATGACTGTTGATTTTCGGCAATCTCTAGCTTCGATGATTTCAAAGAGATCACGGCACTTGTCAAGATTTAAGTCCATCAATCCAAAATCATCTATAACAAGAAGATCATAACCGGCCATCTTGTTTGAATACTCATAGTAATTATCTTCACTATGCGCATGGGCGGATTCTTGAAGCAGATAAGAGTGCTTGATCCGATTCGAAAACGATCCATAACAGATCTGGTTGGGCACTTATTCAGACGCATCTGAATAGCACCAATAATAGTGTTGTAGTCCTGCATAAAAATGCCTCCTTTCGTAATCTAAAAATAATGACTACGAAAAAACTATAACACTTTATAAGAATGCGTGATCCGACGAAGCGGAAAAGTGTTCCGTTACGACCTGAAAAACTGATCCGTTGCTAGCGGAATCGGTGATCCGATGAAGCGGAATTTGCAGTCAGATACAAAAAACTTGCCACCTGCTACTTCTTACAAATGCATGGCAATACATAAAACTTGCCACTGACAGCATCTCTTGCATACTATGGTATAAAAAATGTGGACTGGCACCTCTTTTTTCAGGAACCTGTCCACATTTTTATTTTCTTTTCCGTATATTCACCTGTTATATCTTATGCAGTCCGGAATCTATTTTTTATATTCAACCTCGAATGATCCAAGTTCATATCCATGAACGCTTCCCTTTACCTCTCTGGATACAAGCTCTACTTTCTGTTCAAGATGTTCACTATATACTCTTGTTGTCAGAACCGTTTCCCCGTTATTAATGAATATCTCAATGGCTGATGTATCCGAAAAGATGGTAATATCCGAAAGCTCTTCCACCTTAGCAAAGCGCTGCTTTCTTCCACGTCCGCTTTCTCCCATCGATAAGGTAAAAAGCCCGTCCTTCCAGCTTATTGTAACATCTTCACGAAGCTTAAGCTCCAGATTTTTTGCTTCTTCCACGTCAAGTCTCAGTTCAAAACAGCAGTCCGCAGGCGCCCACTTTGTAAATGCTTCCAGCTCGCAGGTAAATGCATTTTTACGCAGATCTTTCATCTCCTTTAATGGATGCTGTAAGATCTTTCCATCTTTCCATTCCAGTTCTCTTGGCATGGTAAGTGCATGGATCCAGTCATATGCAACCGTTGCATCATTATCATAATCTGCATCCGGAATCCCCATCCAGCCAATCAGGATTCTTCTACCCGCTTCATCTGCAAATGTCTGTGTCGCATAGATGTCAAATCCTTTGTCAAATTCCTGAAATTTTCCAAAGCTGTATGATTTGTTCTTCAGGTCAAACTCTACCGGAAAATATCCACACTGGTACACATTCTGGTAATCATATCCCTTCTGATCTACTCCCTGTGGACAGCATGTCATAATCTGCTGGCCGTCAATCTCGAACAGATCCGGGCATTCCCACATATAACCAAATGGCTTTGCTGTCCGCACTGTATCGTACCATTTCCAGTGTTCCAGATCGTCGGAACAAAACAAAAGTGCACAGCCATAAGATTCCGCATCACGGCCTCCCTGGATCATATAATAACGGCCGTCTTTTTTATAGATTTTTGGATCTCTGACATGCTTGGACATATTCACCGGATAATCATCATTGGTCATTACAAGCTTCTTGTATGCAATATTCTTTCCATCCGGACTGAATACGTGAATCGTATTCTGTTCCCGTCCATTCATGATATAATCATAATCTTTATCCCAGAGTTTTACATTTCCTGTGTAAAAATAGTGAATTCCATCTTCACAGGTATAGGCTGATCCGCTATATACACCGTCTCTGTCCCATTCTTCGTCCGGATAAAGGAACGGCTCTTCTTCTTTATAATGAATCCAATCCTTTGTTGTGTAATGTCCCCAAAGCTTCGTTCCCCATCCGGCAAGAAATGGTGTATATTGGAAATAAATATGATTCACACCCTGAAATTCACACAGACCATTCGGATCATTCATCCAGCCTGTCGGCGGCATCATATGAAAGTGAAGTCTGTTTTTATCTTTTTTTACATTCTCCCTCATACTTTCATGCTTCGGATATTCTGTTAAATATGTCTCTTTGTTCATCTGTTCCTGTCCACCTTATCCTTACACGATTTCAGCCATCTTATCATTTTTTGCAATATGTTTTTCTTCTGTTTTGATGGTCTTTCCTTCCGGAAGCTCTGTGAAGATAACAAGAATCTCCGGAGAGTATCCATGCTTCTTCACCAGGTCGATGTCAAATCTGATAAGTGCTTCTTCTGCTGTTACTTCCTGTCCTTCTTTTACAAGTGTCTCAAATCCTTCACCGTTCATATTGACGGTATCTACCCCGCAGTGAATCAGGATCTCTGCTCCATCTGCAGCTGTAAGTCCGATTGCATGTCCGGTTGGATATACGAGTGATACGGTTGCCTTACATGGTGCCATAACGGTTCCGTCTTCCGGAAAGATAACGACACCGTCTCCAAGTACCTTGTTTGCAAATGTCGGATCTGTCGATGCTTCGATATCTTTTACTGTTCCCTCTGCTGCTGCATAGACTGCACCAGGCTCTTCTGTAATAACTGCCTTTGTTGTATCATTTTCTTTTGTATCGTTCTTTTTGTCATTTTTATTCTTATCCGGTGCTGACCACATTTTTCCAAAGATGACTGTACATACAAATCCAATCATAATCGCGATTGCATGTGCAATGATGTAGTTAATGTACCCGTGATGTGCCGGATTAGCAATTGCCATTCCAGGAAGTGCAGTTGTACCGAATCCCAGAGCAGTAAGCTTTGAATAGTATACATATGCACCTGCAACTGCACCACCGATACATCCACCGATCAGTGGAAACTTGTAACGTAAGTTTACTCCGAAGATTGCCGGTTCACTGATACCAAATAATGTCGAGCAGAAACTTGGAATACAAAGCTCTCTGGCTTTTAAGTTCTTCCAGTTCAGGGAAAGATAACCAAGTACCGCACCACTTTGTCCAAATAAAGCTACAGACATCAGTGGATTTAAAAAGTTTGTTCCTGTCGATGCAATAAGCTGTGCTTCTACCGCACCGATAATGTGATGAAGACCTGTGATAACTACGATCTGCTGAACTCCGGCAAATAACGCATACCCGAATGCTCCCAGATGTTCTGTACTCCACATCAGTCCGTCTGTGATTCCATTAGAAAGAATTCGTCCTGCCGGACCTACAAGTGTAAAAAGTAATACCGTAGAGATAAATACTGTCAGCATTGGTGCAACCAGAAGCTTGATTACATCCGGAATTACCTTATTGAAGAATTTATCCAGTTTTGCAACTACAAATCCCATCATAAGCGCGATGATGATTCCTCCCTGGAATCCTACCATCTCAATCTTCAGTCCGAACAGACGGATAACTTCTATATCAACGGTTCCCTGTGCAGCCTGGTAAGCATTGGCAAGAGAACTGTCTAACATGATTGCTCCGATTACCATACCAAGAACCGGATTCCCGCCAAATCTTTTTACGGCTGAATAGCATACTGCCATTGGAAGGATTGCAAAGATACCTGTAGACGCAAGACTTACCAGCCGGTTGATCGCATATAAGGTATCATGTGTCTTTACTACTTCAAGTCCGCCAAGGACGCTTGTAATTCCCATCAGAAGGGCTGCTGCAAGAAGTGCCGGCATGATTCCGATAAATACATCAGATAACGCTTTGATCACTGCCTGAAGTGGATTCTGCCTCTTCGCACTTTCTTCCTTCAGATCTCCCAGTGACATATTCTGTGTATTCGTATACTCGGCAAATACCTCATATACATCATTCACTGTTCCAGCTCCCAGGATCAGCTGTAACTGATTACCTGCTGTGAACGCACCTTTTACTTTGTCGATATCTTCCAGTTTTTCAATATCTGCAAGATCATTATCTTTCAATACGATCCTGAGTCTGGTTGCACAGTGTGCTGTTCCCTGGATATTATCCATTCCACCAATATTGGCTACGATCTGTTTTGATATTTCCAGATACTCATTGTTCTTTCCCATTTCTCTTCTCCTTGTATTGTTTTGTTTTGGAACCGGTTCCGTTCCTATGTTTTTATTATATACATCAGCTTTTGTATGTCAACACAAAACGTCACTGCCATTTCATTTTTGGAAACGGTTCCAAAAATTGATATCTAAATTTGTCTATATTGCACAAAAGCAGGTCTGTCAAATTGACAGATCCGCCTGATTCTCAGTTCTCTTTTACACTTTTTCTTTCTATAATTTCATACGGGTTGACCTGAAGCGGGCTTACCGGCTTTCCTAAAATCATCTGGATCATCGACTCAGCACTGATCTCCCCCCAGTTCTTCCAGTCAAATTTTACCGTCGTAAGTGGCGGCTGTAACAGTTCTCCTGCTTCGTAATCGCCAAATCCTACCACGGATACTTCTTCCGGTATCCGTATACCTTTCTCTGACATTACTTTGTACACGCCAAATGCGATACGGTCTGTTGCGCATACGACTGCCGCCGGTGTCTTCATATGATCTACAAATTTCTGTACATTTTCAATTGCATTTTCATAAAAGAACGTTGTCTCTATGACTTCTTTTGGCTTTTTCTCACAGGACATAAGTCCATCGATCACTCCATGGCGTCGTTCTCCTCCTACTGCCGGGTCATCTTCAGGTACCCAGAGCATATAAATCTCCTTGAACTTACGTTGTCCGATATAATTACCCACCGCATATCCTGCATTGTAATCATCATTAATGACAGAATTCTCTCCCGGGAAGCGTTGTCCAAGAAACAGGATTGGAATTTTTAACTTCTTTACTGCTTCTTCGTATTCTTTTGTGCTTCCCGTCGCAAGAACCATAATTCCATCTACATTCATATTCTTCAGCCGTTCGATACAGCGTATTTCTTCTTCGATATCATTTTCCGTATGCATGATAAGAGGTGTATAATCATTTTTCTTAAGATAGGCAACGATTACTTCTACAAGTCTCGGTGTTGTTACCGAGTTAAATCCAGGTACCGTAAGTCCTATGATCCGGCTCTCTTTTGCATTCAGCCTTGCAAACAGATTCGGCTCATAATTATTTTCTTCGATGATTTTTTTTATCTTCTGGGCCGTTGCATCTTTGACGCTTCCCCCGTTCAGATATCTTGATACAGTACTTTTTGCCACACCGGACATCTGGGCTATATCATTTATTGTCAGTTTTTTTTCCAAATTATTTTCCCCCATAGCGTCTATTTCGAACCTGCTTATAATACAGAGAACCTTCCAGTGACAGCTTCTTCCGGACACATGCCGATTCAAAATGTCTTAATATATATTATACTCTTCTTTGAAATTTCCTGTCAAATTATCTCCTGTCCGAAATAGAGGATTCACACAAAGATTTTCAAGGGTTTGCGGAGAATTTAATAACAAAATATAACAGTTATTAAATCTCTTAAAACAGGTGAAATCTCAATCGGAATTTGTAAGGAACAGAAACTTTGAAGTTGTCGGAGGAAAAAATGAAGAGGATATCGGTTATTGTTTTAGTATGTGTACTTTGCATAATGCTTTGTTCGTGTGGAAATGATAGAACGAAATACTATGAGGAAAGAATATCCTCATATGAGGCAATTGCTGAATATGCATTACAAAATTATGCTTCTTCAGATGGAAGTAGAGTATCCATTAAATTGAGTGATATTACAGAGAATAGTTTGAGCAAAGACATTATAGTTGCAGAAGAGAAATTTACATATATTTGGATAGAAAATAATAGTGTAATATTCTGGAATGATGAGATGAAAACATTAGGTCTTGTGTATTCGGACAATGCGAAAAGTGCCATAAAAGATATTGAAGAATGGTATTCTGATTTAGAAAAAGAAAAAGTAAACAACAACTGCTATTTGATAGGGCAGTTGAATGGTATTTGATAATAATACTTGGTTGTTAAAAACGCACCCCAATTTCAGTAATACGCAGCGCTGTTGATGTGCTGATTTTTCTACGATATAATCCTTCAAAAAGGAGTGTGCTCTTATGGGTAGAGAAATTTATGACATCATCAATGACATGGCAGAAGTATTAAATGCATCGCAGATGCAGAAACTACAAGAGGTGTTGGTAAAACGGTTATCTGAAAATACTGTATCTGATTATTTGCAGACAACGAATATGGACTTTCTAGATATGTTTTTAACTGCAAAGCATTTAGAAGGGTGTTCTGACAAAACAATACGCTATTATAGGTGTAATATTGAAAAGATGTTGGATACAATAAATATTCCGGTCATAAAGATAACGACCGAGATGCTATGAAAATATCTTGTAGAGTATCAAACGATAAATAATTGTGGAAAGGTAACTATTGATAATATTCGTAGAAGTCTTTCCACATTTTTTTCGTGGCTAGAGGAAGAGGATTATATTATAAAAAGCCCAATGAAAAGAATTCATAAGGTAAAGACTGCCGTTATTGTAAAAGATACCATTCCGGATGAGAAAATAGAAATTCTTAGGGATAATTGTAATAATCTGCGTGATAGAGCAATTGAGAAAGGTATGCCGATTGAACAGGTACAGAAAATTCTGGGACATGAGCAAATAGATACAACGCTCAGATATGCAATGGTTAATCAAAACAATGTGAAGCTATCGCATCGAAAATATATTTCATAGATTGATTTGTAACGCAAAAGACGTTACAATAAAAGAAAAATGGAGGTGTATTCTATGGGAAAAACAGCAACATTAAATATAAGAGTAAATCCAGATGTAAAAGAAAATGCAGAAAGTGTATTGGCACAATTAGGGATACCAATGGCTACTGCTATAGATATGTATTTAAAACAAATATCATTAGTAGGAGGAATTCCCTTTTCTATTGTATTACCAAAAGCAGCTAATTCAGTGAATGCAGATATGATGTCTGTTACACAGATTCATCAAAAGTTAGAAAAAGGATATGCCGATATAGAGAAAGGAAATGTTGAGGATGCAGCTAGTGCGTTTGTGGCATTTAGAGAGAGGCATTAATGAAGCAATATAAGGTAGAGATTACAAAAGAAGCTTTGCAGGATATGGAAGATATATACAATTATATTGCTATAGATTTGCTTGCTCCGGATAATGCAATGGGGCAATATAATCGCATTGCTGATGAAATACGTATATTAGACACTTTCCCAGAACGATTTAGGATTATGGATTCTGAGCCGGAAAAGAGAATGGAGTTGCGTAGAATGCTCGTCGATAATTATTCAGTGTTTTACACAATCCGTGACGAAAGGGTAATTGTAACGGATGTGTTATACACGGCATCTGATATAGAAGCACGTTTGAGAGGCGAGCTATAAAAGCACGCGTTTATTTGAATTTCTCTCGCTGTCTGGTTTGATATAAAAATCTGATTATTTGAAAAAATCAAAAAATAACGCAGCGTGATATATTGCTTGTCACGCAGCGTTATATACTAATATGGGCCTTGAAAGGAGGCAGGATATGTCATTATATACAACAGGAGAACTTGCAAAGAAGTGTAATGTTTCAGTAAGAACCATTCAATACTATGATGAAAGAGGTATTCTTGTGCCAACGGATTTGACAGAGGGAGGACGAAGACTGTTCTCTGAAAAGGATGTTGCTACATTGGAAACAATATGCTTTTTGAGAGACTTAGATATCTCTATTAAAGATATTGCTGAAATATTGGAATCTGATGAGTCTAAAAAAGTAATTGAACTTTTGCTTGATGAACTGAATAAAAACCTTCAGGCAGATATTAAGAAAAAAACAGAGCAATTAGAAAAAATAAAAAATATAAGAAATTTTTTGACTTCTTTCAAGGATGGCTCACAAAAAACAATTCATGACATATCGTCAATTATGGAGGAAAAAGAAAAGCGAAAGAAAATGTACAAAAAAATGCTGATCGTAGGAATTCCTGTAGAAATCACAGGAATTGTAACTTTTGTTATTGGTATATTACAAGGAATTTGGATACCATTTTTTGTAACTACGGCAGTGTATACTATTTGTGCTGTCTTTTTAGCAAACTATTGGTACAAACGGATAGAGTATATTTGTCCGGAATGCCATACCAGATTTCAACCAAGGAAAATGGAAACTCTGTTGGCAAATCATAATCCAAAGATGAGAAAGTTAACTTGTCCTAGTTGTAGGAGGAAAATTTGGAGTTTGGAAGTATATAGAAAAGAGGTGGATGCATAATGGAAACAATTAATTTGAGTAAGAAACAATTTGTGATATACATGGCAGTCGCATTTGGACTAGCTTGGATTTTAGAAATGATAGCAAGTGTTTTTAGTAATAATGGAAATCAGATAGTGTTTACTGTTATAGTGATGATTACCATGTTTATGCCGTTCCTTGGTGTACTGGTAGCCAGAATCCCGCTAAAAGGTATGGGATGGGTACCACATTTAAAAGGGAAACTTCGTTATGTATTCTTTGCCCTTTGGATGCCGGCGTTATTAAGTATCCTTGGAGGGGTCTTGTTTTTTGTGATTTTCCCGGATACATTTGACTCTGAATTTATGACGTTAAGAGGTCTTTTAGAGGAAGCGGGAGCGTTGGAACAGTTCGAGGCACAGGGTATCACGATACCAATGTATCTGCTGATTACGTCTGTTCAAGCTGTGACAATTGCACCATTTCTGAATATGTTTGTCGCATTAGGCGAAGAGGTTGGTTGGCGAGGTGCACTGTATCCGTATTTGAAGAAAAAGTTTGGTGACACCAAAGGCCGTATTGTGGGTGGTGCAATCTGGGGTGCTTGGCACTGGCCGATCATGATTTTTGCCGGTTATGAGTATGGAAAAGAATATATCGGCGCACCGGTACTTGGGCCAATCGTATTCTGTATCTGTACTATTATGATGGGTATTTTACTTGATTATGTATATGAAAAGACAGAAACCATTTGGTTGCCATCCCTTATGCATGGTGCTATCAATGCATTTACCATCTTTGCATATCTGGTAAAACCGGAATATTCCAATATGGCAATTCTAGGTCCAGCATATATTGGTATTATCAGTATGATTCCAATGATTATTGTAGCAGTCATCATTTGCGTAAAGACGAAAAGGAATTGAGTATTAAAGAGATATTCAATCTCACCCACAAATTCCAGTTTGTGAAGTTCCAATTGAAATACATTATTGTTAATTTGAAATGAAAAAGGAAAATACTATATGAACTACATATCGATTGCAAAAGAAACCAAACGAATCACCAAAGAGGGAAGCTTCGAATTAGATGGAACAACGATTTATCTGCCGGACCTGGATTATACGGATGCTACAGTATATTCGCCGGAAATGGGAGAGAAGATGGAAAAAATATAACGGCATTCAGAAAATGCTTTGCAGACGTTTTATAGATTTGACAGGATAAAATCTAATGCTTATTGGGAAAGGAAATAGGATGGAAACAGAAAGACTGATATTAAGAAAATGGGCAGAGACGGATGCTGCCAGTCTGTATGAATACGCAAAGAATCCGGCGATTGGCCCGATTGCGGGATGGCCGCCGCATAAGAGTATAGAAGAAAGCAAAGAGGTTATTCAAACTGTGTTTAATGGAGCAGAATGCTATGCTATCTGCGAAAAAGAGAATGACATTGCAATCGGAGCGATAGAATTAATGCTAAACGGGCATACCGATATGACAGAACGCGATGATGAATGTGAATTAGGATATTGGATCGGACAGCCGTTTTGGGGAAGAGGATATGTACCGGAGGCAGCAGCCGAGCTTTTAAGACGGGCATTTGAAGACCTGGGAATGACAACGGTCTGGTGCGGATATTATGATGGAAATCAGAAGTCAAAAAGAGTACAGGAAAAACTGGGATTTGTATTTCATCATACCTGTGATGAAGTGCCGGTGCCACTTCTGAATGAGGTAAGAGTGGGGCACACGAATGTGCTGACAAAGGAACAGTGGGAGAAGAAATATGCATTCATCAACGGTATTAACTGTGTGGGATGACACAAAGCTTGTCGGGCTCACAAGAGTACTGGATGATACGGCAATGCTGGCACAGATTCATTATGTTCTTGTGCATCCGGAGTATCAGGGACAGGGAATCGCAGGTCAAATGATCGAATATATAAAGGAGAAATATAAAGATTTCCTGTATATTGAAGGAATGCCGGAGGATAAAAAGAATGTGCCGTTTTATGAAAAACATGGATTCTCTGTTATGGAACATGGCGCGCCAATCCAGATCTGTAATCCGGATTTTAAATGAAAAATAAAATAACGATTTAGATAAGAGATGCTCTGCGTGGGCATCTTTTATTTAATTGTAGGAATAATTATTAAATCTGTCTCTTATACACATCTGACGCTGCCGACGATAAGGCTC